>Ga0210395_10000333_pt1 | contig 37010 bp, 27 predicted proteins | sample IncBWH4OmetaG_FD_150861 | JGI IMG/M metagenome (GOLD analysis project Ga0210395, IMG submission 150861) | Forest soil microbial communities from Barre Woods Harvard Forest LTER site, Petersham, Massachusetts, United States - Inc-BW-H-4-O ... | reverse complement strand
GGCGGGAGCGGTTTTTTGCGGCTTTTGTGTACAGGCGGTCTTTCAGGACGTCGAAATAAAACGCGCTCAAATCCACGACGCAGTAGTCGTGAAGCGCGTGATAGACGCGGTGGAAATCGTACGCGGCGTACCACTCGCGGCATTTCCTCACTAACTCGGCGGTACGCTCGAGCACCCAGCGGTCCAGATCGTCGAGGGTCTCGTTGGCCAGGGCGTGGCGCTCCGGCTCGAAATCAAACAAATTGCCGAGCGCAAATCGAAACGTGTTGCGAATCTTGCGGTAGGCCTCGCTGAGCTGGGCCATAACGCGCTCGCTCATTTTCACGTCGGCTTGGTACTCCTGCGATGCCACCCACAACCGCAGGAGATCCGCTCCCCATTTTTCGCAAATATCGCTGGGCAAGACTACATTTCCGAGCGACTTGGACATCGGGCGACCTTGTTCATCGAGAGTCCAGCCGTGGGTAACAACGCTGCGGTACGGCGCGCGCCCGCGCAGTCCAGTGGCAATCAGGAGCGAACTCTGGAACCAACCGCGATACTGGTCGGGACCTTCGAGATAAACGTCTGCGGGCCACTCGTCGCCCTTCAGGACCGCGAAATTCGAAGAGCCCGCGTCAAACCAAACATCCAGAATGTCGTTTTCTTTGCGCCACTTCCCCGCTCCGCACGAACACTTCGTGCCCGGCGGCAATAGCTCTTCGGCCGTGTGCTTGTACCAGGCATCGGCGCCTTCCCGCTCGAACCATTTCACCACGTTTCGAAGCGCTGCGAAATCTTCCAGCCGCACGCCGCAGCCTTCGCAATAAAAAACAATAATCGGAACGCCCCAGAATCGCTGGCGCGAGACGCACCAGTCCGGGCGCTTTTCAATCATTTCGTAGATTCGCTCTTCGCCCCAGGCCGGAATCCACTTGACGCCGTGGACTTCTCCGAGCGCCTCCGCGCGCAAGGTTTCGCCCTTCCCCTGCGCGGCTTGATCCATTTTGATGAACCATTGCTCGGTGGCCCGGAAGATGACCGGATGGTGACAGCGCCAGCAATGGGGATAGCTGTGAGTGTAGCTGTGATTTCCCAGGAGCGCCCGGCGATCCTCGAGCAGCTGGACGATGATCGGATTTGCCTCAAACACATTCTTGCCTTTGTATTCCGGCAACCCTTCGAGATAAACGCCTTTGTCATCAATGGGCGCGTAAATTTCGAGGCCATACTCTTGTCCGGAAAGAAAATCATCCGAACCGTGCCCCGGCGCGGTGTGGACGATGCCGCTGCCCTGATCCAGCGTCGCATAATCCGCCAGAATTCCCGGCACCTGCATCGGCAAGAACGGATGCTGGAATTTCACTCCCTCAAAATCCCTCCCTCTCGCACGCGAACGCACGCGAGCTTCCTTGATCCCGCACTCGGATTGCAGCGCGGCCACGCGCTCGGCAGCAAGCAGGAGTGCGCCCTTCTCGGTTTCAACCACCACGTATTCGAAATCGGGATGAAAAGCCAAGGCGCGGTTGTGCGGCAGCGTCCACGGCGTGGTCGTCCAGATGACCGCGCTCACGTCGTTCATTCCTACGCGCTCGCTCTTTCCGCCGGCCGCTACACTGAATTTTACCCAGACTGACGGACTGGTGTGATCTTCGTACTCGACTTCCGCTTCAGCCAGCGCGGTCGTATCGTAGATGCACCAATAAACCGGCTTGCGCCCGCGGTAGACGAATCCTTTCTCCATGAAATCCAGAAGCGCGCCAGCCACGGTCGCTTCGTACTCGTGGTTCATGGTCAGGTAGGGAGCATCCCACTGGCCCAGCACTCCCAAGCGCTGGAAGTCGCGCTTGTGCTGCTCGACGTAACGAGTCGCAAACTCGCGGCAAAGCCTGCGAAACTCAGGTGGCGAAACTTTGCCCTTGCCGCCAAGTTCTTTTTCTACCTGGGTCTCGATCGGCAAACCGTGGCAGTCCCATCCGGGCACGTACGGCGCATAGTGCCCGGCCATGCTTTTGGATTTGACGATCACGTCTTTCAGGATTTTGTTCAGTCCCGTGCCCAGATGGATTGTGCCGGTCGGATACGGCGGGCCATCGTGTAAAACGAACAGTGGCTGGCCTTTACGCGCGGAAAGGATACGCTCGTAAAGATGCGTTTGCTGCCAGGCTGCAAGCTGTTTGGGCTCGTTTTGCGGAAGGCCAGCCTTCATCGGAAAATCGGTCTTTGGCAGGTTCAGCGTTTTCTTGAGTTCCAGAGGTTCGGCCATGAATGTATGTGCCCACGGTGGATAGGTGCGCCCGAAGCTACGCTTGTTCAATCTGAATGCCGTCCCTTGATTGCCGTACCCTGGTTCAGGTGTTCAGCCAGAAACATCGCAAAGCAGTGTAATTGCGTATGTTACAATGATTGGCAGTCGGTGTCAGCGGTCGGGGTCGCGCAACCTTTCCTGGTTCGCTCGAATCTTATCGATTAGGGACACCCTACGCAGCCCAGGTGCGTCTAAATCAGGGGGAAGATGGTGCCGGACCTAATCGTCAATCTCGTTCCACCTGAAGCAACAAAGCCCAGCGTGTCTGCTTCCGGCAATCAGCAAGTCGTTCCAGTACCTGCGGCAGCGGTTCCCAAGTTTGGCGCTCCTGCCCTTCTCATTCCCGATAATTTTTGGTCCAACCTTAAGCAGTTTCTGACGGAACGTCCTGTGAAGGTGACGGACCGTCCCGGTGCACCGTTCGTAAAGACAGTGTTTGGAGCGGGCGTTTTCGACAATTTCAAAGACTTCTTCAGCTCGCGCCCGATGCCGAAAGGCGCCGTGAACAGCCGGCTGGCAGTCTCGTGGGGCACGAATTTCGGTGGATTTGGATCGCGCATCAAAGAGGCTTTCTTTCCGGCAAAACTTCCGCCGGCGAACTTCACCAGCAAGCCTGTGAAAGTGAAGGACATCTGGACGAAAGACGAGAATTTTGGCTGGACGCAGGTGATTTCCTTTGCCATACATGGCAGCGTGTTCGCGCTGGTCATTCTGATTCCTTTGTTCTGGCATTTCGGGACGAAGACCGAAGCGAAGAACAAAAATGTCGATATGACGGCGATCGATATTTCGCCCTACATGGCGAAACTCCCGGCGGGTGCGAAGAAGGCCGGCGGCGGTGGCGGTGCCAACGACCACACGCTGACTCCTGTGAACAAGGGCAAGCTTCCGAAATTCCAGTGGACCCAGTTCACTCCTCCGCAGGTGAAGCCTCAGAATCCGGATCCAAAGCTGGCTATGGATCCTTCCTTGCTCGGTCCACCGGATTTGAAGGTGCCGAATATTAATGCGGCGAACTTTGGCGATCCGCTGGCCAACGGGGTGAGCGATTCTCTGGGACATGGCAATGGCACGGGCATTGGTAGCGGGACTGGCGGCGGTCTAGGCCCCGGCGAAGGTGGGGGCACGGGCGGCGGTGCGTTCCGCGCGGGCGTGAATGGAGTCGGAGTGCCGGAGTGCATCTATTGCCCGCCACCGCTTTACTCGGATGACGCACGCAAGGCGAAGTATATGGGAACTGTGGTGTTGCAAGTGACCATCACTCCCGATGGCCGTGCGGTCAACATTTCCATCCTGAAAGACCCCGGAATGGGCCTCGGAGAAAAGGCGGTTGAGTCCGTCCGCACGTGGAAGTTCCGGCCGGCGGCGGGACCGAACGGGAAGATTGTGCCTGTTAGCGTGCCCATCGAAGTGACGTTCCGGCTGTATTAGTTCTTTCTTTCCCACTGAGTTCTCATTTTCTATTTGTATTTTCTATAACTGCTCAAGAGTTTCTCGTCGAGGCAACCAAACCTCGTTTCGAGACTTCTGACTAGCCGACTGGTGCCCGCCTCGAGACGCTGTCGGGCCGAAACTTGAGGCGGAGACGGAGGCCTGCGCATGCGCGATCCATTTCTGCGCCCTTTTTCCGGCAATGATCCCACAGCGGAATCCTGGCTCAACCGCGTTAGGGACAATCTGGGGCAGCTTCTGATTCCCTCACATTTCAAATCTTCATCGGCAAACGGGGCGCCGATTCATCTTTTGAATTTCGATAAATCGCTGCGGCCGGCGCGTGCTCAGGGCGCTTCCCTGGTTACGCATGCGGCCATTTTCGCGGCAGTCATCCTGCTATTGGCAAACACCAAAGTGGTGCCTCATCCAGCATTCCCTGGTGGCGAAACGCCGCTGGACTCGTTCCGGCCTTCGCCGCGACTCCTCCGTAGCCTCACAAGCGAGCCTTCCGATGGCAGTGGCCGCGGCGGCGGCCAAAACCCGATTCCCGCGACTCATGGGAACCTCCCGCCACTTTCTTCCATCCTCCTTGTGAGACCAACACTCCCGCAAAACGAGCCCCCGCAACTGCCCGAGCCGCCTACGATCTTTGACCCGAACGCAGCGCCAGTTCTTACACCTACGGACAGAATCGGATTGCCATGGATGCCCTCTGACACGAATTCGGCAGGTCCAGGAAAGAACCACGGCATAGGCTCGACAGACGGCGACACGGTTGGCGATGGCGGAGTGGGTCCGGGCGGCGATGGCACTGGAAAAGGTCCCTATGCGCCTGGGCTCATTCCGCCTGGCTGCGCGTATTGTCCGTATCCAACGTACACGGAAGAAGCGCGGCACGGGAAGGTACAGGGCTCGGTGACGCTGGCGGTGCTGGTGGGCGCGGATGGGCGGGCGCAAGAGGTCCGCATCGTCAAAGGAATCGGATTTGGTCTGGATGAGCGGGCGGTCGAGACGGTGCGGGGCTGGAAATTCATCCCCGCGCGCGACGGCGCGAAGCACGCGCTCGCGGCGTGGGTTACGGTCGAAGCCGTCTTTCGCCTGTTCTGACGATGCTCCGGCAGCGCTCACGGGGCGGCGATTGATCCGCGAGAAGAATGCTGCAAAAGGCAGATTTCTGGCCGCGCCTGATAGACTTTGCCCATGAAGCCCATCGTACTCTTGGCTGTGGCGGCGCTGTTTCTGGGCTCGGTTGCCGCGTCGCAACAGGTCAAGTCGTTTCGCGACGAGCAATCCCAATATCCCCGCGTTCGCGCCGCCGCAAAAGAGAAGGACGAAGCTCTGCGGCGGATGTTTGAAGAAAAGAAGATTTCCTATCCGCCGCGCGCCATCCTTTTTCGCGCTTTTAAGAAAGAAGCATTGCTTGAACTGTGGGCTTCGGATAAGGCCGGAGCGCCATTGACACTTTTGCACGTCTACGGGATTTGCGCGACTTCCGGCGTGCTTGGACCGAAAAGAAAGTTCGGCGATGTGCAAGTTCCCGAAGGCTTCTATGAACTTGATTGGTTCAATCCGCAGAGCAATTTTCTCTTGAGCTTGCATATCAGCTATCCAAATAGCGCCGACCGGATTCTCGGATCGCACACGAATCCCGGCGGAGATATTTTCCTGCATGGGAATTGCGTGACCATCGGCTGCATTCCCATTACGGACGAAGGAATTAAAGAGGTCTACTGGCTGGCAGTGCAGGTTCATGCGGCGGGCCAGCGGCACATTCCCATCGAGATATTTCCCGCACGGCTGACGGAAGACGGATTCAAGGCGCTCGCGCAGAGTCATCCGAACCAGCCGGACCTGCTGGCGTTTTGGAGCAATCTCCGGGAGGGCTTCGACCTATTCGAGAAGGATCATCGCGCGCTGAAAATCAGCGTCGCAAGCGACGGCAAGTACAAGTTCGGCGAGGAGAATAGCCTGACAGAGGCCCGCTGAACTCCTGGACGTGTGCGGCGGACGGGCGTAGCATTTCTGTATGCGGTACGAATTTCGGCGGTGGGAAGAAGAGCTGGAAACGGAGCCGTCTTCGCTGCGTTAGAGAGTGATTCAAGCAACACATGAGACGCTTCTTCTATATGGGCCGTAGACAATCTGTTAGGATTCCGGCATGAGAAGAGCAACTGTTGTTTCGTTGGTTATGCTTGCCGGAATGGTGTGCTTCGCGCAAACGGCGCGGGCGCAGAACTCCGCGGCCAGCCTGGATATTACGGCGCGAATCACGCCGACGGCGGCGCAGCCGGAACCCGTGCGGCAGTTCACGCTTTACATCCTAACAAGGAGCTATGCGGAGATCGCCAAGGATGTCGAATCGGGGGACCCCGTCCCGCCGCGCGATGAGTTCATCGAGGGATTAAAAATTTCGCCGGAGCTGAAGAAATGGCTGAAGGACCACGATACGCTCGATCTGACCGCTCCCGATCTGGATAAACAGCTGAAAGCCGACGATATCATTCACACACCGGAATTTTTGATGGCCTACGAGCACTCGAACAGCGGCGGCGTGACCAACGGCTTTCCGAAGCCGAAGTTCAAGGAATCGGAAAAGACCGAGCACCCGGACAAGTATGAAAAGGACAAGCAGGCGTATTACGCCACGTTGAGGAAATTCATTATCGCAAATCCGGGAACGGTTTCGGGGATGGAGCTGGAGCTGGACACGCTGAATCCGCAACGGAAGTGGGCGCAGATGCTGAGCAATCAGAAGAAGCGGGTGCAGAAACTGGCGCCGGAAGTGGCACAAACGAAATATCTGGCGGCCAAAGTGCAGACGGACCTGGAAGGACACGCTTTTCTTCGCGAGCTGGCGCCGGGCAACTACTGGATCAGCTCGCTGAACCTGGACGCAAACGCCGGGGATGCGCGGGTGCGCTGGAATGTGCCGGTCACGATTCAAGCAGGGCAATCTTTCCGCATCGAACTTACCAACCTGAACGCCACGGACACGATGGCATCGTCGGCGCCGTAAAGCGCGCCGGCCGCCGGAGCCATGGGCACACCTCTGCTTTGGCTGGTCTTCAATCTTTTCGTTCTGGCCGCGATTGTATTGGACCTTGGTGTTTTCCACCGGCGACCTCATAAAATGGAAACGCGGGAAGCAATCACCTGGACGCTCGTCTGGGTGGGGCTGTCCGTTGCGTTTGGGCTCGGCGTGATGCATTTCTCCGGCCAGCAGCGTGGGCTGGAATTCTTCACCGGGTATGTGATTGAAAAGGCCCTCAGCGTCGATAATCTTTTTTTGTTTTTGGTGATTTTCCGGGCGTTTGCGGTAGAAGAAAGGATCCAGCACAGCATCCTGGAATGGGGAATTTTGGGGGCGCTGCTGATGCGCGGCGCGATGATTGCGGCAGGAGCAGGGCTGATTGAGCGGTTCAGCTGGGTGCTCTATGTGTTCGGAGCGTTTCTGGTGTTCGCGGGATTGCACATGCTCTTTGTGAAGAAAGAGGAGATGCATCCGGAAGAGAACCGGATCTCACGTTTTGCGAGAAGGCATCTGCGAGTCACCAAGGAATATCAGGGGAGCAAATTTTTTGTGCGCGAAGGCGAAACCTGGTACGCCACGCCTCTGTTTGTGGTGCTGCTCATCGTGGAGATTACGGACATCACGCTGGCAGTGGATTCGATTCCAGCCGTTTTTGGAATTACGCATGATCCGTTCATCGTCTACACGTCGAACGTGTTCGCAATATTGGGGTTGCGGGCCATGTATTTTCTGCTGGCTGGCGTGCTGGGGCGGCTGCGGTATTTGACGACCGGTCTTTCGTCGGTGCTGGCGTTTATCGGGGCGAAGATGATTGTTGAGCCCTGGGTGCATATTTCGGTGGAGATCTCTTTGGCGGTGGTGGGGGGGTTGTTGCTAGTGGCGCTGGCGGCTTCCCTGCTGGTAAGTGCAAAAGCGAAAAGATGACGCGGGTGTCGTGAGCGAGCGATCTTGCCTCGGGGAGCGCGGCCTTTGAGGACTTGGCTAAACGTGTTGCGGCCCTCAATGGCAGCCTAGGTGCATGAAATAAGAGCGGGCACGGCCCTGGGAGGCTCAAGATAAATGTGCCGTGCCCTGCGAGTTCGCTCGAAAGGAACAATATGGCTGATGGGAAGAGCTGGTTTGCGCGTAGGATTTGCGGCACGGTTGTGGTGCTGGGGATTGTCTGTTCGCCGGCATGGGGCGCTGCGGGGGCAAAGAAGATTATCTTGGACACTGATCCAGGGACTGATGACGCGATGGCGCTGATGCTGGCGCTGAATTCTCCGGAACTGGATGTGCGGGCGGTTACCGTTGTGCCGGGGAACGTGACGGCGCGGCAGGGTCTGGAAAATGCGCTGCGGATGGTTTCGCTGGCGAACCGCTGCGACATTCCGGTCGCGGGAGGGGCGGAGCATCCGCTCTTTCAGAAACTGATCACGGCGGAGTTTTGGCACGGCAAGAATGGACTGGCCAACATCGAGTTGCCCGCAAGCAAATGCAAAGCGGACGCGCGGTTTGGGCCAGACCTCATCATTGCGTTGGTGCACGCCTATCCGCACGAAATCACGTTAGTGCCGGTTGGTCCGCTGACCAACATCGCGCTGGCAATTCAAAAAGATCCGGGGATCGTGCCGCTGGTGAGAGAAGTGATTCTAATGGGGGGATCGATCAAGGGCGGGAACGTGAACGCCTCGGCGGAAGCGAATATTTACAACGATCCGGAAGCGGCGCAGCTGGTTTTTCAGGCGGGCTGGCCGCTTACGATGGTGGGGCTCGACGTCGGAGATAAAACGCTTTTCAGCCGCAAACAACTGGAGCAACTCGGGAAGACGCACGGCCCGGTGAACGACTTCATTTACGGAGTGACTAAATTTCTTGTGGAGTTGTCGGAAAAATTCGGGGATAGCGGGACGCCGATGTACGATCCGCTGGCGGTGGGAGTGGCAATCGACGCGGAGCTGGTGACGGCGCCGGCGATGCATGTCGATGTCGAAACGCGGGGAGAGTTTACGCGGGGAGAAACGGTGGCAAACCGGCGGAACGAAATCGAAAGAAACGTGCTGCGGCATTTCGCAGATGGAGATCGTTACGTGATCGAGGGCCTCGACACGGTCGTGCCTAACGCCAAGGTTTGCATCGACGTGAAGGCAGACAAGTTTCTGGAGTTGTTTGTGTCGCGGCTCCAGGGGAAGTAACGCAACCAGCGGTGTACAACAAAAAATAGCTCTCGCGAAATCTCGAACCACGCCTGAATTCATTTAGAGTTTTCTAATCTTGGTCTGCACGACGAGCCTGCCGATTTGGCCCTCGGAGCGCTAGGAAATCAAGGGGGTGTGTGCGTGCAGGGGCCAGAAGTGAAGGCTGCCCGTCGCCGCAAACTCACTGATGTGACAGGGATTAGCACTCATTTCGTAGAGCCAAGATGGGGGCGGGCGAAAAGAGTTTGCGGAGCATTTTTAGGCTGTATTTTCATTTCGGAACACCATTGGGCTGGACGGTTCGGAATCGAACGAGGGTGGCCGGGAATAACGCCGCCACCTGCACCTCGGGAGCTAGAGATGCCAAGCCGGCGGGAGGGATGATTGGCTTCGGAGAAAGCTTGGAAGCTAAGACACTTGCTGGTGGCGTTGTGTTTTGTCGGGGTGTACGTGCTGGTAGATCGAACGACGGTAGCCTTTCAGATTTGGGCGGAGATCAGCGCGTGGTACCCGCCCACGGGGCTGGCACTCGCGGCGCTGATTGGACTCGGGTGGCGTTACGCGCCGGTGATCCTGCTGGCGGAGTGCATCGCGTCAGTTGTGAACTATCACCTGCCCGTACGTTCGTATTCGTTCGTCATAGGGAATGTGGAATTCATTTTGGTGTACACGATGGCCGCAGTGCTATTGCGGCGAGTAGTGAAGATGGATTGGCGTCTGCGAACCATGAGGGACGTGACGTGGCTGCTGCTAATTGCCACGTGCGCGTCGTGCATTGTGGCGTTCGTGGGAACGAGGTTTCTGCAGGCCGATGGCTTGATTCCCGCGAAGGGATACCTGCTGGCGACGATGAATTGGTGGGTTGGGGACGCGGTGGCGATCGGATCGATCGTGCCGTTTTCTCTAATTTATATTGTGCCGGGGCTGCGACGATACCTGCGCTACTCGGAAAGTGGCGGGACCGCAGACGAGGCAACTCGCAGAGTTGGCAGACACGAACTCCGCGGATACGGACGCGCACTTGAAACGGGGCTGTTCGCAGCGAGCATCGTGGCCGTGCTCTGGGCGGCGCTGAGCGGGAGGTTCTCGAGCGGGAGTGAGATGTTTTACCTGCTTTTTCTCCCCTTGATTCTGGTGGCAGTGCGGCGAGGATTACGAGGAGCGACGGCAGCGATTCTAGCGCTGGATACTGGAATTATCCTGGCGCTGCGGTTGTATCCGCGGACTTACCACGAACTGACGCTGTTGCAATTTCTGATGCTGATTCTATCGCTCGCCGGGCTGGTGCTGGGAGCTTTGATCAGCGAACGGGACGAGAGCGAGCAGAAATTGTCGGAAGAAGAAGTCCGCATGCGGCTGTTGCTGGAATCGACGGGGGAAGCGATTTATGGAGTGGACACCGCGGGCAAATGCACTTTCTGCAACCATGCGATGCTGCGGCTCTTGCGCTACCCCTCGCAGGAAGTGCTGCTGGGACGAAATCTACACGACGTGATGCACCACACGCGGCGAGACGGAACCCACCTTTCGCGGGATGAATGCCCGGTGCATAGGGAATTCCTGTCAGGCAGAAAATTTCACGGGACGGACGAGTTTCTCTGGCGGGCCGACGGGACCAGTTTCGATGCCGAGCTTTGGTGCCACCCGGTGCTGCAGCAAGGCAAAATGTTGGGCGGTGTCGTGACGTTCGTGGACATTACGGAGCGGAAAAAAACGGAAGAAGCGTTGCGGCGTGCAAAAGAAGATGCGGAAGCGGCGAACCGGGCGAAGAGCGATTTTCTAGCCAACATGAGCCACGAGATTCGGACGCCGATGAACGGGATACTGGGGATGACGACGCTGGCGCTGGAAACGAATTTGGACGCGGAGCAACGCGATTACCTGAGCATGGTGAAAAGTTCGGGAGAATCGTTGCTGACGCTGCTGAACGACATTCTGGACCTTTCGAAGATCGAGGCGGGCAAGCTGGACCTCGAAATCGCGGACATGTCGGTGGAAGACTGCATCGAGGAAGCGCTGGAGCCGCTGGCGCTGAAGGCGCAACAGAAGGGCATCGAACTGGTGTGGAATGTGGGCAGAGATATTCCGAAGGTGGTGCGGGGCGATTGCACTAGGCTGCGGCAGGTGTTCATCAATTTAGTGGGGAACGCGCTGAAATTCACCAACAAAGGACAAGTGGCGATTTATGGCAGGCACGCGGGGACTACCGAGGGTGGATTGATGCTGGAATTCACGGTCTCCGACACGGGCATTGGAATAGCGGAGGAGAAACGAGTAAAGATCTTTGAAGCTTTCGCGCAGGCGGATATGTCCACGTCGCGGCGCTACGGAGGTACGGGACTGGGACTTTCGATTTGCGAGCGGCTGGTGAACTTGATGGGCGGTCGCATTTGGGTGGAGAGCGAAGTCGGGCGCGGAAGCGAGTTCCATTTCACGATGAAAGTGTTCTGCGATGCGGCAAAGGAAAAGCTCAGAGTGGCCCCGGATGGAAAAGCGCAGGCGAAGACACCGCCGGAAGTGCGGCGCGTTCTTGTGGTTGGCCAGAATCCCGTAAACCGAGAGCTGCTGGAGCGCTTGCTGCCACGCTGGAATATGAAAGCGGTGGCGGCGGCAAGCGCGAAAGACGTATTGGTTTTGCTGAAGAGAGCGCAACTTGCGGGCGAGAGGTTATCGGCGATCATGATCGACAAGGACATGAGCCGCCCGGGAGGACTTGCGCTGCTCGCGGCCTTGAGGACTTCCGCGGCACCGAATGTGCCTGCGATTCTGGTCCATTCGCGGCCACTGGATGCAGCGGAGAGAAAACAGTGCGAGCATGCGGGCGTGACTCGAACGATCCTCAAACCCTTCCGGCGCTCGACGGTGCATGAAGCGTTACAGGAATGCTTCGGAGAAGTGAAAGAAACACAGGCCACGGCGGCGGAAGCGCCTGCGGTGGAAGGGCGGAGGGCACTGCGGATTTTGCTCGCGGAAGACAACATTGTGAATCAGAGATTGACTTCGCGACTGCTTGAGAAAATGGGGCACACGGTGACGATTGCAGGCAACGGGCAAATTGCGCTACAGCGCCTGGCCGAAGAGGATTTCGACCTGGTGGCGATGGATATGCAGATGCCGATCATGGACGGTTTGGAAGCCACGGAAAAGATTCGCGCCACCGAGAAGAAAACAGGAAGACATGTGCCCATCGTGGCGATGACGGCAAATGCGTTCGAAGAGGACCGGGAGAGATGCCGGCAAGCGGGGATGGATGGTTATATTGCCAAACCCGTCAGTTCCAAGTTGATTGAGATGGAGATTGCGCGAGTGATGGCCGCGCAGGAGAAAGTCGAGAAGCTGGAAGTTCGGGTGCCGGGCTAGGACGTTTTTTTCCTGATCATTCGTAACTGTCACGTTGTGGGTGGCGATCTGACTCGAATGGACCGAGCCGTCGAGATTCATGGTGAATATTACACGGAGACGGTTTTGCTGTTGCGAGCTTCGGGAGAAGCGCTGCCGTTTGCTGACGGCAGCTTCGATGCGCTGAGCGAGTTCAGCATTCTTCATTACGCCCCGCACCCTTCAGGAGCCCCCAGGGAAATGCTTCGAGTGGCGCGGAGAGCCGTGGTTATCGTAGACTGCAACCGATTTGCGCAAGGATCGTGGCCGGCGAGACTCTTCAAATTGTTTTTGTACAAGATCGGCTTGTGGCATGCGTTTGGCTTCCTCGGGATTCGGGGCAAACGTTATCAGATCTCGGAAGGAGATGGACTGTTCTGCTCCTAAGTGGACTTAGTGGCGAGGCGGGCAGACCGCATCCTCTTGCTGCCAAGCGGCGCGACTCGTTCGCGGAGTTGGTTTCATCCGCTGCTGACTGCCGATGGATGGATTCTGATTGCGATCAGGGAACCGCGGGACGGCCGGAGCGAGAGCTAGACTCGCCGATGGATCGGGGCTGTAATTCGTCCAATCCTGAAGATAGCCGGGAAAAGGAGAGTTTTGGTTCGAACCCGCGGTCGCCCCGCAAGAAGATGCCGGCCCGCCTTGCGCTGGGTACGCGCGAGGCAGAGTACGGCTGCAACCATGGTTCGTGCCTACGTATCATTACCTGGTTAACGACACAGGTTTTTTAGGGGCTGGAAAAAGGGCCAAACTGGTGGTGGGTACGACGCCGATCAAAAGGCGCCCGAACCGGAGTGACTTTTATGAAGGCCGAACGCTACATATGGGCCGCGTTGTCCATTTTGTTTTGTTTGCTCGGCACCGCCGTGTTGCTCGATTCGATTCGTCAAGCGGGGCCGTACGCGGAGGAATACGTCCTGTTGGGAGCGACTCTCACAGCGCTGGGGCTAGCTTCGCTGTGGATACTTTATGGGCAGTACCGGCAGGTCCGGGCGATGGCGCGGCATATGCGGCGCGGGTCGCACTTCTCGAGCAGGTCGAGAGGAGATGGCAGGGCGGACGATTCTTAGAAGAAGCAGCGAGAAGAGCGTACCGCTCGAGGAAAAAGAGACCTTATTGGCACTCGCGCCGAGATGGTTGTTGCCAGGACCCTTCCGCTGAACGATATTTTCTAGAACATTGTTGCGTCTGCAAGGAAGAGCGCCATAGAGTCGCTTCCTGGAAGGTGCTGCGTGCCGAAACGCGCTTCAGCAGTGGAATCCATCTCGCCAGCTTTCGTCCGGACGAAACAGATACTCTTCCGGCCGTTTCGTTTTAGTTTGTGGGCGCGATTGGCTGTGGTGGCTTTGATTACCGGGGAAGCTGGAGGCGTCGGCGGCGGGAGTAGCATTCCGAACCTCAACAACAATCGAGGCGGCGGAGATCAGTTGGCTGGAGCGGCGCGTCTTTTCAGTGAACCAGGCTGGGAGCAGATGCAGCCTTACGCGGGCTGGATCGCTCTGGGCTTGGCGGTGGGCCTGGCGGTGCTTCTCTTGTGGATTTACAGCGACTCCGTTTACCGGTTTATTCTTTTGGACGCGGTTGTGAGCGGACAGTGCCGGTTGCGTGAAGGATGGCGGCGGTGGAGAGAAGCCGGGCGGCGATATTTTGTTTGGGTGATTGCGTTTGGATTCGGGGCGTTCGCTGTTGTGGGAGTGGTAGCAGGAATTCCGGCTTGGCTGGCTTATCGCGCCGGGTGGTTTGAGAAACCGGAAGAGAACCTCGGGGGGCTGATTGGCGGAGGAATTTTTCTGGCGCTGGTGGTGATTGCAATAGTGGCGGCTCTTGCGATCATCGACATGCTAGCGAGGGATTTTCTGATTCCAGTGATGGCGTTCGAGGATGTGGGGGCGATGGAAGGATGGGAACGGCTGCTGGCGCTGATGGGTGCGGAGAAATCGGCGTACGCCGTGTATACGTTGATGAAGATTGTGCTAGCAATGGGGAGCGCGATTATTTTCGCGATCATCAATCTGATCGTGATTTTGGTTTTGTTGATTCCGCTTGGGCTGCTGGGGCTGGCGGGGTACTTCATCGGCAGCGGGCTTGGGATTACGTGGGACCTTTCGACGGAATTGCTGGTGGCGGCGGTCGGGTTGCTGGCACTCGCAGGGATTCTTTACGTTGTAGGATTCGTGTATGCGCCTGGGCTGGTGTTTTTTCAGTCGTACACGCTGGAGTTTTTCGCGTCGCGGTATGGCCCGCTGGGAAATAAGATGTTTCCGCCGAGTCTGGCAGCGATGCCGCCGACAGCGCCATTGACTCCCGGAGACGCGTTCCCAGCGTAACTCTTGAAGGAATTCCTCGTGCGGTCGGTCTCGGGTTAGTCCTCTTCAAACATTAATTCGTCTACGTAGCACCACATCCAGTCTTCGCCGGGCTCGAACGAGCGGATGACGGGATGTTCAGTCGCGTGGAAATGCTTGGTGGCGTGCTTATTTTTCGAGGAATCGCAGCAGCCGACGTGGCCGCACGTCAGGCAGAGGCGGAGATGCAACCAGGTATCGCCCATTTTCAGGCATTCTTCGCAGCCCTTGGATTTTGGTTTTGCAGGATGTATGTGCTGGATGTGAGTGCAGACATCGGCCATCATTCTCTCCTGAGTCGATTACTTCTTAGCCTGAATCGGGATGCGAACTTGAAAGCGAGTGTCGCCGGGGACGGAGGTGACACCGATCTGGCCGCCGAGGTTTTTGATGATGCGGCTGACCACATCGAGACCAAGACCGGTGCCTTCTCCAACGCCCTTTGTTGTGAAAAACGGATCGAAGATGCGGGAGATCTTGTCGGGCGGAATGCCGGATCCGTTGTCGGCAATTTCCACGAGAACGAAATCATTTTCACGCGCCGTGCGGATGGTGAGTTTGCCGCCGGTTTTCATGGCGTCGGCGGCGTTGTCGATGAGGTTGGTCCAGACTTGATTGAGTTCGCTGCCGCTGGACATCACTTTGGGGAGATTCGGCTCGTAGTCGCGGACGACGGTGATGCCGCGTTTGAGCTTGTGATTCATGATGGTAAGAGTGGTTTCGAGGCCGCGCTCGATATCCACTTCCTGCATGGGACCTTGATCCATGTAGGAATATTCCTTGATGGCTTTGATGAGATCGGAGATGCGGGCGGAACTGTGTTCGAGCTCTTCCGCGATGCGTTCCATTTCAAGGAGCGTGGCGAAGCGAGTGAGTTCCGGGCCGACGGATGCGCCTGCGGCCGCGGCAAAGGTGGCAAGATGAACATCGGTGAGGCCCGCGTCGGCGAGTGAGGGAGAGAGCTTCCAGGCGTCCTCGACATTGTGCGCTTCGAGCCATGCTTGAATGGCTTCTTCGCGCTCGACGCGGGCGAACTCATCCTTGAATTGCGCGGGTTTCAACGTGGCGCGAATTTCTTCCTCGCGCTCAGCCAGGAGACCACAGTCTTCGGGGCCGATCTCCGTACTGCGGGCGGCTTGGCGCAGGCGGACCAAACAATCGCGCAAAGCGGCGGCGGAACGGCGCGCGGCCGCCGAAGGGTTGTTCAGTTCGTGAGCGAGGCCTGCGGAGAGTTTGCCGAGGGCAGCGAGCTTCTCGTGCTGCTGCTCAGCGCGCGTGACGCTGCGAACGCGGTCGGTAAGCAAGCCGACGAGGCGGCGGACCAGTTCCGGCAGTCTTTTGAAGAGTTCGATGAACTGGCCGACTGGAAAGCCCAGGTAGTGCGAGGGAACTACGGCGCGACCTGTGACGCTGATCACTTTCAGCCGCGAAAACGGCAGCATACCAGTCACATCGCCGGTCGTTATCGTGAACACGGGGCCATCAGCGGGACCGTGCTCTGCTCTCGCTCGCATTTCGCCTTCCAGCATCACCAACATGTAGTTGGGCTCGTCGCCTTCACGCATGATGATTTCGCCGGGGGCGGAGCGGCGTTCCTCGCTAACGGAAATAAACCAAAGAAGTTCTTCGCGTGGTTGATCCTGAAACACAGGAATCTTGACTAGTTCCGTGAGAATCTCTTCAGGGTGCGACTGAGAGGGAATTTCGGTCATGCGCGTCCTGCTCTCCTGATAGGCAGGCTCATTGTACCTTGGCCAGATACTGATGCATGAATTGGACGACGACGGCGCCTTCGCCGACGCCGGAGGCGACGCGCTTCACGGAACCGTGGCGGACGTCGCCGACGACAAAAATTCCCGGCACGTTGGTCTCGAGCAAGCCAGGATCGCGGTCGAGCGTCCAGGAAGCGGGGCGCTTGCCGTCGCGGAGTAGGTCGGGGCCGGAGAGGATGAAACCCCGCTCGTCGCGTTCTATAAGATCGCCGAGCCATTGGGTGCTGGGCTGCGCGCCGATGAAGATGAAGAGGCTCGAAGCAGGAAGCTCCTTGCGTGTGCCGCTGGGCTCGCATTGCACGGTGATGCCGGTGAGGCGCGTTTCGCCCTGGACTTCGACAACGCTGGTCTGTCCCCAGACTTCGATATTGGGAGTTTTTTCGATCTGTTCGATGAGGTAGTGGGACATGGTGCTGGCCAGGGATTTGCCGCGAACGAGCATGACGACTTTATTGGCATATTTTGAAAAATGCATCGCGGCTTGGCCGGCGGAATTGGCGCCGCCGATGATGTAGACGGTCTCGCCGCGACAAGAGATGGCTTCCGAAGTGCCGCCTCCATAGTAAACGCCGGCGCCTTGGAGGCGATCGACGCCGGGGACGTCAAGCGTGCGCCACTGAACGCCCATTGCGAGGAGCAGAGCGTTGCAGGAGATTTCGGCGCCATCGGCGAGTTTGATGAGGCGATAGGGGCCGTCGACGCGGAGGCCGATGACATCTTGGGGCGAGAGAATTTCGACGCCAAAGCGGCGGGCTTGCGCGACGGCGCGGAAAGCCAAGTCGGCGCCGGATAGTCCGGCTGGAAAACCCAGATAATTTTCAATGCGAGAGCTAAGGCCAGCCTGGCCACCGGGGGCTTCGCGCTCGATCATCACCGTGCGCAGGCCCTCCGATGCGCCGTAGACGGCTGCAGCAAGGCCCGCGGGCCCACCACCGACAATGGCGAGATCGTAGAAATTCGCGAGTGCATGCGTGCGAAGACCGACTTTGTCGGCAACTGTCGGAAGTGGCGGCTCGGCGAGCCGGGTGCCGTCGGGAAACAAAACCAGAGGAAGCGTTTCCGCCTCGGGTCCGAGGGAAGCGATAAGGCTGCGAACTTCGGGATCGGTTTGTGCGAGTTCAACGTCGATCCATTGATAAGGGACCTGATTGCGCGCGAGAAAATCGCGGAGTTCGTAGGAGCGGTTGGACCAGCGAGTGCCAAGGACGCGGATGCCTTCATAGAGCGGGCGGAAGGTGGAGTTCCAGTCCGTGAGCAGGTCATCGATTGCGGGAAAGAGTTTTTCTTCCGGCGGGTCCCAGGGCTTCATGAGGTAATAGTGGATGCGAGCTTCGTTGATGGCGTCGATGGCTGCGGTGGTATCCGCGTAGGCCGTGAGCAGAGCGCGCTTGGCCTGGGGATGGATTTCCATGGCTTCCGAGAGAAACCCGACGCCGTTCATTTGAGGCATGCGTTGGTCGGCGAGGAGCAGCGCTACGGGATTGTTGCGGGCTTTGAGTTCGCGTAGGGTCGAGAGAGCGGCACCACCGGAGCTGGCGCGCATGACGCGATAACGGTCGGAATAATGGCTCCGGAGGTCGCGCTCGATGGCGCGCAGGACCTCCGGGTCGTCGTCGACAGTAAATAGAACAGGTTTCGGCATACCCGTCAGATGATTTGAAAGCGGGAATCGTTGCAACTTTCGCGCCAAGGGCAGAGGTTGGTCTGATCCTGGCAGGGTGGTCACGCTACAATCTTTAGGTCGATTATGTCCAGTCCACTCCATACGGCAATCGCAGGGCTCTGCTCCGGAGAGACCTCCGCGCGCGAGTCTGCGGCTGAAGAGATTTTTGCAACGGGGCGAGCGTCCGCCGAACACGCAGCAAAATCCTGGTTGAGCGACACGGAATTATCCGCATTGCTGCTCGGGCCGAAACCTGAAGCGACGGTCGGGCTGGCGGTACAGCGGGAGACCTTTTCGAAGATTCGCTCGGTTCATGGCGTTTCGCGCCTAGCCGAGGTGCCCTCGGAGCAAGATGCGGAAGAGTTTGAGCTGCACTTTTCGAATGGAGTTTCTCTGGACATTTTGACCTCGCGTGCGCCCGGCGGTGAAGGAGCTATTGCGCGATTTCTGGGGAAATTTGGAGAAGGCGTGCAGCAGGTGGAGTTTCGGTGTTCCAATGTGGACCGGGCGACGGAGATTCTGAAGGAGAAATTTGGAGTCGCGGCGGTTTATCCGGAAACGAGACCCGGAGCGGATGGAACGCGTGTGAATTTTTTCCTTATGCCCGTTCCGGGCGGCGGTAAAGTCTTGATCGAGTTGTATGAATCCGCGGCAAAGCCTCGCCAAAAATAACTCACCTACCTTTGACGATTTCGCTCGAGGCGCGGAGGATTTCTGCGACGGTCCAGGCTTGGGCTATGCAGCCGCGTGGCGCGTGCGGCGGGTCGCCATCGAAAATCTCGGCTAGGGTACCGAGCCCATACGCCGCGATATTGGATCCGAGGGGCTCAAGGTGGCGGAGCGCAGCGGAACGATCCCCGTATACGCGGAGATGCGCCACGGCGAATGGCCCAAGCAGCCAGCCCCAGACGGTCCCTTGATGATAGGCCGCATCGCGCGTGCGCTGATCGCCGCCGTAGTGGCCTTGGTAACCCGGCTCACCAGCCGCCAGACTGCGTAGGCCGTAGCAGGTAAGCAGGCGTTGCGCGCAGATATCGACGACAGCTTTTTGCTGGTCTTTGGCCAGCGGGCTCGAGGCCAGCGACACGGCGAGAATCTGGTTCGGGCGCAACGCGGCGTCCTTGCCGCCGTTCTTCTCTGAACCCGGAACATCGACCACATCGAAGCAACAGTTTCGCTCCGCGTTCCAGAATTTCTGAAAGCTGTCCCTTGCCTGCGCGGAAAGGGGTGTGTAGTTGTCCGAAGATTTGTTCAGAAGGCTGGCGAACTGCGCCATCGTTTCGAGGGCATTGATCCAGAGGGCGTTGATCTCGACCGGCTTGCCGGTGCGCGGGGTAACGACCCAATCGCCGATCTTGGCGTCCATCCAGGTAAGTTGAATCCCCGGTCCTCCGGCGTAGAGAAGGCCATCGGCGGAATCGACGTGAATGTTGTAGCGCGTGCCCGCGACGTGGGCATCAATCATATTGGCCAGAACGGGAAATAATTTTTGCAGCGTCACGGTGTCCTTCGTCGCATCGAAATACTGGCGCACCGCTTCGAAATACCAAAGCGCGGCATCAACGGTGTTGTATTCGGGTTTGCCGCCTGCACCCGGGAAATCATTGAGAAGCATTCCGCCATCAACGTAGCGCGCGAAGGCTAGGAGGATTTGCTTCGCTACCTCCGCACGGCCCGTGGCGAGCGCGAGGCCTGGTAGAGCGATCATGGTGTCGCGCCCCCAATCGCCAAACCAGTGATAGCCGGCGATGACGCTGCGGCCGTCGGGCTCTTCGGGAAGGCGGCGATGGACAATGAATTGATCCGCGGCGAGGACCAGCTGGCGGAGCCATGCGGGAGCGCCAGCCGCGGATTTTTCGTTTTGTGATTGCCAGTCGCTGAGCAAAGCCGCTTCGTGATTCGCGCGTTTAGATCGAGATGCTTCGCCATCGAGCGGCGTTGTAGCTTCGGTGGTGGCGACGATCGAGAGACTTTCGCTGGGGTTCAACTTGACATGAAAGAGCGCAGCGAACAGTTGATCTTCGCGATCATCAAGGCCCCGTTCCGTCTCCCTCGGCAGGTAACAATCGCGATACCACTCATGGCGTGGCTCGCAGGTAGCCTGGGCGCTTTTGAGATAGAACGGCGTGGCGCCGTCGAAGGGCAGGACCATCACGCCTTGTTCCACAGTTGCGATCTTCATGTGCCAGTCGCCGGCGTGGGTTAGAGAATGAAAGTCGCGGTAGTTGACCAGGGCTTTCAAATCGATCTCTAGTGGGCCGCTTGCCCGCACGAGGGTGTAGTGAATAAACGTGGTGTTTTCTCCCTGAACCATCCACACCCGCTTTTCAAACAAGGCATCGGCCAGGGAGTATGCCCAAACGGGAGTGGTGCCTTCGAGGCGGAAACTTTCGAGGTAGAGAAAGCCCTGTGGATCAAGGGCTCCGCTGACCCAGCGGTGGGTGGCGAGTGCATACGTGGCGCCGCCATAGCGCACGGTTTCATCGAGCACCCCGACGAGATGATTGCGGCCGAGCGGCGGCTGAAGGGCGGCGATGAGAAGGCCGTGGTAGCGGCGCGTCATGCCTGTGGCGATGGTTCCAGAGGCAAAACCGCCGATGCCGTTGGTAACCAGCCACTCGCGGAGTTCGGCGGCGGCTAGATTGCCGCAGACTTCGCGGCCAAACCGCACTGGGGAGAGCGCTCCGGGTTGACCTTCGTTTCGTTGAGGCGCCACCGCTCTCCTTTTCTCCGTTGGGATCTTTGCCGCGAGTTGCCGCTCAGTGCTTGCCGGATTTGAGCCACTTGGTCATCAAGAAACGCGAGTGATCGTCGTAGCCCGCGCGGCGATAAAGCTCGGCGGCGGGATCGTTGCCCTGATCGACTTCGAGATGGATGGCGTTCACGCCCAGCTCGCGGGCACGCTCCTCAACAAATTGCATAGCGCGGCGGCCAATTCCCTGCCGCCGGTATTGCGGCTCGATGTACAGCTCATCAATGAAGGAATCGCGTCCATGATATTCGAAACTGTAGCCGAACGTCAGAACAATGTAGCCAGCCGGAGTTTCTGCTTCAAAGAAAACCCAAGCTTGTCCCAGCTCCGGACTTGCAAGGAACTTGCGCAGTGCGTCCCGGACTACCGGTTCATCGAAATAATAGGCGCCCGGTTCCTGCTCTGCCAGATTGCGCATCATAACCAGGAGCGCTTGCTCGTCGTCCCGGACCGCGGGGCGAAAAATAACTCCGGACACGCTACTCTCCGCTCTGCTCGATCAACTTGGAGACCAGACCGGTCCAGCCGGTCTGGTGGCTTGCGCCGAGACCGGCGCCATTATCCCCGTGAAAATATTCGTAGAAGAGCAGCAAATCTTTCCAGTGAGGATCGCTCTGGAAAACTTCGGTGCCGCCCGCGACGGGGCGCCGGCCGTCCTTGCCGCGCACGAAAATGTGAACGAGGCGACGGGAAACTTCGGCAGCCACTTCCCAGAGATCCGCTTCGCTCCCTGAGCGGGACGGGCATTCAACTTTGAAGTCCTCGCCGTAATAGTGGTGATACTTCTGCAAGGATTCTACAAGTAGATAGTTCAAGGGAAACCAAATAGGGCCGCGCCAGTTGGAGTTGCCTCCAAAAAGTCCGCTGCTGGATTCGGCGGGCTCATAGTCGACGCGGTTGATATGGTCATTCACTTGGACTTCATAGGGATGATCGAGGTGATAGCGGGAGAGAGAACGCACGCCGTAGGGCGAGAGAAATTCGGTTTCGTCGAGCATGCGGGTGAGAATGCGCTTCAGTTGTTTGCGGTTGGCGAGCGAGAGCAGGCGGCGAACGCCCCGCGCGGAGCGTTGCGTCATTTCAATGTGTTCGGGAACGTCCGGGTGGTTGTCAATGAACCATTGCATGCGGCGCTTGAAGCCCGGCAGGCGGTCGACAATCTCCGGTTCGAGAGTTTCCACAGCGTAGAGGGGAATGAGGCCAACCATGGAACGAATCTTCAGGAAATGGTCTTCGCCGTTCGGGAGGTGAAGAACGTCGTAGTAGAAGCCGTCTTCATTGTCCCAAAGCGAGATGCCTTCCGTGCCCATGTCGTTCATTGCGTGTGCGATGTTTACGAAGTGCTCGAAGAATTTGCTGGCGACGTCTTCGTAGGCAGGATCTTCCTTGGCCAATTCGAGCGCGATGGCCATCATGTTGAGGCAGTACATAGCCATCCAACTTGTGCCGTCTGACTGTTCGAGGTGGCCGCCGGTGGGGAGGGGGGCGGAGCGGTCGAAAACTCCGATGTTATCGAGACCGAGAAAACCGCCCTGGAAGATGTTCATGCCGTCGGGGTCTTTGCGATTGATCCACCAGGTGAAATTGAGAAGCAGCTTGTGAAAGACCTTTTCGAGGAAGCCGCGGTCGGCCACGCCGCGAACGCGACGCTCGATCTTGTAGACACGCCAGGCGGCCCAAGCATGTACGGGAGGATTCACGTCGCCGAAAGCCCATTCGTAGGCGGGCAGTTGCCCATTGGGATGCATGTACCATTCGCGGAGGAGTAGGATGAGCTGCTCCTTCGCGTAGTCGGGATCCACTAGCGCGAGAGCGATGCAGTGGAATCCCAGGTCCCACGCTGCGTACCAGGGATACTCCCATTTGTCGGGCATGGACATGACGTCGTCGTTGTAGAGATGAGTCCAGTCCTTGTTGCGACCTTTCAACCGTTCGGGTGGCGGAGGAGGCCCGGCGGGGTCGCCATCCAGCCAGTTGCGGACATCGTAGTGATAAAACTGCTTGGACCACAGCAAGCCGCCAAAAGCCTGGCGCATCACGCTTTTCGCATCGTCGGATAATTCCGAGGTGACGCGCGAAGCGTAAAATTCGTCGGCGTCGTTTTGGCGGAGTGAAAACACGCCATCGAAGCCCGCGCCAAAATCATTCGTCGCCGGTACGCCTTCGGGCCGATCGTCGTGTCCTGGTGAGGTAATCGTGCCGACGAAGCCCAAAGCTCGCTCCATCGAAGCGAGGGGCTCCATGTCGGTCAGACGCAGCTTGATTGTTTCACTTTGGCCGGGGCCAAGCTGCAGCGGATAGTACGCGGCCATTTTCGTCCCCGTTTGCTGAGGGTTCACGGCCGATTTCTTTCCATGTATCAAATACTCGTGGAAAGCATCCTTCACATACGGCGAACGGTTCTTGCCGTTGAAAAGCTTGGCGAAGTTCGTTTCATTTTCGGTGAAAAGCAATTCGGGCTGACCAGCGCATAGAAGCCATCGCTTGCCATATTTCCAATGCTCAACTTCGACGCACAAACTTCCGGGAACGCTGGTCGCTTTTTGCGCTCGTGGTCTGCGCAAGTCCCGGCCCCAGGACCAGGTATTGCGGAACCACAAGGAAGGAAGGAGGTGCAGCAAGGACGCTTCGGGCCCGCGATTTACAGCGGTGATCTTAATGAGAATATCCTCCACGTCGGCTTTGGCGTACTCGATGAAGACATCGAAATAACGATCATCGGCAAACACGCCGGTGTCGAGAAGCTCGAATTCGGGTTGCTCGCGGTTTCTTCTGCCATTTTCTTCCACGAGGCGGCCGTAGGGAAATTCCGCCTGCGGATATTTGTAGAGCATGCGCATGTAGCTGTGCGTAGGCGTTGAGTCCTGATAGAAGTAATATTCCTTCACGTCCTCGCCGTGATTGCCTTGGTTCCCGGTGAGACCGAACAATCTCTCTTTGAGGATGGGATCGCGGCCATTCCAGAACGCGAGGCCGAAGCAAATCATCTGGTGGCGGTCAGAAAAGCCCCCGATGCCGTCTTCCCCCCATCGGTAGGCGCGGGAACGCGCATGATCGTGCGGGAAAAATTCCCAAGCCGTGCCGCCAGGGCTGTAGTCTTCGCGCACCGTACCCCACTGCCGCTCGGAAAGATACGGTCCCCAGCGCTTCCAGTATTTCTTTCGTGTGCGGTCTTCCTCGAGCCGCTGGTCTTCCTTGGATTGGAGTCTAGCCATGGTTTGGGAACCCCTCAGTAGTCGCCCTCAAATTATGGTTCATGGTCGCATCTTTTGCGGACAGCAGAGGCAACCGGTGCGGCAGGCGTGCCTGTTCCGGCACGGCTCAACTAGGTCCAGAAATCTCCCTTGAATGAGATGCTCCAGGCTTTACATTGTCGCAAGGAATTCTCTCACAGCGGCAACCCCTACAGCGGCGCTTTGGTCCGGAAGGCGCACTATCCCCTAGACCCGGTCCGTGCTGGGCTCACCGCGGCTCTGAAGCCGAACTGAATTTGCCCACGCCCCCGCTTTGGACCGGAATCCCTCCAGGCCAGGCGAGATGCGCCATTCGCAATATTTCTGTACTCTGAGGGGACTCCCAAAGCATCCATCTAAAGAGCGATATTTCGAGGAGAACACATGTTTGAGTTTCAAGCGCTACATCGGAGCACGACGCGACTGTGTGTGTCGTGCATCCTTCTTGCGACGGCCGCATTCTTCGGCTTCTCTTTTTCGGCTGCCCGTGCCGAGGCGCAAGCGCACACGACAGATGAACTGCGCAAAATGGATCAATCCGTTGGTGAATTGATCCGCAAGGTGTCTCCGAGCGTAGTGCAGATTCTGGTGTCAGGTTACGGGACGCTTGAGGAGGACGATCACGGCAGTACGGGCGTGGTCATTGGCCGGCAGCGGGCCATTGGTTCCGGATTCATCATCGATCCAAGCGGCTATATCATTACGAACGCGCATGTCGTGAAAGGAGCTCAGCGCGTGCAGGTAGTACTGTCGAGCGCGAATCTAGACGACTCCTCGGACGCGGCGCTTGCTTTGAAAACGAGTCTCGTCCAGGCGCAAATCGTCGGCGTCACCAGTGAAATCGATCTTGCGCTCCTCAAGGTGGACGCTACCGGCCTTCGGGCGCTGAAGCTAGCAAATTACCGGAACCTGCGGCAGGGCGAATCCGTGTTTGCGTTCGGAAGCCCCGAAGGGTTGCGCAATACGGTTACGCACGGAATCATTTCTGCGGTGGCGCGGCAAACCGATCCGGACTCAACCATGGTCTATATCCAAACGGATGCGCCAATCAACCCAGGCAATTCGGGCGGGCCGCTGGTGAATGTGGACGGCGATGTCGTCGGTGTGGATACGTTCATACTGTCTCAGTCTGGCGGAAACGAAGGGCTCGGCTTTGCAATCCCGTGCAGCGTTGTGAACCTTGCTTATCAGCAGCTGCGCAAATTCGGTCATCTGCACCGCCCGGAGATCGGGATCAGCGTTCAATCCATTACTCAGCCGCTGGCGGATGGCTTGAAGCTGCCACGCAACTTCGGCGTTGTGATCTCGGACGTTCTGCCGGGCGGGCCTTCCGAGGCCGCCGGCCTGCGCATCGGAGATGTCCTTATGGGTATCGACGGGAAATCGGCGGGCAGCGTTCCGTATGTGGCTTTTCACCTGATGTCGCGCGAGAGTGGAGACAAAGTTCATCTGGACGTGCTGCGGGGCCAGCTGAAGCTCAGCTTTGATGTGGCCCTTATGGAACCGCCGAAGGATATGGACCAGATCGCGGCGCTGGCCGATCCAGAAAAAAATCTAGTCCCCGCGCTCGGAATTCTGGCCATAGAAATCGACAAGAAAATCGCAGCAATGGCGCCGGATCTGCGCGATCCCTTCGGCATCATCGTAGCCGCGCGCGCGGCGGGAGCTGCGGCCGAAGTACCGCTCACCACTGGCGACGTCATCCGCACGCTGAACGGCGAACCAATGACCACTCTCGACCGTCTGCGAAACGCCTTGAAAGCCTTGCCGCCAGGCGCCGCGGTCGCTTTGCAAATTCAACGCGATCAGAAGCTGATGTATGTGGCGTTCACTTTGGACTAAATACGATGTGATGGTGGAGCGGCTCGAAGCCTCAAGCGACGCCGAGCTGCCTGCGTACTTCACAAACGATCTCCTCCGGCGAATGTGCGGCATCCGCGATGATGGCATCCGTCGGCTCTTCGAGAGCCGCGAACTGGCTGGCAATCAGATCCTGCTTGGCAAAATGCCCTTTTCGCGTGAGCACTCGCTGTGAAAACAGCTCATAACTGCCCTTCAAATAAACGAATTTTACCTCGGAGCTGGCACGCAGTTCCTCGCGGTAACTCTGTTTCAGCGCTGAGCAAGCCAGTACGACATTGTTTTTCTCGGCAGTCCACTCGACGATTTTATCGTGGAGCGCTTTCAGCCACGGCTTGCGGTCCGCATCGCTCAACGGAATGCCGTGCTTCATTTTTTCGACATTCGCAGGCGGATGAAAATCGTCGGCGTCCACAAACTCCCATCCAAGGCGCTTCGCGAGCAAGCTGCCAATCGTGGTCTTGCCGGAGCCGGTCGTGCCCATAACGATCACGATCATTGCTGCCTCATGCAGAGGAAATTTGCATCATCAGCGTGAATAAGTTTGGCCGGGAGACCTGGACTCGAACCAGGATAACCAGATTCAGAGTCTGTCTGAAATTTAGCATAGTGTTGATTCTTCTGGCCTTTTCTTGTGTCGCAGTATCTGGTTTTGGCTGGTTCTCGGCGGGTTTTGTTCCCTGGATTCCATGAACCTACGCTTCGACTAGTACTGTGGATGAAGGTCCGCGAGACGGCGGATCATGGTGCTCGGTCTTGCGCAGCCGTACACTTTGGTTCATCGCAACTGACTGATTCTCCTCGAAAACATCTCCCTAGCACTCGGATCCACCAGGCCGCGACTCACCACAACAGCTTCAATCCAAATTGCACCTGGCGCGAGCTCGTTGCCGTTGACGTGATTACGCCCGCCGTCGGAGAAGGATCGCCGGTCGCGGCCGCATATACCACAGGATTCGGCGTATTAAAATTCGCGTGGTTGAACAAGTTGAAGATCTCCGCCCGGAACTGCAGGCCGAGTCGCTCTGTGAGCGAAAATCTACGCGATACAGAAAAATCCGTCTCGTAAAGATTCGGTCCCTGCAGTGTGTTTCGGCCGACATTGCCATACGTGCCCGGAAGGGGCTGAAGGAATGCATTCGGATTGAAGTATTGATTCGGGCCACCCTCGATGATGGAACCCGTAAAATTTGGATTCACAGATGGGCGCACGGGATTGCGGGTGTCGCCGTCGTTCGATGGGTTGTAGGAGAGCTGCGGTGTAAACGGCAATCCCGACAGAAGCGTCTGAATCGCGCTCACCTGCCAGTGCCCAATAGTTTTTCCGAGCCATGAACTCTCTCCATTAAGAACCGAGCGGCCAAACGGCAGGTCGTAGACGATGTTGATCACGCCCGCGTGTCTTACGTCGAACGACGCGCGTCCATAGTCCGCCTTCGGATCCAGCGGATTCGCCACAAACGCAGGAGAATTCGTAGCGACGCTCGTGTTCATGTTGTCGCCGTCATCGAGAGATTTCGAAAAGGTGTAGACACCCCGGAACTGCAATCCGCTGGCAAGGCGTCGATTCACATCCACCTGCAATCCGTCGTACGAACTGATCCCCTGCGAGAACCAATGTGTGGTGTTCCACACGGCATTGTTTGCCAGGGGCGCGCCGCTCGGGTAATAAAGGGTGCCATTCGGATATCCAGCCGGGCAGGGCGCAGCCGGGCAGATCGCCGGTGTCGGCAAATTCGCATCCAGGGAAAGCAATTCGTGATAACCGTGCGAACCGATGTAACCCGCGCTGAATATCGTGCTGGGCGTCAGTTGCTGCTCTACCTTCAGCGACCAGGTGTCCACAGTCGGCGTGCGCAAGTCGTTTTGTACTCCACTTGGAATAATTTTTGACCCGGTGTACGCGCCGTCTGGCGCGATCTCCGAGAACGCGATGTTCTTCACCGCGTATACCGTATTGAACGGGCCGTTTTGATCTAGCCGATAGCTCAAATTGTCCAGCAACGCATAGTACACGCCGAACCCCGCGCGCACGACGGTCCTCTTCGAGGCAAACGGAGCCCACGCAAGCGCGGCGCGAGGAGCGGGCAAGAACGTCGCTTTGTTCGTCTTGAAGACGGAGCCGCCCACGGTTGGATCGGTCGCGATGATGCCATTCTGATCGAATAGATAGTTCGAGGCGCGACCGTTCGCTTCATTCCAGCCATTTGTGAATTCCGCGCGAAACCCAAGACGCAATTCGAGCGAAGACGTAACGCGAATCGCGTCCTCGGCGAAGGTTGCGCCTTCCAGCGTTCGCCACCCGAGGGGCGTATATGAAGGCGCGTACGTATAGGTGCTTACTTTTCCTTGCAGAAAGCTTTGCAGGTCTGTAAATGAAATCTGGCCGTATTGATCCTGAACCAGCGTGTCATTCGCCTGGATGCGTTGCAGCCATCCGCCGAAGCTCAGCAGATGCTTTCCCCGAGTAACAGTCAGTTGATCGTCGCCGGTGAACAAATTGCGGATCGCCGTTAGGTTGCTTCCGGCGTTCGTACCGCCGTTGGTAATCTGCGACGCGCCGTTCAAGGTTGTTCCACCGCCAACGACGACCGCCCCGACCGGCTGGTCCTCGTGAATCCAGCCGGACAGATCGGTGGTCGTGCCGCTGTTGAAGAAAAAGGCACCCCGCGAAAAGCCGAACGTGGAGCGATTCACCACGGTTGGGGAAAAGACGTGTGTTTCGCTCAGACTGACGACCTGCTCGCGGAGATTCACGTTCGTATACGTGAAAGGATTGCTCGTCGGTGAAAGAGCAGCGCTGTCGTCGATGGTGTATACCGCCGCGAGATTGTCGCCCGGGCTGAATACCTGGTCCACGCGTACCGTCCCGAAATCCTCGCGAATGTGCTGCACCGGGTTGCTGAACGCCTCTGCAATGCCGCTTGGAGCGCCGGACGCTGTGAGGATTTCCGGCCCATTTGCGACGGGCCACAGCCCCAGGAGCGGCTGAACGCTGGCCAAGGCGCTCGCCCGCGAATTGTCATCAGGTACCAAGGTCAGATCGCTGAGCCCGAGAGCTTGCCGGTATCCCTCGTAGTTTCCGAAGACGAACGTCTTGTCTTTCACGATTGGCCCGCCAGCGGAGCCGCCGAACACGTTGCGCTCGAAGTGGGGAATGTCACCGTGATCGAAGAAATTTCGCGCATCAAAGACGCTATTGCGCAGAAATTCGTAGACCGACCCATGAAACGCGTTTGTGCCGTTGGCGGTGATGATGTTGATCTGGGCGCCCGGCCGTTTGCCGTATTCCGCGCCATACGTGTCGGTGACGACGGCAAATTCGCGGACTGCGTCAACGCCCAGCAACTGGCCGCTTACGCCTCCCGGGGTGTTGTTGATCTCGGAAGCGCTCGTGTATTCCACTCCATTGAGTAGAAAAAGATTCTCCTGCGGCCGGTGGCCGGAGACGGCAAACATATTTCCGACCACAGAATTTGAGGTGCCTATCCCACCGGACCGCTGGGAGGTGTAATTGACGATGCCCGGGTTCAGCGTCAGCAATTGATCGTAGCTCCGGCCGTTCAGCGGCAGATCTTTCACTTCGCGTTCGCCGACCAGTCCGCTTGAATCCTCGGTTGAGATTTGCAGCGTCGTCGAAAATGCAGGTACCTCGATGGTTTGGTGCACGTCGCCAACCTGCAACTTGAAATCGACTTCTTCGCGCCCGCCGGCGGTCAGCGCGATCGCCGGGCGGCGGGCCGTCTGGAAGCCTGGCTTGGCAGCGGTAATTTCGTAGTGCCCAACAGGCAAGGCCGGAGCATTGAAACGTCCTTCCGCATCGGTCACGAGTGTGCGCTCCGTGTCCGTCTCCAGATTCTTGATCGCAATGGTCGCTCCCGACACCGGGCCTTGCGTTGCGTCCGTAACCGTGCCCCATATCGAGGAATCACCTTGAGCAAATGCTGACAGTGCGAAAAGAGCGGACGCAAACGCAGCGAAGAGCGTTCGCACCTTGAGTTTCCTAAGAGAAGAGAATGCGAGATCGAGAGAGATCATTTTCGGGCTCCAATTCATTTTTTCTGAACCTGCGCGCAGCGGGCGCAGGGTGTTGCGAGACTGCGACTACACTTCGAATCGCGGTTTTCTTGGGTGGACAGGAACGCAGTTCAGCGACAACAACAAGCAGCCGGGGGAACCAGGGGAACGGAGAACCGCATGGGGAAAATCGAGAGGGTGGTTGCGGAAGTCATGGCCGCGCCCCCCGAGCTAGTTGAGCCTTCACTCTCGTGTCGGCGGCGGTGGCGTTTGAACCCAAAGAACGCACTCCCGACCAAACGAGCTGCAATCCAGCCAGCAATGCCACGGTCGCGACAACGGTCTTCAGCTTCTGCGCAGGTACCTTGCGTGCCAGCAAGCAACCGATCACCACGCCCGGCAGCCCTCCCGCCAACAGCTCGACCAGTGTAGAGTTGCTGATGGATCCGAATGTCCAGTGCGCCAGACTTCCGATAGTTGCCAGCACGAGCCCAAATAAAATGTCCGTGCCAACAACCTGAGCGGGAGCCATCTCCGAATAATTCATCAGCAGGACTGTGCCAAGAGCACCCGCTCCCGCCGATGAGAATCCGGATTCAACGCCGATCGGAAACGCCAGCCACGGCAGCCAGCGCGAATTGTTCAAAGCAAAACGTGGATTGCGAATACGGGGAACAAATGTGATGCTCGACGAAAATGCCAGCAGTAAACCAAGAATAATCACGACCACCGAACTGCTCGCAGGCTTCGCGAGGACGCGCAGCACAAAAATTCCTAGCACGAGGCCCGGCACTGCTCCAATCACGAGCAAGCGGAAATATCGTGAATGCACTTGGCGGCTCGCCAGATAAAAAGGCGCCGCCACCAGCCGCAAAACGCCGGCGAAAACAAATGCCGTCCCGACTGCCTCGCCCGCGGGCAGGCCGACGATCAGCAGCAACGCAGGCACAGTGAAGCTTCCACCGCCGATTCCGGTCAGCCCGACGACCAACGCGATCGCAAATCCCAGGAGAAAATTCATCCGTCTGTTTTCTCCGAAAAGGTATGGATCCCGCATTCAAGTTTCCTTCCGCCCCAGCGGCCGGAACGCGCGTCCGCGCCAAACGCGGGAATCGCAGTGCACGGCTCACATCCGATGCTCAGGTAGCCGCGGTCGTATTGCGGGAGATACGCGAGTTGATGCTTGCCGGTGAATTCCCACACCTGCCCCCACGTCCAATCCGCGAGCGGACTGATTTTCAGGAGTGACTTGCCGGTTGGTAGTTTGTGGTGCTCAATCTTCTTGAGATTCCTCCTCGTTGGCGATTGCTCGCGCCGCAGTCCCGTAAACCACAACCCGAACGGCTCGAGCGATTCCATAAGTGGCTCTACTTTTCGAAGTTGGCAGCACTTCGCAGGATCGAGTTGGTGCAAGATCCCAAATTCCGCTTCCTGTTGCGGCACCGTTGCTCGCGGCGTCACGTTTACCAGATTCAGCTTCCAGTCCCTGGCGATCTGATCGCGAAAACGGTAGGTATCGACGAAGTGATATCCAGTTTCAAGGAACAACACGGAAACGTTTGGAAGCCATCGCCGCAAGAGTGAAAGGACGATCATGTCTTCCGCTTGAAAACTGCATGTCAGGCAAGCCTGCGCCAACGGGAATTGCTCCAAAATCGCTTGAAGTAAATTCTCGGCATTCAAGGCTTCCGACCTTTCGATGAGTTGCGGGTCAGACATTGGCGGACTCCTTTTCTGATTGGCCCGACGGGCCGCCGATTCGCAGCGTTTGTGCCCGAGATACGATCTGCGCGGCGATCTCCTCGCGATTCTTGCCATCTGAATCCGGTACCAGATCAAACAGCGAACCTCCTGCCATGTGATCGAGCGCATCGGCAAGCTGTAGCGACGGCGCGTCGATAACCAGAAGAACCAACAATCCTGCCGACCAAGCGGAGGCCAGGAGAGACGGCAAGTGCGCTGAAGGAACCTGGCGGCCGTCGATTGTGACCGTGGCAAATCCGTTTTCGAACAGCGCTCGTTCCGCAGAGTCGGTGAGCGACGCGCGATTCGGCAGCAGAAAGACTCCAGGGCGATGTCCGTACCGCGCCGCTTTTTCCGCTGCAGATACCGGTTGTCCGTTCGAAACCTGCCGAGGCGTCAAATCCTCGCGAATCATCCCAGCGCTGACGGTGGCGTTCGAGAGCGGATCCAGCAGGATGAAGCTGCCGGTGGGGCGATTCAGTGAATACGGATCGAAGAATATGGGCGCGGTCGTTTCTACATCGACCAACGCAATCCCGTTCATCGTTAACTCGCTCGCGGGTTCCTCTGCGAGCGTGTTGATGTCGATGCGATGGCGTATGCCCGTTACGCGCGCCTTCGTCTGGCGCGTCGTGTGCTTCAGCAAGTAGCCAATGTCTTTGCGCAGCGGCTGTTCGTGGAGCCAAACAATGGAAGCGCTGAATCGATTGGAAATCGCCGGCAGTCGCGAGGGCGAAACCAGCATGTCACCACGGCTGAGATCGATCTCGTCGTCCAATTTCAACGTGATCGACTGTGTTGCGGCCGCTTCATCCAAATTGCCGTCAAACGTGACGATCGATTGCACGCGCGTGGTTTGTTTCGAGGGCAATGCCACCACCGGATCTCCGGGGTGAATCGTTCCTGCGGCGATTTGCCCCGCGAAGCCGCGAAACGCGGAGTCCGGCCGGATCACCGACTGAATGGGAAACCGGAAAGCCGGCAAAGCCGAAGCCGCCCGCACCGGAACGGTTTCCAGATGTTCCAGCAGGGTAGGTCCGGAATACCAATTCGTTTTTGCGCTGCGATCGACAATGTTGTCGCCTTCGAGAGCGCTTACCGGGACGCAATGTACGAGCGAAAAATTCAGCGGTTCAACGAGCGAGAGAAATTCTTCCCGCAGCCGGAGGAATGTCGCTTCCGAATAGCCGACAAGATCCATCTTGTTCACGGCCACCAGGATGTTCGGGATCCCAAGCAACGATGCGATATAAGTGTGCCGCCTCGTTTGCGGCAATAGACCCTTGCTCGCGTCCAGCAAAATCACCGCGAGTGAAGCCGTCGAGGCGCCCGTCGCCATGTTGCGGGTGTACTGCTCGTGGCCGGGCGTGTCCGCGATAATGAATTTCCGCCGCGCCGTGGCGAAATACCGGTAGGCAACATCGATCGTAATCCCTTGCTCGCGTTCCACACGCAGGCCATCAGTCAACAGCGAGAAATCGATCGGTCCGCTGGAGCGGTTCACGCGGCTCTTTTTTACCGACGCGAGCTGATCCTCGTACACGCCCTTTGCGTCGTACAAAAGCCTGCCAATGAGCGTGGATTTTCCATCGTCGACGCTTCCCGCCGTTGTAAATCGCAACAATTCTTTAGACAGGTCGGCCTCAAGAAATTGCTCGAAGGATTCGTGAACAACCGGAACGGAAGCCATCAGAAGTAGCCCTCGCGCTTCTTGAGCTCCATCGAACCTTCGCCATCATGATCGATGGCTCGGTTCTCGCGCTCCGACCTGCGAAACGAAACCATTTCTTCAATAATTTTCGGCAGGGTATCTGCGTCAGACCGGATTGCGCCGGTGCACGGCACGCAGCCGAGCGAACGCATTCTGCAATTCAAAATCTGTGAGGTCTCATCCGGCAGAATTTCGCTTCTGGAGTGGATCAGGACGAGCGAACCGCCGCGGATTACGACCTCGCGGGGCTTGGCAAAATACAGGGGCACAATCGGAATGTCTTCGTCGAGGATGTACAACCAGATGTCGAGTTCCGTCCAATTCGAAAGCGGAAAGACGCGGATACTCTCATTCTTGTCAATCCGCGAATTGAACAGATTCCACAACTCCGGGCGCTGATTCTTCGGATCCCATTGCCCGTGTGCGTCGCGGAAAGAGTAAATCCGCTCTTTCGCTCGTGATTTTTCTTCGTCGCGGCGCGCCCCGCCGAAGGCGGCGTTGAAACCGCCTTTCTGCAAGGCGTCCAGCAGAGATTTTGTCTTTAGCAGGCCGCAGCATTTCTGCGTTCCGAGTGCAAAGGGATTCGCGCCTCCTGCGATCGCCTCTTCATTGCGATGCACGATCAATTCCGCGCCGATCGATTTCGTGTAGGAATCGCGAAATGTGATCATTTCGGGAAACTTGTAGCCGGTGTCGACGTGCAAGAGCGGAAAGGGAATTTTGCCGGGGAAGAACGCTTTCTGCGCTAACCGCAACATGACCGACGAGTCTTTGCCGATCGAATAGAGCATGACGGGATTCGAAAACTCTGCCGCCGCCTCTCGCAGGATATGGATGCTCTCTGCCTCGAGCGTCCGCAAATGGCTGAGCCCGCGCCGTGCATAGCCCGAGGCGGCCTCGCCTACATTCGTGCCCTTCGGGGGCGCCTCGATCATCTCTTGTATGCTCGGGTGCATCGTTTCCCTTCTCGTTCCCGTGTGAAGCGCAAAATTTGGCTCAGAAAACAAAAATCCCACCTGCCAGGCTCGCTGGCGGTGGGTTTGATACGACTCTTCTAGATTAAAGTCCTAGACTAGGAGCCCCCCGACGCCAGTGCACACCTGTGGACAACACGTACAACACGCCCGACGGGCGCCGGTGCAAAGCTGGCATTGCATGGAGGTAATTGACATCCCCAACACTGTACGATGGAAGCTCTCGAACTGCAAGCGAATATCGCAGCCATTTCTAGATGTTCCGGGATCGGTTTATTGCATAATTGACGAACGTTGCGCCCGTTTCGGGAACTTACAAACTATACTAAGCGCAGCGTCACTAGAGGCTAGGATAGGTTGCGCCGAGGCCGGATCGCCCGCCGCGAAAAGTCATTTTGTTCCGATAATGACCGTACAATCTCCGTCCAAGCATGAGACTGGCGGTTGGTTAACCCCGTTTAGTGCGACAACTACTTCCGCCATGCGTTCGCAGGCGTCTTCATCTGTCGCACATGCTGGAGAACTGTCCAAAAATCGTAGGTTGTCGATGTGGTGGTTCCCCGGGCCCGCAGGCAGTCGCAACTTATAGAAACTACCGACATTCGTGCTAATCGTTACCGATTTGTTCGCACTACCCCCGCCGCAGTCTGTTTGCCGCAAAATGAATGCAAACCCATTTGTTTTGCTAGGAGTCGAGAGGGTTGGGTCGGATATATCGTGATCGTGGATATAAACACCTGTGGGATTTGTCCAGCTATCCAACAGAGTCGAATTGGCGTCGTTATCATGGAGCTCGGCATAAAAGCCCGCGCCGGGTGCGATAATGTCAACGCAATACGTCGCTGGATATGGGGGCGGCTTGGGCTTCCAACCATTCGGAGCACTTGATCTTTCTGTGAAGGCGGTCATTGAGCCGCCTCGAATCACTATCGGCGTACTGACTGGGGGTCGCGGAAGGAGGGCATTCTGGCTCTGCAGCAGATGTAGCATCAGAACGATGACTATAATTGGGAGGATGGCCAGACCAAGCGATACCAGACGAAACTCTCGCCTGGTGAGGTGAGTTGGACTAGTTTCGTTCATACTCTGCAAGCTCCCGCTGCGCGGTTTTAATATCTGGTCGTGTACTATAAGACGTGTAATCGAAAAGTGGCCAAGTATGTTCAAACTCCTTGAGAATATCAAGGGCAAGTTGCGCTGAAACTTTGGCGTCCTGAACCTTTCCCAGGGTTCGATAGACTCTCGCTTCCTCTAAAAGGCTCAGCCACTGAGATTCTTGCTTGCCCAAATTAGAGAAATAGAGGCGAGAAGATTCCGCGAGGGGTTTCGCCAACTCTGCCGAACCCGATTCCCTATAGATTTCCGCTTGGACGAGTTTGACGTCGTAAGCTGTCTCCTCGTCTCCCTCCTTTTGCGCCCATGCAGTCAATTCGCTCACATCGTCGGAAGCTTTTTTTAGCTCCCCTAAACGCAACTCTGCCCGCGCTCGCAACAGTCGAAACTGTGGCAAGTCATCCGCAACGGCGTGGGAGAGTTCTGGCTTGAATGCTCTATTGGCTAGGGAGATCACTTCGGCGAACTTTTCTTTGGAGAACAAGATATTGGCCCTCACGAGCTCCGCCGCCGATGCCAGTTGGGCGTTCTTCCCGCTCTGCGCAACCACGAGCATATCCTCCGCCTCGGCGTATCGGCCCAGCGGCCAGAGGACATACGCGCAATTGAGCGCCTGGTAGGTTTCATACTCGTGAATCGAGCGGGCTATCCGCAGCGCTTCCTCGAAGTGGACCAAAGCTTCTGGGTAATCTTCCAGCCCATTGAGGACCGAGCCCATCTGCTCTTCGGAACTCTCCATCAGAGGCGCGTTATTTGATTTTTTGCTGGCATCCAAAAGATCCGTTGCCGCTCGCAGAGCTGCTCGCAGGTCCTTCTTATTCTCCTGCGCACGAATGACGAGGATGGCTGCATAGGTTGCTTCACTAACCATGCCGACGCTTCTGTAGTAGGGCAATGCCGCCTCGGCAAAGCCAATAGATTCATCCCATCTCCGCTGCTGGTCTCGAAGACTAGCCAAGCCCATTCTGGCGTTTGCTTCCAGCCGGGGCTTCTGATCCTGCTGCCCAAGCCGTAGCGCTGCTTGCAGCGGAGCTTCCGCCTTATCCAACTGCTGACTCGTCAAGTAGGCATTCCCCAGGCGCATCAGGCCATCGCCCGACCAGTATTCGAGTTCATTGTCCCGGGCCAGTTGAATGGCCTGATCCGCATACTGTATGGCTTGGCCGGTGTTCCCTGCGGAGGATTCCACGCTGCTCATCTGCGTTAGGGTGCGGATCTCAAGCTGGACGCTCGGAATCTGCCGTGCCATTGTCAGTGAGATCTGAAGGTTTGCGCTGGCCGGTCCCGATTCTCCGCGCACGTTCTGTGCGTAGCCGCGCTGGTAAGCAATTTCCGCCAAGCCTTCCTGGTTGCTTGTTTCCTGGTAGAGGGTCTCGGCCTGCCTGAACGCAGCTTCGCCTCCAGATGCATCCTGCAGACGGCTCCGAAGGACACCGAGATGCACGAATGCTGCGGGACTGTCTCTGTCCTTCACGGTCGCTGCTTCGTAGTCCTTAACTGCCCCCTTCAGATTTCCT
>Ga0210395_10000332_pt1 | contig 37016 bp, 53 predicted proteins | sample IncBWH4OmetaG_FD_150861 | JGI IMG/M metagenome (GOLD analysis project Ga0210395, IMG submission 150861) | Forest soil microbial communities from Barre Woods Harvard Forest LTER site, Petersham, Massachusetts, United States - Inc-BW-H-4-O ... | reverse complement strand
AGCAGCTTACGTAGTACAAGTCAAGGCCAGCCAGGTGACTGATGCTTTTGCAGTTGCCGCCAGCCAGGTTGATCGATACAGACGAGGTTTGCCATTCATTCATCCTCAAAATCACTAAAATGAAACAAGTAACAACTGGACTTGCCTGCATGATCATCGGTTTAGGCATTTTCGTAACTGGGGGCTTCGTTGATAGCCTTATCACTATGTTCCTTTGCACTTCTTTAGGCGCACTTACTTTCGGCTTCGGCGCTGGGATTATCGTAGCGTGCCAAGTAGCCGATCGAGATTTTAGAAAGTGCAATTTCTGTAACGGCACAGGCTGGTACGATTATCAAAATCTTGATGGAACAATGTCAAAGGAAAGATGCGGCCGTTGCTTTGGTAAAGGAATAATTTCAAAAACTGGAAAATATTAGGGTATGAAAATAGGTTACATACTGACCGCAATAATGGGTGCAACATTTGTAATTGCCGGGTTAATTATGAGCGCTCAAAAAATATATGAAATCGGCTTAGTACTTATAGCTTATGCTATTGGCGGCTATCATGAATTGCATTTTGCAGAAAAACCTGAAAAAAAAGTACATCCTTTTGAAATACCTAGGCCTAAAAATCCAGTTAAAGAAGCGCATAAAACCGTCGCTATAGTAGATTGCGATATGTGCGGCGGCTCAGGAATGATACCTGATATAGGTCAAAATAGTCCATGCCCTGATTGTCAAGGATTAGGAACCAAAAGAGTAGCATGCAATACGATGAGAGAGTATTTAGCTAAGATGAAGGTTTCCTGCGCTGAGTGCGTTGATCCTGTAGAATATTCAGGTCATGTGAATGTTTTTGCAAAAGATAAAAAAATACACATACATCCAGCTGAAAAAGAACTTGAGGAACGTGAAGAAGCTGAATGCGGTATGTGCGCAGGAACCGGCATGATCGAAGGAACGGGATCATGGAATTCAGTGACTTGCCCAAATTGTAAAGGGAAAGGTATCACCAAAATTTTTTATTGCCCCGCGCCTAAGCCTATTTCAATTACCGAGCTGCTTCAAAATGGTAACGAAAAAATGACAGCGTATCCTTATATAAAAAATTCAAAAGGAGAAATACTCAATCCTGGAGAAATGAATTTTGAAGCTGAGAGAAAAGACATGTCAGACGGAGATAAACAGCTAATGGAGAGATTCCATAAAGTTTTTCCAGGTAATGAAAATAGCGTAGCTATACTCTTAGGCGGTCCGTTCTTTACTGACGCCGACAGGCTTTATCAGACGCTTAAAAAGTATATGGCGCATGTGATAGAGATAGAAGGTACGTCCTTCATGGAATTTTCAGGGCCGGATGGCCGATCCCTTGATCGCTTCACTCCGGAAGAAATTACCGGGCTAAAATATGTGGAGGAAAGTATCCATGCAATTAGGTAAGCAAAGCCGAATAGTGAAGCAGGCGCAATTAAATGCTAGATTTTATCGATATATAGATAAAGTATTTGCAGGTTTCACTAGAGCAACTAGCTGGAAAGGCATGCCCATTTTAGTAGATGGCTCACGTAATACTGGCGTCATATGGAGCAACATGATGGATCAGCAACCTAAAGAATACGGCCCTGAGATCATTAGAGCAGCTAGATTGAGCGAGGCAATTATTTACGACGTTCACGGAAAACCGATGAATTTATGATACAAAAATATCCTGAGCATCTGCGACTTCCGGAGATAATAAAATACGGAACGCCTATAGGCGATAGTTTGATGATTTATGACCAGACAGGTCGTAATATATGCAAGGACTATGCTATTCAAGAAATAAATACTTTAACTGGAAAAGCGATTCTCAGAGATATAAAAAGGATCGAAGGAACAAGCGGGATTGAAATTGGCCCTGTCTATGAAAAAACATTTGACGGCATTATTTTCATGCTCAAAGCTGCGCCAAGTAAAAATATAGCGCTGGCATACATTGAGGCAATCGCTTTAGCCATATATCATCTATTCCCAGCTAAAAAATAGCCCATGCACACTTTCAACGAACTCATGGCCGATTTCGATACTGCGCAGAAAGCCTTGGAAAAGCTCCAAAAGGTAGATGCACCTAAGATAATGGGCGTTGAATCTGTTAGGATCATTAAGCAGAATATTGACCCTATCCAAGGTTATGATAGCGGCGCCGGTGTGGCTAAATGGCGTCCTCGTTCAGATAAGACGAACGCTGCGTATGATCGGAATAGAAGCCGCGCTGCAGCAAAGTCTCTAGCGCGAGAAAAAGCTAAAACAGCCCGATTAAGTAAACGGGCGGCTAAAGAATTGAAAGTAGCTATAAAACAGTCGGAGATCGCTAAAAACGGGGGCCCGTCAGTTGCTGAACAACGGTTAGCGGCTGCTACTAAATTAGCAGAAGGGCGAGCCAAGGCAATTGCAAAAGCAGCGGCTACCCGAGCAGCAAATCTAGCTGCAGGTAAGTACAAAAGTCCCCGGCGCGGCGGTAATTCCACATACAAAGGCTCGGTCTACAGCAGCCAAAATCCTTTGCTGTATCAGACCGGCGTACTTTATCGCGGTATTAAGTACGTTATCAATGGCTCTAACGTATCTGTTGGCGTAGATTTCGGTCTCATTCCCTATGCGCAAACAATGAATGCTGGTAGTTTATCTCGAAACATTCCCGCCAGGCAATATCTACCGGTAGGCCAACCCAATTTAAAAATCATTAACGCGGTCCTTAAAAAGTTCGATTATGAACGTGATAGGATCATGAAAAAATTTAAACGATGAGCCGATACAGATTGATTAAAAGCTATACGTCGTCAACTAGTTGCAGTGAACACGTAACTAAAGGTTTGAAAGTGATAATGACTTTAGAAGAGTTACAGTTACTGAGACCTGAATTTGAATTGGTGCAAGTTCCTTCACCGTCTGACTTTAGAGTGGCCTCCGTTCAAATAGAAGCGACGCATGTTAAATGCGGAAGCAGATTTATTTATCAAGTTCAATTTGAAAAAACGTTGCTATGATTGAGAATAACATCGATGAAGACATAAAACTCGCAATCTTTCAGGAGACGCAAGCTTTTTTGAATGCTTGCTATCCTAGCGCAACCGTCGCGTATAAGACTGATTTCAATAAGAACGGTGGTAAGTTTTCGCATGGCGGTACCTGGGTCTTGTTGCATATCTCGTCAAGTGGCGGCGGCCAGTATATCGGAAATGTCTGCAAAGTTGAGCACTTGGTCCATTTCAATGCGTACAATTACATGCCAGATGTAAACGGAAGCGATATGGAAGACGGCTATTCGATGTATCAGACTGGCTTTATGCGCGCAGTTCGGCAGCATTTTGTACGGAGAAAATGGCTGGGCGACAATCCTGTATCGACGATGCCGTATATTATGACGCAATACGGCTTTAAATGGGCGCTCTCTGAAGTGAGGGAGGCCGAACATATAGAAATGGACGGATTAAGCCTTGGCGAGGCCATTACGATGGATTGCATAGCCCTGGATGTATCGACGTCAGATACATTAAGCGTGCCGTTAGGAACGCCTACCTGGACGGTGCCATCCGGTACGGTAGAAACGCCGGCAGAATAGTTTAAGCTGAAATATATTGTGAAAGGCTAATATTTCTATTAGCCTTTTTCTTTTGCAATGCGCTATCCATTCCTGGCCTAAACCGCGAGTAAATTTAAATAGCCAGTTATTCCAGTCATTAATAGTCACGGCCTACAGTTTGGCGGCGTTTCAGGCCAATCCCAATACATTCTTTTTGGCTGCGCATCCTTTTTATGCGGCACCCCGAATTGAATGCTTGGTATTGGGTACCTAATATGCAGACCGCCGCCAAATAGTTGTAAAGTAGGATTTTCTACATGATTTGATAAAACGATAGCTGGGCATTTATCAAAGCTATCGTAACCATTTAAAAATACAGTAACTATTCTACCTATAGCAGGGGCGTATATTCCAGGGGATTCCATAGCTGTTTATTTTATCACTAACACATCACTTTTCTTTGTTGTCAAAAAGGAAGGCGTTAACGGCTTATTAAAAGATAAAAGACTTTGCCATATCATGCCAGTAAATAGGATACGCAAGCGTTCCCTAAAGGATAATTTCCAACAGGAAATGCATTCGCCCAGGTCGCTTTTATTTTCAAATACCGGCAACGGCTTATATGGCGGCTGATTTCTGGCGTATACTTTATTATGCTCGGGAAAATATGTAGGTTTCATATCAAATATCGTTTAAGTTTATCTCCAGTTCTTGACCGGTCAAAGAATGGAAAATATTTTGAAGCTGATGAACGTAGGTTAAATAACCTGCTAAAGCGTTAAATACTATAAAGCTCCATTTACCGGCAGCTAAAGTTGTCTCGGGAATTATGGAGTATATAGAATTAGGTATTTGCCATTGATCTGGAAGAGTACGAGCTAAATAAAGTCCGCATCGCTTTAACCGTTCGTCATTAAGTTCGATAGGCTTGCAGTTATGTAAATTTACCTCCTTCGATACTGCTATACGGTTATCGATTGTAAAGTTACTTTTATGGATGGAAGTAACGGAACCTACTTTCCGATACAATGGACCACCTAATCTTCGGTCCCGCGTTAGATACGTAACCAGATTACCAATTCGTAGTTCATTCGACTCTATCATTTTGCAGCGTTTTAAAATTTTGCAATAGTTGAATGGTTTTTCCTGCTAAAGTAGATTCAGGTTCTCCGGCCGGTAAATCAGGCTCAAGTACTGATATTTCAGCTAGTTCAAATGTCTGCCCTTTAAAAGTGCCGCCGCATCCAAATTGAAAAAGAATTGGTGCGTGAGTTAACACAGCATTGCACCATTTAGCCAGATAGCTCTGATAATGAAAGCCAGGCGAAAAGATGATGCTTCTTTCAGCTTTTTTCATATTGGACGCTATACCTACCGGCCATTCTATCCAATCATGTTTCCACAAGATTACTGGGTTCATTTCGAAACGCTTGGTATCGATAATGAGTACTGGTTTTGTATGCTCAGGCAATAGCGCTTCGAAATATATCGGCGTTCTAACTTTCGGCTTTGGCTTGCTCATCGGTCATTTTTTATATCCTGGATGATGAACTATTAAATAATGAACGGAATCATGTAAATACCGCTGCTGTTCGCTATAGCTTAATGAATTCCATATTTCCATCCATTCGTCTGTCAAAGGTTCTATTTCAATATATTTTACTACTTCAGTAGGAATAGGGCCCTCAAAAGATGAAGGTAACGAAGGCTTGCTAAATACAGGCAGCCTATGAAAATGCTCCAGGTATTCACGAGTATAAGCCATAACAGACTATTTATTGTCCCAAGTATCCTTAGCAGATTTCAGTCGTTCGTCCCAGCGATCTTGAATGGGATTTTCTTCTTTTTTCTTTTTTGCGGCTTCGATTATTTCAGCCAATGCCGCCATTTTCGCTTTCCTATGAAACATGAAAGTGTACCACGGAATCTGAACTAATAAAAGCCAGCTTACAGAAAGCCACTGAGGGCAGAATACCCACCACCATGAATAAGGAAAATGATTGTCCAATTTAAGAAAGATGAAAGCCGTACTTATAAGTACTATAGCATTTGGATTGACGATATTAATTTTAGGTTGCTCAGTAGGCTTAATCATTTCGCGTGGTTTTAGCTCTATATAATTTGAAATCAGTGTCGTATGATGCGTCTTTAGATAACGGTAAATCGATTCCATTTCGTAGGTCATCAGCAACTTCTCCTATCTTGCCGATGAATATAGCCGCTATCTGGGCGCCGATGGAATCAGGGTCACCTTTTTTACGCAGTGCATCCATGAAATCAATAAAGTCGTCTCTGTACATCGTAGTTATGAAAGTGACTTTATCAATTTCATTATTCGGATGGAATATTGCACTTTTAGTTCGTGGATTCATGCTAGAGAAGTATGTTTTTTGTAGCTGACAGTTCAAGGGCATAATGATAGCTTTCGGTAGTCCCGGAACATATTAAATACCTACAACCTTCAGGAGTTATAAGTATGCTTATTACTAATCTCGCTCGCTGATCGGAATCAGTAATATGATATACAGTATCGCCTATGGCGAATTCGGTATCTACAGTCATAATTCTTTCGGAATTTTAAGCCGAAGACCTCGCCTATCAGCTTCAGCTTTCAAAGCTGCGCAGTATTCGAAATCTTCAGTTAGAAGATAATGCCTAAGTTGATCTTGTATCGCCTCATCAGTAAGATCCGATACTACATAATATGTCACAACAACGCCGCCAACTAAGTCAGCGCCTATTCGTTGATTACGTCTGTATTCTTGTTTCTGTGGCATAACATACTTTGGCCAATATGAACGTTTCATCAGTCCACGATTTGCCAATCTTCAGCAAGCAGGTCAGTTTGAGAAGCGAACCAGGGAACATGCTCGCCAGTAGCAGTTTTCATATCGATATGAGGCAGATACGTTACGGTTTCCCCGACGGATAAATGCGCGGCTAGAGGACGCCCTTCAGAAACTTGAAAGGTGGATCCTGGAACGAGATATAGCCACATGCCTTTGCCGTTCCACCCGGTTCGGGCAACCTTGAATCCTTGCTTTAAGTGTGAAAGAGCGATACTAAAATTGAATGTATGGCCGCCGTAAGTTTCGCGTTCGGGTTGCGTTTTGACTGCATCAGTTGAGGGCTTGGATCCAGGATGTAAATGAGACATAGCTATAATTTTTAAGGGAATGAAAAATAAACCCCCGGTATAACCGAATAAAATACCGGGGGCTAATCCAAAAGTCCGAGTTTACTAAAATTCGAATGCTTTACTGAGCCGCGGCAGCTGCTACAGGTGCCGGAGTACTCCAGCCGGATTGATTGACAATCTGCGTAGCAAGATCGCTGATCAAAACGGAATACGTGAGGTTCGGCAAGGCGTTTCCGTCTGCATCCTGGGCACCGATCGTAATGGTTGCACCGGCAGCAGTAGTATCGCCTATAGCGGTAGCCGTGACAGTATTGCCACTGATCGCTAGGCCGATGTTTGTCGTGTCGGAAGAGACCGCCGTAAGATTCTGAATAGTTTCAACATCGCCAGTTGCGTCCTGGCCTTGGAAAATTGCTGAGGTAGCAAATCCCTTTTTCATTGTAATGTCCATAGATAAAAAACCTTTATGATTTAAAGTAAAGGTAAATTTCATTGGCCCGGTTGATGACAAAGCGGCCATCACTATTTTTCGGGCCCTTTTCGGTTCATGGTGGAACCTACGGCGAAAGTTTTCGACAAGGCTGTCGATTGTATCATGCGCTTCATCGATAAGCTGGAGCAGCATATTTTTTTCAGGGTTCATATTAAGGTATTAAATTATTTCTTAGATAATGAGCAACTAAGTGTGCGACAGTATGAGTTTCAGTTTTTCGTCTGAGACGGTTTATATACTGTTGAGTACCTTTATAACTTACATTTAGCCTAGCTGCAATTTCTTTAACCGATTTTCCATTAGCGAGAGCTAATACAATAGCTAAATCCCTGATTTCCCGGTTCGTTTTTGTCATGAGATAAATTATTTAAGTCCAGAGCCATGGAGAAATTGAAAACCATGCGTCGGCGGACCTGCACTATTTCAATTTCTCCAGCTGGATAAGCCCCGTCAATTTGATCCAGCTTTGCGTACTTATTCTCAGGCGCCGCCGGCAGCCTTACCTTCAGCCATATCTTTCTCAAGCTTATCCAATGAAGCAAGATATAAGTGCTCAGTTAGTGTATTCCAGCCATTTTCGCCGCTCTCCATCCTAAATATTGTTTGCTGGCTGATTCCAGAAGCCGCTGAAAGATCAGCAATAGATATCCCGGCTTTCGTACGCATTTCCTTTAGCTCGGCGGATCTACGCCGTATATAATCAGAGGTATCGCCCATATAAAAAGTTATATCCGTATAAAGATTCATAAAGATATATAAAATCACGTCTTTTCAAAACAATCCGACAACTATATTTTCCAATTACGTTTGTAGCTAAGATGGAGCAGCGCGAACGTCGAATCGTAGTCAGTAGCCCCGCGATCAATAATAAAGGTTCGAAAATACCCAATGAAGTGGTGGATTTCGAGTCTCGATTCCGGGGAAATCCGGTAGGTTTTAAAAACCACAACTGGGACGATGACAGTATTTGCACTTGGAAAGACTGGAGAATCGAGGACGTACGAGGAAAACAGTGTTGGACAGCGGTTCCGGTTTTTCACGAAATAACAGAAGATTCCAAAAAGTACAAAAAGATGTACGATGCCGGCGTCCTCCGGTCTGCGAGTCTTGGCGGTTTCTCGTCTTATAAGACGGACTACATGGGCCAGGAGCTGTTAGATGAGGATGGTGCGAAGGTTTCTACCGGTTTTGAAGTTTTTGAAATCTCGCTTCCTTCCGTTCAGGCTAATCCTGATGCTACGCAAGTTGAACCGCTGATACTTACGGCAGCAGATGCGGAAGACCTGGATATCGGACCGCGGTATCTGGAAGTAGACGAACTAGGACATTTAAATGAGCGCCTTACGGTGCTGTCAGCAAAATACAATAATAAACCCCTGGAAATGAAAAATAACGGTACTGAAACTGTTGTCGATCCCCTGGATGAAGAAACCCAGGAAGAAAAAACCGCTAAAGAAACGCTCGCTGCTGCTCAAAAGAAGCGCGAAGAGCTGAAAGCGGCCAAAGTGAAAGAAACCCAGGGGGCTGAAGAACTTCCCGAGTTCATGAAGAAAATTACTAAGACCAATAATAGCACCTTGGCATCCCTTGCCGGCGCTATTGCCAGCGGTATAAAGACCTTTTTTTCCGGAGAGGATGGCGAAGCGCCTCCTATCACCGACCAACCCCGAACCAAAAAGCCGGGTAAAGATACCGGCCCCGAACAGCCCAATCCTGTAGGCCTTGCTGCTGAAAAAGCGGCCGCTGAAAAGCGCGAAAAGCTTGAAAAAGCTAAAGCTAGAGCATCCGAAGCTACTGAAAAGTTGCGCGGAGCGAAGGAAAAAGCCGAAAAGGGAGACGCTACTGAGGACGATGTCGAAAACTACAAGGCTATGGCTAAGGAGTGTGATGCCGCTATGAAGGACTGCGAAGCCGCCGAAAAAGACTGCAATGATGCAGTAGACGATTCGGAAGAAATGAAGGCTGAAAAAGCTAAAAAGGAAAAAGAAGCGCACGCCGCAAAACAAGCTGAACTCCTGGCTGCCCAAGAAGCTGCTGCTAAAGTAGCCGCCGCGGGAGGCTCTAAGCCCGCGCTTAAAACCCTGGAACAGATGAAAGCAGAATTTACGACGCTGGCCCCTAAGCCGGAATCTACGAGCAAAGTTATCCGCGATTACGCCGGCAAAACCTTTAGTCAACTGCGTGCATCTACCGACGCCAATGATGAAAGGCTGCTTGCCCGCGTCCTGGCCCCTCAGGAAGCCGGATCCCTTGCAACGTTACAGGAAGCCCAGGTCCTTCTCAGCTCCATGATGATCGACCCGAAATTCCGCAATGTCATGTCCCGGGCCCGGTTCGCTTCGAATGTCTCTGACAGGGAAGCCGAAGCGATACGCCTTTCCCCGGCATATGGCCGTAGCCAGGGTTTGTTTACTACACCCGAGCAGTTCATGGCGCAATTTCAGTCCGGCGGGGTTGAATACTTCGGCGCTGACCGGACCGTCAGAAAGATGACCACCTTATCCAGCTCGGACGCCGCCCTGGCTTCGCCCGCGCTGAATGCCATCGCCTTTCTTTCGTTGATCTTTTTTAAGCTGTTCCCCTCGGGTGAATGGAAAAGCCAGGTACCGGTACTCGCACCTGAGATTATGCCCGATAACACCGGGGTGATTTGGGGTAACATTATGACGCAGCCCACTATTTACGTGGGTAACCAACCTGTGTCGCCGGCTGACTACCTGCCTGCCGATAATGCGGTTTCTATGGCGCTCGTCCCTTACTGGATGCAGCCCCTGCGTTTCACTCCGCTTACGATGCACCAACTTCGGTACGATCAGGAATCCAGCGGTATCGCTCAGGCTTTCGCTACGATGAATAGCTTCATTGACGACAAGCTGATTTATGCGCTGTTGAGCCTTGTACCTCAGTCCTCTATCGTTCAGACTTCTGGCGTTCCGTCCAATCCGACCCCCGCTACTGCGAGCCCTTACTTTAACATTGCTGGCGCTACTTCTCCGGATGCTTTCGCTTTCTCGCCGAACTTTACTGGGTACTTGACCAAACCGGTCTTGAATGACGTATCTACCCTGGAACAGATTCTGTACAAGCAGAATTTCAAGCTAAAAGACGAAAAGCAGCTGATGGTGGTCGATCCGACCATGTACAAATACCTGACTCAGGATCCGGATACGAAATCCCTGCTGACCCGTTGGGTAGGTGATGGCGACGATAAGCTGCTGCAATATCAGAATACCCGGTTTATTATGCGTTCTCAGGTCGGTGCCTGGAACCCCGCGGTAGGAGCTACCCCCGGCGCTGTTCTGGATCCCTATGGCGTTGTGCCGAATACGGCCATTTCGATCGCCCTGGGCTTTATCGCCAGTCAAATCGCGCTCGGTATCGGCCTGCTCGATGTATTCCAGGTTCAGGACCCGACCAACTACGGTATGAGGATCTCTGCTGACGTTCGTATGGGCGCTGCTGCAATGTGGTACGCTGCCCGTGGTATGACCGCCTACACTTACGCAGCCGGTCAGATTCCTGCATAAGGTCTGATGGTTAAAAGATCTAATTGAGTATCAACTAATTAAGATGAAAAATATTATCCTCGTTGCATTTTTAGCCTTTATCGGCCTTACCTCTGAAGCGCAGGTCCGGGACACCGTGCAGCCGCTGGTAAACCAGGGCAATACGTTCGATATTTTCGGAACAATGCCTACCAGTTTACTGCCGGGTCCCGGCAATCCTATGCCTGCTACGGCAGTAGCCCCTACCTGTATTGATTCTCTTCAGGTGAGCGATACCATCGCAGCGATCATACCGGTCAATCATACCAATGATATTGACTTGTTCAGTTCGTGGTACTGGCTAAAAGTCGGATCGGGAACTGCTACGATTACTGCCTCGTATTGGCAAAGTAATGACGGCGCAAACTGGCGCCCTGTCATTAAGGGTGTTTTGGACTCGGCATATACGCGCATTTTCACGCTTTCGGCATCCGGATGGAACTACATCGATACGAAAGTCGATACTGCCCGATTCACCGGAAGGTTTTTGAAGATACAGCTGATGACATCCAGCACGGCCTCCGTTGGTGGTAGGGTCTATATGCGAACTAAAACTACATTGAAGTAATCCGTAGCCTTCCTTTTCCTTTAAACCACTTTGAATATCATGGCAAACAAACTTTTTAAAGCATACGAGCGCGACCTGGAAATTGCTAGGCAATCCATTGAAAATTGGGGGGTAGCGTATATCCACGGTGACGGCCAGGTATATCGGGATGAAAATTCATCCGATACGCACAAGCACTTTACCAATCCATTACCAGGTAAAAATCCTCCGCCGCATCCAGCCACCTACCGCATGAAATATACGTCGGTGGACCAGGTGCCTAAAACGGTGGAAGCGCTCATTGCTCAGCTCGAAGCTGCAAAACAGCAGGATTACCAGAAGCAAGCAGAAGATACGACGGTTGAAAAATCGCTCATCACTGCCCTTCCGGCTAAAAAATCAACTGAAGCAGTTGCTGAAAAGTCAGCTGCTTCTGGAGATGCGGAAAGATTAGCCGCTGAAAATGCAGAATTGAGAGCCCAGCTGGAAGCTTCTGGAGATGCGGAAAGATTAGCCGCTGAAAATGCAGAATTGAGAGCCCAGCTGGAAGCTTTGAAAAAGAAAAAACCTGGACGGCCACCGGCGGATTCAAAGGATCCCGGGCCTGAAGGTGAAAAGGAAACCAAGGGAGAGGATCCATTAGGTTAAGAACTTCGAAAAAGACTGATATAAATGGAGCACGTCATAAGCATAACCGCGGTAGATACTACCCTTGGAACGCCTCAGGATAACATAGGGATCATGGGTCTTATTTCTAAGGCCGTGGCGGTAGCTCCTACTTTTGCACTCGATACACCCTATCTACTTACGCAGCTTTCCGATTTGGAAGCTCTGGGTATTACGGCGGCCTACGATGCTGCTAATAATTTAGCCTTTCATCAGCAGGTCAGCGAATTCTATACTGAGGCTGGGACAGGCGCTCTTTTGTGGGTGCAAGGATGTTCAACAGCTACGGCGTATGCTGAGTATGTGACTGGATCAGCTTTTTACAATTTCATTCAATATAGCGGTACCGCGGACCCCGATAATCTTATCCGGATGGTCGGTCTTTGCTACAACGTACCGGCTACTCAGCAGAGCGCAGCAGATTTCCCTGCCGATGTGTCGGCTACCATTACGGCGCTACAGACTACATATGCGTCCATGTATCAGGACGGATTCCCCTGGAGTGCCATACTGGATGGATATAATATGAGTAGCACCGTAAATCCGGCTACCGTAGGATCAATGGCCACCAATACCGCTTTTGCTGTCTCTCTGTGCGTAACCAGTACATTAGGTAATGGCGTTTCTCAGGTAGGTATGGCTTTAGGTCGGTATGCTCGCATTGCCTTGGGTCGCGGTATAGGGAATGCTGCTGATGGCGCTGTAAGCCAGGTAACTGCATTCTTGACCAATTCGATAATTATTCCGACTACTGGAACTCTCGTTGTTGGAAGTACGTATTATGTATCGAATGGTACAGTTCTTTACAACGGAGTGACTTACCAGACCGGTAAAACTTTCGTAGCTGTAATGGGCTTTACGTCTTATACAACCGCGGATACTGGATATTTGATATTAGGGGCTACTCCCGTTCAAAATCTTACGCCTGCATATGTCAAACAACTGGGCCAGAAACAATACCTGTTTGTGACCCAGCTGAAAGGTAAATCCGGATTTTACTGGAATGACGGCGCTACATGTATTTCGCAAACCGAGGCTTTCGCTTTCCAGGAATATAACCGGATAGTCAATGACGCTACACTAGCAGCGCTCAATTTTTGGACCAATGAGCATGGCGATGATTTGCCAACGGATGTAGCTACCGGTGATTTGGATCCTGTTTGGGTGAATACGAAGCAGAATGAGTTTAATATCGGATCAAACAGCTATTTTGGTCCTCTGGTATCCGCCGGATCCATTGTTGCCGGTCAAATGCTGATTACAGGTCCCGGGTTTGCTACAAATCCGAATCCCCAGTTCTCCATTTCGATCGTTCGTAAAAGCATCATCGGTAATATTACCGGAACTGTTCAATACGTTTCAACACTTTAAGCCATGCCTGCACCTGCTGTAGATCTATCAAAGCTTATTATAGACGCCTCAAACTACAAGGTGGCTATGAATATGTCGGTCGTCCCGGGGGGTCCTGGTACAGTGTTCGTATTTCAGACGCTTTCATCTATTGGCTGGAACGTATCCGCGGAAAATGAAGTCTTCTATGCCGTAGGAAATAAATGGCCGATAGGTATTGACAATAATGCCTATAAGATGTCAGGCAAAATGACTATGCAGGCCGGGGAACTTTTCTCGCTGCAGAAAATTTTTGGTGTTGCCAGCCTAGTATTTTCTCCCAGTTCTATTTTGGGCGTAGTGGCCCTTGATGGAACCTTCAGTAAAACTTTCTCCGGCGTGATGTATCACACGGATGCCATCGATATAAAGAATAAAGACAAAGAGTCCTTGGTAAGCATGGACTGGGCGGCTATTCTTGTTTCATAGGGCAATGGGCGCCATAGCGTCCCGGTCCCTTCCTGACCGTTAAAAAACTGTTATATGCCTGAAGAAACCAGCGTATCAAATACGCATACCCTTACCGTAAAATATTTGGATAAGCTTCCCTCTGGCCGTATCATCGATAATCAGATGGAATGGCTTGACCAGGAAGTCGAAAAAGAAGCGACTTTTATGGAGCTTGACCGGCGATCCAAGAAACAGGCCGCGCTCCAAGCACATGTTTTAGCAGTCTGCCAATCAATGAAAATTACTGATCCTTCAGAGGATAATTTCAAGTTGACGCTGGATCCCACTATGATGAGTGAAGTAGCCGATATGTATATCCGGCTCATGCTGATTCCTGACACTTCCTTTACAAAGAAAGATAAGGACGCTCTGCTCATGGATAACATAGGCGTTATCCGTACAGGCAATAAACTTTTCTATGAAAAGATGTTCCCTTTTTTTCTGACTACGCTGCCGAAAGCCAAAGATTCATCAACGATTTCGACAGCCTCAGAGACGACCTTATTAAGCGACGACCCCGCTTTTACAAAATCGTAGAATTTAGGGCGTTCCTGAATTTAACGACCCAGGATTTGGAAGATATGTCACTTCAGGATGAAATGGATTATACGATCATGCTGAAAGAAACCTTGAAATTGTGGCACGCGCCCTATCAAAAACATGACTAGCAGATAATGATCTACGGCTTTACCTTTAATGTAGACGGCAACGCAGCCGAAAAATTGGCGGCTATGAAAGAAGCTCTCAAAGCGGCCGGTATTGAAGCAGTGGAGGTAAAAAAGAAAGTAGATGAGTCAGGAGAGCAAATGATAGATACTTTTAAGCGGGTCGGAGAGGTCATAGCGGCCACTTTCGCTATTGAAAAAATAAAAGAATTCGGAAGAGAGATCCTGGAAACAACCGCCGAATTTGAAGGCTTCAGGAACCGGATTCAATTCGCTTCGGTTAATACGGCTGATGCTACGCGTAACCTGGACTTTTTAAAGGAAACCGTTCAAGATCTACATGTTCCTTTAAGGGAGACCATGCAAGGTTTTTCTGATATGGAAGCTGGTCTTTCAGGAACCAACATACAAGGCGAGCGGCTCAGAAAGCTATTCACTGGTATAACAGTAGCGGCGACTTCACTTCATTTACCTAACGCGCAGCTTGAACGAACGCTATATGACCTGAAAGAAATAGGTGAGGTGGGCGTTAATATGCGCGTAGGGAGAAGCTTGATTCAGCAATTTACTGGCATCGGGCCTGTTATAAAACAGGTATTTCATAAATCCATTCAGGAGCTGGCGCAAGAACGGTTTTCCGGGACCGAATTTTTGACTAAGCTCGGACCCGCATTAGCTAAATACTACGCTGGAGGCCAGGCTGCTTATTCAAGTAGTCTACAGGCACATATGGTTGATACGCAGAACGAATATATCGATACGCAGCTTAGCTTAGGCGAAAAGCTAAAACCGGTATATATTGATCTTATGAATGCAGCGATCGGCGCCATGAAGGGAATTCAAGGTTTTGTGGACGTCCTATATAAGAACCGGCAAACAGTGATAGAAGTAGCTGAGGCTGTTAGAGGACTTATTATTGCCTGGGGCATATATAAGGTAACTACGCTAGCCGTCGAAGGCGTTAACTTGCTTTCGAACATAAGTTTCCGTGACATGAAAATTGTTCTTGTAGAAGCAACGGAAGCTACGGAAGGGATGGCAGCGGCCAACGAGGAGCTATCCATTTCGATGGCTTCGCTGGGTTGGGGCGCTCTTTTAGTTGGTCTCGGTTTAGTGATTGAAAAGTTTGCTGAATGGAACAATGCCTTGGATGCATCATTGGATAAAATATCCAATCTTAAAAAATTTCAGGAGGATCAAGGAAGAGAATCCGATAAATACGCAGATATCATATCGGAATATTCGCAGTATGGGTCCATGACCGCGGCAAATAAGGGAAGTTTGTTGAATGAGGTTAATGCTGATATGAGCCAATTAAGTTCTTCTACTGTCAATATGCAGGGGCGCATTCAAGATATTCAGTCACGTATGGCTGCTATTCATCCTACAACAGAAAACGTTAAGATGGAAGGTGGCGGATTCAAGAAAATGACCGTTTATCCTGATGAATATTTTGATTTGCAGCATCAATTGGATGGACTGAAAGACGTACTCAATATTTCCCAGCTGCATATGGGTAACCTTATGAATATTCAGGATAGGTTAACCGGAGATAAAATAAAGCCGAATGACGCTTACAATGCTGCAGGAGTGCAACAGGGGGTAGCTGGAGAACTATCCGGATTGGGGGGCGCTAGAGGAGGTCTCGGTGAAGCAAAAGTCATAAACATTCATATAGATACGATGCAGAAGGTAACTACTTCTGATAATGCGGATCTAAAGAATAAAGGACGTGATGCAGTTGAAGTTATGCTCAGGACCTTGGATAATATTGCTTACAGTCAAACCGTAACGCAATGATAAATTATCAAGGATATAATCTTCCAGAGGACGCTGCTACGCCTGTTACCTATACAGTGGATCAGACCAACAATCCAGGTTTGGTAGTGATTGGAGGAACTACAGGAAGCATTGCTACTTCTTTGCAACTGGCTATCGCTTCGCCTGGCGGCGGCGTTCCTATAGCTAACCAAGCCGTCATATTGCCAGGGGATTGCGCGATAGGAATAACCTGGGAAAAGGTTTTAGCTGTATCAGGGATAATTGATGGGGAAGATGTAATAGAACATATAAGGCGTAAATGCTGCGCAATAGAGTTTTCTTTTACACTGCTTTCACCTAACCCGAATGGAGGAGGATATATATTTCCTCAGAACGATTTCAAAACTCTTTTGAATAATGTGTTTCTTCCGAATAAGGTCCAAAGCGTTCAAAACACCTGGTTGAATAGCCAAGGCATTTCGCAAATTGTGATTCATAAAATGGTACCTACGCCAGTAAAAGGAAGTACTAAAATGATGGTTCGAATAGTATCGATTGAAAACATAGTCGGTCTTCCTTTAACAATAGCAAGCTGATGTATTTCGACACTTCATATTCAGTTACAATAAATGGCAATCCGGTCATATCGGTAGTTCGCGTCAAAACGAAACGTGAGTCTACCCATATCGGCGCGTCTTGTGAAATAGTAGTGCCTCAGAATTGCGTTGTGGCTTATGTGGGTGGAAGTAATATAAATTTTTTGACTGGGTATCCCCAGAATATATTTAGCGTAGGAGATGAGGTTACGGTGACTGCTCAGTATGTAGGTCTGCCTTCAGTTCAGATATTCCAGGGCTTCGTCTACGATTTCGTAGAAAATATGCCTACGACTATAAAATGTCTGGATTATGTGTATAATCTTAATCTCAATATCATAAAAAATATAAGCGCTAAGACTTCCACCTTCAGCAGTATCGTAAATCAGGCGCTATCGGGAACCGGGGTAACTCAGATGCAGGGTAATGTAGATTTCAGCCTTCAAAATATAAGCCTTCAGATAATGAGTCCGGCCGCTATACTGGATTGGTTCAAAAAACAACTTGGATTGAATATATCTCTTCAAGGTAATCAGCTTTACGCAAATATAGCTAGCAATACCTTGGATACTGTTCTTTTCGATACTGCGCGTAATGTAAAGAAAAGCGGCGTTCAGAAGCCTGAAACAGCTTTTCAGCAATATCAGGTTACTGCCCACTTTGTGCTGACTGATGGAAGGAAAAGTACGATACAAGTCGGAAGCGGCGTGAATGTGGATCAGTGGTTCTATAATATACCGTATAATCCTACCCTATATCAGCAGATGGCTGAACAAGCCTTAACCCGGGTTAAACAAACTAAGTATAGCGGTACGTTGACGGGATATCTATATCCTATAGTTAATCTGTTTGATAGAATTACGTATACGGATCAGAGGTACCCCGATAAAAATGGAGATTACGTGTGTATAGGTCATGAATATGATTTGAGCGATTCGGGCTTTCAGCAAACAATAAAAATGTCGTATTTAACGACCAACGCAGCATGACAGGAAGCGACGATAAGGAACAGGAGCTAACAGATAAAACAGTCTTAGCTATCCAGGTGGTTACTAAACATCTGGCTATGATCGACGGCGTCGTTACGGATGTAAGTGATGCAATGACTACGTTTTCCTGTACGGTGACTACTGGAGATTCCAATACAGGAACTACAGAAAGGTATAGTGTTCCGCTCCGGGTTCTGATAGGGAGCCAAGGGTCAAATATTGAAATACCGGTAATTAACTCAGCGTGTGTCATAGGGTTCAGGAATGGAAGCGATGGAAGGCCTCAAATGATTTGGGCGGATCAGATAGATACGAAAGAGCTAACGCTAGCTACAAAGTTCATAGTGTCCACGCAAAATAATGCTGCCTCGCTCCAATTGGATAGTAAGATAACGATGAACGGTGGAAAAAATGGCGGCGTACCGCTTGCAAAAGCAGTGGAGGCCGCCGGTCAAGCCGATGTACAAATATTGAGCGCGATACTGAATGTTCTTGGCGGCGATCCGATCAATGAGCCAGGGAATGGCGCTCCTTCAGCTTTGCAGCAGGCTTTGAATGCAGCAACGGCAGGATTAAACCCGGGGGACTATTCATCAAATACTATAGAAAATCCCAATGTGCTTCAGTGAAAGATATTGCCTACGATATAACGGCTCTGGATGCTATTTTAACCGCTGAGGGTGATTTTGCGGTAACTGATAATCCATCTACTCAAAATGGAGGAATTATTTTACAGGCCAGGGGTTTTAATCGAAGTAACCTATTGCTGGGTATCGGGCTTTCTGAGGTACACGGAGAGGACATAACTGAGTTTGCTACGCAAATGAATAGATGGCAAACTCAGGTAACTGGAGATGGAGGACAAGCAGCATGGTCATATGATCCGAATAGTGGTAATACGTCGTGGAAAGTAAATTACCCGTTATGAGTTATACGGTAGGCTTGGGTGATACGATTATGGATGTGGCATGTAATAGCACGGGTATGGCTTCGAATGTGGATCCTATCTTAACTGCTAATGGATTCACGGATTGGTCGCCCGAATTATATGCCGGGCAGGTTATTGAAATACCGGCTACGCTCTCTACGGATATTAATGTTTTAGCTCAGCTTAATAGCTATCCGATTTGTCAAAATGCTTCAGATACAGGAAATGAATTGGCGGATGAATTATTCGATCTTTTGAACGGCCTTTGGATTTTAAGTACTGGATATTGGGATGTAATAGCGGTATGGACACCGACAGGAGTATGGAACCCGGGAAACTAAAAACATATGCAACAATCAATAGTTGAAGGGATGTCAGGACAAGCTGCGCTTGAAGTTATCAATGGTAACTTTACAGAGTTGTACGGCGCCTTGACTTTTCCTGTTAAGCTACCGGGTCTGAATGCGAATACGACTTACGCGGTCCCAGCAAATGCTTTCATATCAGAAATTGATATTTTAGCTACTTCAGGCGCCCCTTCAGTTAACATAGGGACTACGCCAAACGGGACCGATATATTGGACGTGACACAGCCTGCTAATTTTGCGCATGCTGAAGTAGAAGCGTATTATGCAGCCTCTGCGCCTATGTACATAACAATCAGTGGAGGTACAATTAGTTTTAGGATGCTTATAACGCTCAATTATTTCTAATGAGTTCTCAGACGCAAATACTAGCCAACATAGGAAGCATTGGTATGAATAATGCCAGCAATGCGGCTGTAACCGTCATTATCGCTCAGGGCGTAGGTTTATGTATCGACAATACGATCATAGAATTCGCCAATACGCAGGAGGCGATTCTATACATGATCACGAATAAAAATTACGGTAAAGCCGGATATTATGTTGCTGCTGCGCTAGCCTTTCAAAATGGATATAATTTAGCGCCATCAGCAAGTACTTTATATCCTTCCTATGCTGTAATAGATCCGACGGCCCAGGTCGTCAAACAGGCAGCTTTTGAAGTAATTACGCAGGGATCGAATTCTCTTTTATTCCTTAAAATAGCCGGGCAGGACCCGGTTACCGGATTGCTTCAGCCATTGCCATCGGATCAATTCGCTGCATTTCAGGCATACATGACCAATTTCTTAATCCCTTATATTCCTGTCACTTTCATAAATAATCAGCCTGATCAGCTCAGCTTTAATGGGATATTTACTTACTACCCCACTTATGACGTGAATGTAGCAAGCGCTGCCATTATGCCGCAATTGACTTCATTCTTAACGAATTTCCAATTTAATGGGCAGTTCTATTGCGGTGATTTGGAAAGTTTCGTTCAGTTCGGAAATGTGCCGTTAGGCGGATCAATCCCCGGAATACCTGGATGCAGGAACTTTAGGCTATCTAATACGTCATTGAACGGAGTAGCTTTTGCCGATGATATAGTCCTTCCATCTGGATATTTCAACTATACTTCAAATATCATAAACAATATTCAACTGGTAGCAGCCTCATCATGACGCAATTTAGAAACATACAGTATTCCAGAATGCTGATTGATACGCTCAGTAGCGATCTATCATTTAATTCAGATGGTAGTTTGACCTGGTTCTATAAGTATTGTGCTTGTTGTTTGCAACCGCTGGTAGCTCCTTTTGCGGCCTTCGTAACTTTTCGAAATACGGAGGCTTTGATCGCTCAATGCGCTTATCAGATTGGCCAGCTTACCAATGTTCTAAATTATTTATTTGACCCGGTCAACAATACCATAACGATATCCCGGGCAGTATCAAATCAGCCGGCTATTGATGATTGGGCATATCCAGCCAAATCACAGTTGACTGCCGGCTGGACTGATCCTGCCAAGCTTCAAACCAGGGGATTTACTGACGCTGTCAATACTACCGGAACCCTCATTACTATACCTCCGTATGTAGACCAAAGCGCTTTAGTAGCCGTTGTGGAACAAATCCGCTTGGAGGGCCTAACCTATTCAATCGTCGTATCATGAGTTTACTACCCTTTCCTTTCGTAAGAAAAGGCTATCCGGGCATAGATAACCCCGTATATACAAACGACCTGATTGCAGGTAATCAGCAGGTATGGGATGGGCTCAGCGCGCTTTTGAATCTCACCTCTACTGGATTCGCCATTATTTCAGGAATGGCGTATACCAGCGGCGCTCCTGGATCATACGCACCTGGTATTTTTTGGCTCGCAGGTAGCTTCTATCCTATATCGACAATAACTACTGAAGGACAGTATTTGACCGGTGGTACGATGGATACGCAATTGCAGGGCTTTGATGATGGAAACGCCAGGAATATCTACACGCTAAATGTGGGGTCGGCCACAGCTAATAATACAGGTACCGGCCCGTATTCGCCCGTTCTTTCTGGAAATATGGGAAATTACCGGCTAGGTGCTAGCGACATGAATGCAAATATCCAGAGTCTGCTTGCTACGCAGGCGCTTTTAGGAAACGCTGCATTTCTGAATGTCGGAATGACTGCCGGAACGGTTGCAGCAGGTAACGATTCTCGTTTTGGTTATTCTACTGCGCAATCAGACGCCAGATATGCGCAAATATCTAAGGTGCTTATTGAGGGAAGCGGTAATAATAGCTTTGTACCGTCCGGTCCTTATGACCCAGCTACTAAAAGCTATGTGGATAGCTTGGCGGCTGGAGTATTGGCTCGGGGAGCTTTCACATTACCTAGTCAACCTACGACGGGGGGAACAGTATATACTGTTCCTATTTCAGGCGTCACTACAATTAACTATTTACCGTTTGTTCAAATCGTGAATCTTTCGGGTGCCGGGGCCGGCGACACGGCATATGCGGCCGGCGTTCAGAATTTTCAGACCGGATCTTTTGATGTTCGTTTGGTGGCAACAGGAAGCGAGAGCATAAATATTTCTATCGTATACATACTTTTTGCCACTACCTAAATATAAGGCAATGAAAAATCTACTGTTTCTTTTGGCTATATCTTTACTGGGTTGTGCAAGCCATGCACAAACTAATAATCCTGTTAGGGTAGCTCAGCCTTATATATTTTCTACCTACATTCAGGTAAAAGATTCGGCTCGCGCAGCTCTTTTTTTGACCGGGAAAGATACGGTAGCAGTTAATAGCTATGTCAGGACCTTCATGGATACCGCCATTTTAAGCAGCGATACGATATATTTCAAAAAAGCTAATGGCGCTGTGTTTTATGCAGTCGTTCCTATTTTAACATCAACTCAGATTTCTCAACTTGCAGCCTCTTACAGTTCTATAACTCCGGCAAGATTCGACACAGCCGCCAGATTACTGTATCTAACATCTAATAACGGCTCAGTGACGCAGGTAAGCATACCCTACGGAACAGGCGGCGGGGGCGGCTCCGGTATCACATCGCAGACAAGTTCAAAAGCGGGTAATTTGGTCACCCTTACGGCCAATACGAGTGCTACTGTTAGCTTCAGCGTTCACGATACGAATTTTAATTACTCGGATACGACTGTATGGAATGGTAAAATGGATTCAGCCCAGGTAAATGCCCGGTTCGTACCTTTCAGTGATACTTCAGCCATGCTCGGGGCGTATCTCAGAGTTTTTCTGGGTATGAAATATACTGATTCAGCTACGCTCATAGCATCGCAATGGCTTTTACGAAAGGTTGTTGACAGTGCTTTAGCCTCAATAATTTCCGGTGTCTCTTCTGTAAATGGTCTCTCAGGAGCTGTAACGCTCACTTCCACAAATATAGCCGAAGGAACAAATCAGTACTTTACCCAAGCTAGGGCCAGGGCGGCGTTAAATAGCACAGCGCCCCTTATCTATAACAGTGGTACGGGAGGATTATCAGTAGATACCAGTACCCAAGCTACCGGGCTCTCTACGATTGCCGGCGCCAGGCGAATAGCGGATAGCGCTGCTTCAGCTATCGGCGTACCGGTTCAATCGGTGAATGGATTGACAGGAGTCGTAGTGCTTACTTCCACGAATATAGCCGAAGGAACGAATCAGTATTTTACTCAAGCAAGGGCCCGAGCAGCTTTATCAGCAACCGCGCCTTTGTTGTATAACAGCTCTACCGGGGGTTTGTCAATAGATACTAGTACTCAGTCTACAGGACTTTCCACCATTTCAGGTGGTCGGCGTATAGCGGATAGCGCAGCTTCTGCAGCTCTTTCAGCTGCTAATACAGCTATAGCAGCATTGACAACTTCCAATATACCGGAAGGATTAAACCTGTATTTTACCCAGGCGAGGGCCCGAGCAGCTTTATCCGCTTCAGCTCCCCTTATCTATAACAGTAGCACAGGAGGACTTTTAGTCGATACGACCACGCAAGCTACAGGGCTTTCTACAATTGCCGGCGCTAGGCGCATTGCTGACAGTGCGGCCGCGCAAGCTGTTGGATCTCCGTATACCGGAAATGCCCCTGTAGCCATCAATTCCCGGGTTGTGTCAGTGGATACGGCAACGAATGTCAGTGGCCTTTTAACCCGGGCCGATGGACGCCGTATAGCGGATAGTGCGGCGGCGCAAGCTGCCGGAGCTTCATACACAGCATCCGCACCTATCATCATTACGAGCAGAAATATATCGGCAGATACGACCACGCAGACTACCGGGCTTTCTACGATCGCAGGAGCCCGCAAAATTGCGGATAGCGCTTCTAATTATGTTGATACCTTAAAATTCTTTTATGTCGGCTCGGGAGTTAAACCTGGGTATAAAATGGGGTCTGACAGCCAGGCGTTACGGAATATCAATGCCATAAACGGAGTTATCGGGGGACTTAACAGCGACTCATCCTTATCTCTCCAAGTGGACAGTAGCGCATATCCTACCTGGGCCCGAATGTATAAAGTAGCGGATAGCTTGGCTGCGAGTCTTTCTGCTACCTTTACAGCAAGATCGCCACTGATATACAATAGCAACATACTATCGGTTGATACGGCTACGCAAACTACAGGTCTTTCTACGATCGCAGGCGCTAGGCGTATAGCAGATAGTGCTTTAGCAGCCTCAACGGCAGCCGTAGGTTACAATGTTCAATTTCTGTATGGCCGGGGAACTGGCGGAATCCCCATAAAAAATACGGATTCTGTCTATATAAACTCAAACCTGGTAGGTAAGAACGTGCAAGTTTTTGTATCGGCATCAGGATACAGCAGTTTTTTGCAGGATAGCGCAACCTGGGCGCTTTTAGGTAGCCCGGATTCTGTCCTATATTTTCGATACAATAAAACTTTCGGTCAACTCACTTTTTCAAATTTCGGAAAAGTAGCAGGCATACTGAACGGACATACGGTTATATCTATTTTCGGAGGCCTTCAGGGATATCCGGCCAATCTGGATACAGGAACCGGACCTACTTTAGTGGTTAATCCGAGCATCTTATCCGGTTTTTCTACAGTCACTGGTACGCAATCGGCTAGTCAAAATTTTACTGTATCCGGTACTAATTTAACAGCCAACGCTATAGTGACGGCGCCCACAAACTATGTAGTATCCCTCTCTTCAGGATCGGGCTATGGATCGTCAGTGACGGTTACTGAATCAGGTGGCACAATATCCACGACAACAGTTTATACCGCCATAGCGGGCAGTGCGCCCATAGGTAGCCCTTCCGGGAACATATCTGTAGCATCGACAGGCGCGACTACCCAAACTGTTCGAGTTTCAGGTACCGTTACGTCATCGCCTACTTTGACGGTTACCCCTACCTCCCTAACCGGGTTTGCAACCACTACGGGTACGCCATCACCTAGCAAATCCTTTACACTTACTGGGGCCGGGCTATCAGCCAATGCGACAATTACGGCGCCTTCAAACTATCAGGTATCGCTTGATAATGTGTCATTCAGCGGTTCATTGACTGTTTCTGAATCAGGCGGTACGATAGCGAGCACAACCATTTATGTAGAAATAGCCAGTACTGCGCCAGTTGGCAGCCCTTCGGGTAACGTTACCGCGGCATCTTCTGGCGCGACAACCCAAAATGTAGCTGTATCAGGTACTGTAACCGCGGTTCCTTTACTATCGGTTACACCGGGCTCGCTTTCCGGATTTAGCACTACTGTTGGGTCACAATCAGGAAGTCAGACATTTGCTTTAACTGGGTCGAACTTGACAGCTAACGCCACCGTCACTGCTCCTTCTGGATATGTAGTATCTTTAAGCTCGGGATCGGGTTACGGATCATCAGTGACGGTTACTGAATCAGGAGGAACGATATCGAGCACGACTATTTACGTGGCGATAGCTAGTACAGCTTCTGTAGGAACGGTTTCAGGCAACGTCACTTCGGCTTCTACCGGAGCGACAACCCAAAATGTAGCAGTAACCGGCACGGTATCTTCTGGCACAGCGCTGGACTCTATACGGGTGCAATTTTCCGACTCAACAGGAGATATTGCTCAGTCCGGGTGGAAGCAAATGACGGGCGATATTGCTACCCATTCAGGAAACATAAGCGTGACAGGAGGGCTTAGCAATACGATCATCGTAACAGCGACAAAGGCTAACTGGTATCCTACGAATCCAAATAATTTCGGTTCGGGAACAGCTACGGCCGTATATACATGCAGCTATACGCCTTTCAGCATAAATACGACGAATGTACTGTTTCCCTATGCTACAGACGTTATGAGCGGCCTTTGGTACAATTCAACGGCAGGAACAGCAGGCAGTGGATCCGGAGGCACTATACCGCCGCAAATAACTATTTCGGGTTTAATACCAGGGCATAACTATTCTATGTCGATATCTGCCGCTTGTACACAGGCCCTATTTAATGCCGCGGCTAATACACAGGAAACGCAATATTTTGCCGGTAGCCCCTTGACTTCTATAATAGCAGCCGCAAATAATACTGTGCCAATGTGCGACCAGGGATCGGGTACGCCCACCAATTCAACAGTTATGGGGCTATTTAATGTAGCTAATAGCACTCAATTAACTGCTGACTCAAACGGAGACATATTTATCTGGTTCATTGCCAATGACGCGGGAAGCGTAGCAGGTGTAAGTGCTTTCGTATTAACTCAATTGAATTAGCGTGAAATTTATACTGTCAATATTTCTTTGCATACTGGGCCTTATAACCAAGGCTCAGTATGCTCATACGTACAATGTAGGAACGGGTAGCGGTAACTTAACAGTGGATGGTAACGTGACGACGTTCCTACCTGGATCTCTTATTGTTATCGCACCAGGTAGCTATGGAACTATCAATATTCAGAATTTAACCAGCGAAACGGTAGAAAATGGCAACGGCGCCGTAATAATGGACGGGGGCAACGGAACGAATAATTATGCCGGCATCAATATGACGAGTTGCAATACTACGCACATAACCAGAAACCCAGCTATCGCTTCGACTGTTCCTTACGGTTTTATTTGCCAAAATAATAATTATCGACCCACGGCCATTTCCAATAGAAATATGTTCGATACACTGGAATGGATCGAATACTACAATATCGGGGATTACGTAATTTATTTCAGCAGCTCTACGTCATATGTATGGGATGGAACTGACGCTACAGTGCAGGGGAAAGGATTATCCCTGAAAAACTTACTTTTCGACAGTTGTAGTGCTACCTGCATTGAAATGCCCGGTAGCTTATCAACTTCGGCGGTTACCAATTTGCAAAGGGGAACTGAGTTCGGATACATAAATTTCAGGTGGTGTGATGGCGGAGATCTCGTTTTTTGCCAACCAATTGATCAGTATACCATACATGATTGTATCGGGTGGCAAATAAATAATGATAATGATGACGATAACGGATTATTTCATATGGTAGGTAATGGTGATTTCTACCGAAATTATTTTCATGAATACCAAGGACACATCATACGTATGTGGACGCTTTCATATGGGGCTATCCCCGAAATAGATAGCGTGTACGATAATATATCCGATTCGTCATATAAGTACTCTCCTTACGAATGGCAGTCAACAGCAGGGCTCAATATTCCGGCTGCTCCGAATACTACCTATGTGAATATACGCTTGAACAATAATACTCACGGAGATTTAAATTATTCACATCAAACGAGTTTTGATGCCTGCTTAGTTGATAACTACTCCATGCCTGCAGGAGCTACCATTCAGGCTAAAAATAATCTTCTGTTCAATACTTTTACAAGCAATGGAATAGCAGGTCGTATGTATCAATTCACACAGACGGGTACGGATACGACTAAGAACTGGTATTATACTTCAGCGACGAATGCAGGCTTTAATATTTCGACTCTTTATTTGACTTCAACTTCGCCGGTCATAAATGCCGGTATACCCGGATTTTTATTGTATCCTTACGATTATCATGGCGTAGCTTTCAATATATCGTCGCCAAGTATAGGTGCCGTTCAATCATACAGTTCCTCCCCTATTTTAGCACCTAATAGCTTTCCCAGGCATCACAAGAAAATCATAATAGAATGAAAAAGTTTCTGATCATAATTGCAATTTTGGCTTCTTTCTGCAAATCAGAAAAGTCGTTTTCTCAGGTAAAAGCTGGCTCTGTTCCTGGGCTAGATCTTATTAAATATCTATACGATTACGGCAGTTCTTTCGGGCCCACTACTTTGATAGATAGGGAATACGCGGATAGCGCCGATATTTTAAGAATGCGCTATACTGACAGCGCTGCAGCTTTGGCCCCATATTATCGATTACCTGGGTTGTTTATGCTACCATCAGGCCATATTATAGGTGCTGATACGTCGTCTGCTACAGGCTTCAGTGCTTATTATGTGCGTAAAGCCGATAGTACGAAATACTACTATCCTTACTATTCAAATCCTAGAGGGTTCATATCAGGTAATCAAACAATAACGTTTACTGGAGATGCGACAGGTTCAGGAACGACTTCAGTGCCATTAACTTTGGCTACTGTAAATAGCGCCCCAGGATCTTACGGGTCATCTAATCAAGTAGCTGTTGTGACAGTTAACGCTAAGGGTCTCGTAACTTCATCATCCACGACTAGCATAGCTTTTCCTGTAACCAGTGTTTTCGGTAGATCCGGGGCCATCACCATGAATGCTACAGATATTTCAACTGCGCTAGGTTTCTCTCCAGCTCCTATATCGGGAAGCGCTAACTACGTAAATATAAATCCTGGATCAGTTCAATCAGGCTTCATGAATATTTCAGGAAGGATTCAGTCTGGAGATACGACCACTAATAATGGTGCAGGATTCATTATGCCGAATATGGGAGTATTCTATGGAACTAGTTCTACCTCACTTCAGCGCATACCGTTATTTACAATACTTCAGTCCGGTAATTTTCAGATTATTCCTTTCATGACTTTTCAGAATGGATTTTTGAGCAACGGACCGGTAGAACAGCTTAATAACGTTTTTTTTGGTGCTAAAACATTTAATAACGCTTCTGAAAAAGCGCTTATAGGGCTGGATCCAACAAATTATTGCGTCGTTTTTCCGAATGGGGGAAGCGTAGCGGCTTTCCGAGCAGATAGCGTAGGAGGCGTGTATTTACCTTCTTTAACAAGCTCATTCAACCCTTCAGTGCAAAGCATTTTAATATGTGATTCTACCTCATCGCCAAGCTACAAAATATATAAAAGCTATCGAATCAATCAGCTTCCTGTATCATCTAGTCAAATAACTACGGGACTTGGCTATACGCCTTATAATTCGACAAATCCTTCTGGATATATAACCTCTTCAGCGTTGGCATCGTACGTTCAATTGACGCCTTCATCGCAGCAACTAGGAAGTATAAATGTATCTTCTACTATAACTGCCGGCGATTTCATTCTGCCAAATGGGGGGAATATAACTGCGTTGCAGTATCAATCACCTTACTCTCAGACGGCTATTTTAACCTTGGATCAGCATAACCATACATTAATAGGGAACGGAGGGGTATATACGGATAGCGCTGGTGATGAAGTAATACCGGGTAATCTTTCTGTAGGCAGCTTAACGGTTGCCAGAAAAACAGCGTCTATAGTATACAGTTTCGGCGCTGGTACAGGCGCGACCATAAGCGTATCAGGTGATGGAACGTCGGGACGCATAACGCTCACTACCGGCACATCTCCTCAAACAACGAATGAAGTTTTTGATCTTACCCTATCATCTGCGTACCCTAATTCTAGTGGAATGGTTATCCAGGGGGCTAATGCAGCAGCAGCAGCCTTGACTCCTACGCAACAGCTTATCTGCCCTAATGGAGGTGCTGGTTCAAACGCCTCATTCGCGTATAGTTCCGGATCAACGGCGCTAGCGGCTGGAACTACTTACATATGGATGTACGTAATAAATGGAGATTAAATACTAAAATTATTCGGTTATGACTCTGGACAGCACAATGATTGCCTATGTAGGTAGCACGCTTGTAGGAACCCTAGGTACCTGCATTGGTCTTTATATGCAAGTTTCTTCACGGCTTAAAACGCTTGAAATGAAAATGCAGCATATGGAAGAAAGCGCAAAAAGGCAAGACGATAAATACGATCAGATACTCAGAAAATTGGATGAACATGCTGAAAAATTGATCGAGGTACAGCTCGATTTAAAGGATAAGCAGAACAGGTCTTAGTATTCAAAACCACGTAAATAAAAAACTCATGAATCAGAACAATTTTTTCATTCAAATTTTCTTTCGGTTATTCTCTAAAAATCCTAAGTTTTTTCAGATTATCCAAATCATTTCGTTGGTATGCGCTGCAATTGCCGGACTACCGGAATTATTCAGCTATTTCGGCGTAACACTTCCTGCTATATGGGTCAGCTACGAAAACCTGGCGGTAGCTAAAGCCGCACTTGTCGTTGCGTTTATTGCGCAATTACCGAAGCAGGATCCTCCGGCTACCGGAACAAGTTCAGGAACCTCGGCAGCCGCTAAAGTGCTGGTTATTCTCGTTTTCGCCTCTATTTGTAGCCTTGGCGCTAATGCACAATCATTTTTTAGCCGGCTACCTAAGTATGCACCTCCTCAGAAAGCTCAGCTGAATGACATGGCATTCGCACCCAGGGCTCTCATTTATACTGCTCCTGTTACCGATAGCATATACAACGCTTTTCGGCCTATTGTAGTTGCGGCGGCATATTCCGAACCGGGTAACATCCTTATGGCGGGTATCGGCGTAGCTTATCAGCATGTCGACTATAATTACGCGACACAGCTCACTTCTGTTAAATGGGAGGTAGCGGGCGTAGGTTTTGCAGGAGGATCGGTTATTCCCAATTCTATTGCAAGCATCGTGACTGCTGGCATTTTAGGGGGCCTTCCTATTCAAGGCGTTCCTATTTTAGCCGGGCCGGACTACAATTTTGGTGCACCAAAAGGCAATAAAATAGGATTTGCGATTACAGCTACGATCAACCTAAATAATTGACCTTTGTTTTGGAGAACGATCATACTTCAGCTTACCGAAAAAGATCAGGTTATTGCCGATTTAAAAAATGAATTGAATCACGCAATTGATTGGATAATGATTCTTATAGCTATGTTGATCGTTCTCCTTCTTTATATTATTAGTAAAAGCTCAGACTCATGAATGAAATAATATTGGATCAGTTGAAACAAGTATGCGGTGCTCCGGATAGCGCTGCGCGTTTTATTGATCCGCTTAATAAATATACTGCTCAGTACGATATAAATACGCATAGTCGGTTATGCGGCTTTATAGGGCAAGTGTCAGAAGAGTCAGCCGCATTTGGCAAATGCTTGGAAGACATAACCGATACGCAAGCCGATCGAATGTACGGTAAGCGAAAGGACCTGGGAAATACTCAACCAGGGGATGGTGCCAGGTTTAAAGGACGGGGGCTTATCCAAATAACGGGTCGTAACGGCTATAGAGATGCTAGTATGCACCTGTACAAGGATTTACGTTTGCTTACCAATCCCGAGCTATTAGAGCAGCCAGACGGCGCCGTACAATCGGCCTGTTGGTATTGGTTTAACCGGGGACTCAATTCTGTTATGGATGTTCCATTGAACTATCAATTTAAGGTCAAAGTGAATGGAAAGCCTGAGGTTTTCACTACCTATCAATGGGTGACTGAGAAGATCAATGGGGGCCAGAATGGGTATACTACCAGGTTGAAATTTTTTAATAAGGCCCAGGAAATATTTCCAAAGGATCCAGCTATTGCACCTACGCCACAAATAAAATCAAAATAATCATGAACGAAATTAAGATTCCTACTGTAGGTAGACAGGTGCATTTTTTTCCGGTAGCTGAAAACGATAGCATAATCAGAGTTAACGGTGTTACCTTAGCTCCGGCTATAGTCATTCAAGGTTTTGATCTTAGCGTGAATATGCAAGTATTTACGATGAGCGGAGACGCGCTAAATGTATTAAGGTACAGCGTACCTCATAAAACTATCGCGTTAGAAGGCCAATCTTATTGGGACTGGCCCGAAATCCATTAAACGCGTAGTGGTTTTTAAGGAAGACCCCCGGTTGTTTCTACTTCCGGGGTTTTTTACGCCTTATAAAATAAATCTTGAATATAGGTCGTTTAATTCAAGATTTATGTATATCTTTGACTAAACAAATAATAACATACTATGACAAATCAGGAAACTGGACAAAAAATGGCGCTTCTGGCGCACAACGCGAGGGCTTACGCTGAGATGCTGACGCTTTCAGCGAAAGAATTAAATGCCTTGGCTACTGTGCTAGAAATACAGCCAGATGCAGAGGCCGAAAACGCCTATCAATTAGACCTGATTCTAAAAGCAGCACTTAAATCATTCAGATTTATTGCGACGGATGTTAGAGTTACGCTGGAATCATTGAACCGGCCTATCTAATTGATTTTAGCCCCTGGAGTATTATCTAGGGGCTTTTTTATGCCCAGAAAAATAAATCTTGAAAAAGGCTTGTTTAATTCAACTTTTAATTTTAGCTTTGATTCATCAAACAAACAATAACACTTTCCTTTATGAAATTACGTCATACAAACTCTTTTACCCGCTCGGTTTCTTTAGAAGAGGGGATTTTATTTCTGATTTCTTTGGGCTACGTACTATCTCCTAAAGACGAATTGCAGGTGTTAGGATATACGGACGGCACACGCCAGTTAACAAAAAGCGATGGTTGTGTGACTTATTACGCCAGCGTTTCCCCGAATAGACTAGCTAAAGGCTGTCCTGAAATGCTGCCTTTTGATATTCTTTATTGATAAGCTCGCTGGTTTATATATCGCCGCCTCGCATCGTAAATGGTGCGAGGCTTTGGTGGCAAAACTATTTTATATGCAAGATAAAAAGGTTTTTATTGGTCTGTCAGGCGGGATAAATTCCATGGCCGTTCTTTGTTGGCTAGTTGAGTCTAAAATCATTCCGTCGGAACTGCATCTATTTTATGCGCATTTAAAAGAACATTCACCTGATACTTTTAAATTCGTTGTTGCTGGTATTAGGTATGCAAGACTTCATTTCCCTAACGTTCATGTTAAAGTGACCCGTAATAGCGTTTTGGCTTTTTTCGAGGAGCAAAAAATGATTCCACACCCGACTATCAGCCCATGCACTCAGCGGCTTAAAATAGAGCCTATGGAAAGATATTGCGCCGAACACGGAATTACTATAGATCTCATAGGATATGTTCGTAAGGAAACGCGTAGGATCAAAAGAATGGAAAAAAAGCGAGACGAAAACCTAGATTTGGGCAAGCTATTTCCTATTAGAGACTTCAATGATGATTGGTGCTTCGAAATCGTCGATCGACATATAGGTTGGCACCCTGCAATCTATGACATAAAAGATGATACCGGGAAACGGCTATTTACGCACAACAATTGCCTGCCCTGTAAAAATATGTATGTAAAGGATATGAGAAATATACAATCTCATTTTCCAGACTACATGAATAAAGCGACTATAACAGCGAACAAGCTAAAAAAATATTGGGGTCGCAATGCTGAAGATTATTACACGCAATTCGGCCGCGAGGATTTAAACATCCCTCAGTGCGAAATTTGTCAGTTTGATTAATTAATCACCTTTTAAATAGTAAGTAATTATGCCAAAGACAAGAAACACCATTGCACAACGAAAGGTTGAACTGATCAACAAATTGTCTATTCCACATATATTAAGCGAAACATCTATTTTCAAAAAACCAATAGGAAAGCCTCCACTGGATGCGTATACAGTCGATCATATAAAAGAAGGACTTGCACTTTGGTGGAATAGTTGGGTAAAGGACGAATTGGATTTTTTAATGGATAAAATTTGATGATGTTCAAATAGCCCGATACCGTAAATGGATCGGGATTTGGCGGCAAAACTATTTTATATGCAAGGTGAAAAACTTACCAAAGCCCTTGACTGGTTCAGCAAGGCCGTAAAGATGGAGCAGGAAAATAAACCTACGATGGCCGAAAAAGCAATGGATCGCGCCATTGCGATGGAGAAAGAAGGCCTGGAGGCCGGCGAATCTTATGATTAGTTAAAATCTTAGCAATGAGCAAACCGGGTACCGTCAATGGACCCGGTTTTGACGGTAAAACTACATAGTATGAGTACTATAAAAGAGCTACTTCCTAAACCTTCCGATGCTGTTCAAGCCATGATTGGCGGACTTAAAGAGTACGACGCTGATCCGAATTTCAGTATATGCATGAAGTCATATGGCAATTCGGATGCATCAGGTGTTTGTTTCGGTTGCGCCGCTACTTGCACAATTCAGCATGTTTTCAAGTATGCTTTTACTCCCTGGCAAATCAAAAGTACCCTTAGAAGAGCAGCCGCCGTAAACTCAGATTATAGTGCGCTCAATAAATTTGAGTTTATGATTAATGGTTTAAGATCGGGCGATTTACACTCGTTATTATACTATTATGGCATAAATATTTACTGTAGTCTTGAATTATCGGAATTATGCAATGAATGGGATGCGCTACGCCATTTATATGCATTGAGTACCCATAATTGGAGAGAAAGACTGCCTCGTTGGGACCGCTTGGTAGCCAGGCTCAAATTTCATAACCTTTAAATTCATTTATCATGCTTTACGCTATTGCTATTGCCGTATTTGTTGCTATCATCATCTACCTTCTCATTGAAGTTCAAGTATGGAAGAGGAGGCATAAAAAGGAGCAAGTAGCTTATCGAGTCAAAAGAAACACTGATAAATTCATAAAAGCTGGCGGAAAGATCCAGCCTATAACTTTTACGATAGGTAACTCAATAGCTTTTGCCGATTCGCCGCATTTACCTGCTCACGAATTCATAGAACAGCTTAGGAAACTTACCAAGCCTGAAATGTCTCGGTACGTATTAAAAATAGCCGAATATCAACCAGCTTCATGGATCGAGTACAAACAAATAGCCCGGAAAGTCATTGAAAATATTTTAGCTGAGCGCGAAAATAATTCTTGATTAATTCAACTTTTCTTTATATTTGCCTTATGAGTAAAGTAACGAACGCCCACGGGGGCAGACGGAAAGGTGCTGGACGCCCTGCCTTCAGGGCCGGCTGGATTAAGATAAGTACGTCACTGCCTAAAAAGCTTTATATAGCCCTGGATCCTAAGAAAATACCAGGAGGTAGCCGGCCTGAATATCTTGCTGAGGCCCTTTTAGAAAGGATGAAAGCTGATGCTTTAGTACCTGCAACATTCACCTATTAATGGCGTATTATGGATCTTAGTGACGCGCATTGCGATATGATCAAAGCTGCTTTACATGGTGGCCGTCGGCAACGGCGAAAAGTGCTTACCTCTAAATTCCAAAAAGATGCTGCTTATATTATTGCTCATTCATCCAGCCGGGAAAATTCTCCTCCTGCTATTCTGCACCTGCTTAGGCGTTTATTTCGCGCATTGGCTTATCCAAGCGCACAAACGCTTTATCCAAGATACCGCGCCGCCTGAAGAGTGCGACTTACCCGATCCCTATGACGGTATTTACGATTACTTCGACGATGATCATTTGTAACTTTTAACCATTTATATCATGCCTTTAGAAATCACAGTGACGCATACGCTCGCACCTGAGCTTTTAAAACTTCTTACTGATGTCGTGGATCGGCTAGGCGAAGGATCGGAAGAAATAACTCCCGAAGCTAAGGAAAAGAAAGAGCGTAAGAAACGTACGCCGACGCCTGGCGCTACCGAACTGGGTCTTAATCCAGGACCTGCTTCACCTTCCCAATCATCTGACGCTTTAGGCCTCGGCGCTAAAACGCAATCTAACGCAGCTGATCTTGGTTTAGGTGCTGTCCAAAACAAACCTGTCCAGTCATCCGGCGCGATATCCCTGGAAGAGCTTTCTAAGCTTGCTACGGACTTCGCTATGGAGAATCCGGAAGTAAATCGGCAGAAAGTCATTGATTTGCTGGGCGAATTCCTGGTACCAAAAATAACCGCACTTGCGCCGAATCAAATCAATGACTTCCACATGCGCCTGCTGGCCCTTCGTTAAGCCTCTTTATTTACCTCTGAACCATTTTTATGCGCCTTCAAAAATCGCCGCTCGATCCGGTTAAGGAACGAGAAATGGCTGTAAGATCCCGAATCGTTACTAAAATAATGTCGATATTACATAAAAACTCGGGAAAACGAGCGGCGATTAGGGATCTTATTAACTCATATGGTGTTCGCTATGCCAGCGCGTTACCTGCTGATAAACTTTCTGAGTTCGAACAAAAGCTATCTGCTTTATGAGTCATGCCGTACTTGCTCCGTCAGGTTCTAATATGTGGTCTATATGTACGAATCAGGCCCGTTTAGCCGCGACTTTTCCCGAAACTACGAGCATATACGCTGAGGAAGGTTCTGCAGCTCATGCTTGGGCTGAGGCGATGCTTAGGTTATACTTTTTCGATGCTGCGATGCCTAAACCTACATTCAGGAAAGAAACCGATTTAGAGCCCTGGACGATTCGAGAACAGGTAACAGAAGGCTGGTATCCTTGGAATCCGTCAAATAAAGAGATGGAAGACCACGTGAAAGACTACGTGAATTTCTGCATTGAAACGTATGCCGAATACACTGTAGTATCTTCAGGTCCTGTAGGAAGCGTCCAAAATGCGCTCACTCCGTCCGTATATGTCGAACAGAAGGTAAGTCTGAATCCAGAAATACCAGAATCCTACGGTACCTCTGATTTCGGCATCATCTCCACTGAATACGGAATACTGCATATCATTGACCTGAAATATGGGCAAGGTGTTCCGGTCAGCGCCAAAAAGAACAAACAGTTGCTTCTTTACGCTTTCGGAATGCTGAAAAAAATAGGCCCCTTTGCTGATATACATACCGTTCGGGTATCTATCCATCAACCGCGGCTAGATTCCAGAAGTACCTATGAAATATCTGCTGAAGAGCTTATCCATTGGGTCACCAATGTAATGGCGCCTTTAGCTGCTAAAGCGTTTTCCGGGAATGGGATTTATGCGGCTGGCGAGCATTGTAGGTTTTGTGCGGCCAAAGGAAGCTGCCGGGAACTGACCGCGCATAACCTGAGACTGCAGGAAATATACAAGCTCAGGGAGGCTGCATTACTTTCTCCAGCTGAAATAGGGTCCGCATTATCGAGATCGGAAATACTCAGTAATTGGGCATCTGCCATAAAAGATTATGCGCTTAATCAGTTGATAGCCGGTAAAGATATCCCCGGATGGAAACTTATAGCTGGGCGAAGCAATCGGGCTTATGCTGACCAGGAGGCGATCAAAAGCATTCTTAGCGAAGATTTTCCGGTAGAAAAATACGAAAAGAAATCACTTATTCCGCTCGGTGAGCTTGAAAAATTGACCGGAAAAGCGTACATTGGAAAGAAGCTTTCTTTATTCATCATTAAACCTGAGGGCGCTCCTACACTTGCCCCGGCAGATAGTGATAAACAAGAAATAACCCGCGGTAAGGATGCCGCAACAGCATTCAAAGAGTTCATCACAGTTTAACATATCATAAACAATTTAAATCAAGTAATCATGGCTAGCAAAGTCAAAGGAGTAAACTTCATTACAGACGAGGGTCGTCTTAGCTTTTGTAACGTATTCAAACCCTTCGCAGGTAAAGCAGGCGACAAGCCTAAGTATATGTGCGATTTTCTTTGGCCTAAAACGAACGAGGCTTTCACGAACCGGCTAATTGCTGCAATGATGGAAGCTGCTGAAAATGGCCGGGAATGGCTCGGACTCGGCCCTACCGATCCTATTGCTTTAAAGAACATTAAGCATCCGGTAAAAGATGGCGATACCAAGGCCGCTAAGTATCCAGAATATGCTGGTATGTATTTCATCAATGCATCGGCTGCAGAGGATAAAAAACCTGAGGTTTGCG
>Ga0210395_10000331_pt1 | contig 37034 bp, 34 predicted proteins | sample IncBWH4OmetaG_FD_150861 | JGI IMG/M metagenome (GOLD analysis project Ga0210395, IMG submission 150861) | Forest soil microbial communities from Barre Woods Harvard Forest LTER site, Petersham, Massachusetts, United States - Inc-BW-H-4-O ... | reverse complement strand
GATTAGGTCTCGCCTACGCCGCCTTGCGCGCCCTCGTCGCCATCGCTCCCGATGGCCTCCCGCGTATCAACGAAATCGGCATCGACGGCCCCGTCCTGCTCTTCACATTCATCATCTCCATTCTCGCTAGCGTGCTCTTTGGCTGCATTCCCATTTTCAAATATGCAGGCGTTCGCCTCAGCACCGGCATTCGCGAAGGCGGCCGCGCCAACAGCGGAAGCCGCGAACAGCATCGCGCGCGCAGTGTTCTCGTGGTCGTGCAAGTCGCACTCGCGCTGGTTCTCCTCATCTGCTCGGGCCTGATGATCCGCACGTTTCGCGCGCTCACCCACGTCGATCCAGGTTTCTCTCGACCCGCTCAGGTGCAAACTTTCCGCATCGGCATTCCGCCCATTCAAATCAAGGACAACGAAAGCGTGGTACGCACGTTTGACGCTATCCGCAGCAGAATCGCCGCGATTCCCGGCGTCTCTGCCGTCACCATATCCACGTGGTTTCCCATGGATGGCAACTCCAGTAACGACCTCGTCTTCGCCCAGGATCGCGCCTACTCGGAAGGCCAAATTCCACCGGTTCGCAGCTTCGCTTTCGTTATTCCAGGTTTTTTTGAAACCGAAGGAACTCCCCTGGTTGCAGGCCGTGATTTCACGTGGACAGACATCTACAAGACGCTTCCTGTTGCTATCATTTCTGAAAATTTCGCCCGCGAGTATTGGGATTCGCCCGCCAACGCCATCGGCAAACGCATTCGCGTCGCTACCACCGACGATTGGCGCGAAATTATCGGTGTGGCTGCAAATGTTTATGGTGACGGCGTCAACAAAACCCCTTCATCCATGGTCTATTGGCCGATCATGCGGGTTAATTTCCAAGGCCAGGCGCACGACGTGGCAACTTACACGGGCTTCGGCATTCGCAGCCCGCGCGCGGGGTCTGAAGCCTTCCTAAGAGAAGTCCGCGAAGCTGTCTGGTCGGTGAATCCCAATCTTCCGCTCTCTCGCGTTCACACTTTGGAGTATTACCATTCCCTTTCGATGGCTCGAACTTCTTTCACGCTCATCATGCTTGCGGTTGCCGGCGGCATGGCTCTGCTCCTCGGCGTCGTCGGCATCTACGGCGTGATCTCCTGCTCCGTTTCGCAGCGCGTCCGCGAAATCGGCATTCGCATGGCTCTCGGCGCGCAACAGCAATCCGTCACCGGCATGTTCATCCGCCACGGACTTATCCTTACGGGCATCGGCGCAGCGTTTGGCCTCGTCGCCGCTGTAATCGTCATGCGACTCATGTCCTCGCTCCTTTTCCACGTCAATCCCGTCGATCCCCTGACCTACGGCGCCGTAACCCTGGGACTGGTGGCCACGGCCTTCGGCGCGAGCTATCTCCCCTCGCGCCGCGCCGCCACGATCGACCCCGTCGAGGCGCTCCGCGCCGAGTAGTCCGGCCATGCCAAACCTGTAGGGGAGGGGCTCGCCCCTCCCGCTCAATCCCGGTTGCAAGGTCCGACTTTTCGATGCCGTTAACGCGACGGACGAAGGAGCGCGAGCTCTGGATGCTTCTATTGATTGGCTTCGAGACTGGCAGGAGGTCACAAACTCAATCTTCTGTCGAGGATCACTCGCTGGTCTGAGACAGCAAATGGAGGTCTGGTTCTATCTGAAATAGGAACCACGGCTGAGAGGCAAACGCACGCGGCGAAGAATCACAAAGGATTTACACCATGCACAATCAGGGAGTCTTTCCGCATGTAGCCCTAAACAAACGCCTTGACGCGATGCGGCATTAGTACCACAATGTGATTCTAATCATGCTTGGAGAATTCGAATATTTGTTGATCACGGCGGCGGCTGGGCTTGGAGATGACGCCTACGGCGTGGCCATTCGTGAAGAAATCGAAGCGACGACGGGACGAAAGTGCTCCATTGGCGCGCTCTATACAACCATCGATCGTCTCGAAACAAAAGGTCTGCTGAAAACGTGGATGGGCGACAAAACGCCGCAACGAGGTGGCCGCGCCAAGCGCATGGTTCGCGTGACGCCTAAAGGCGTATTAGCCGCGAAGGACTTCTACGATGCGGTGACGCGTGTGAGCCGTGGAGCGTCATGGGTGGCGAACCGAACGAGGAGCGCCTCATGACGAGCACCGGCTGGTCGTTCGTCGAGGTTGCTGCCCGACTGCTGGCGCGCGACGAGCGCGAAGCCGTCCTGGGCGATTTGGTGGAAGCGGACGAAAGCGCCTGGCAAGGACTGTTCGGTGTGCTCGGCCTGGTGTTCCGGCGGGAAGCCGTCGTTTGGAAGAGTTGGCGGCCATGGCTGGCGGGATTCGGAGTAGCCCTTCCAAGCAGCTTTCTCCTCATGGGATTCTCGCTGTCTGTCAGTTGGAGTTATCTGACCATACGATGCCCCGAGCTTCTCCAGAAGTCGTCCCTGACACTGAGCTCCGGATCCCTGGTATTGCTGTGCCAGGCACTCCTTCTGATCGGCTGGTCCTGGACGGGCGGTTTTGCAGTCGGATCGTTGTCGCGGCGGACTCTTTGGGCTAGCACGCTACTTTGCTATTCGCCGTGTTTGTTTTGTTTGTCGAGATTCCGTGTCGAATCCCTATCGAGGTTTTGCCTGCTTCTCTTTTTGGTGCCCGCGATCTGGGGAGTTCACCATGGTTTGCGAATCTCAAGGATGAAGCCGGGCTGGGCCATAGCGCTGGCAATAACCATCACAGCTTTGATGCTTCCGGGCTGGAGCAGGGGAGATCATCACTGGTGGGCACCGCCTCGGTGGACTCTGGATTGGGTTTTGTGCTGGCCAGCGTGGTATCTGGCCGCGACGGCACGGCGAGCGAGCAGAAAGGCTGGATTGGGAGGCAGCGGCGGCCTGTGGAGCGTGCACACAGAGTCCAAGACATCAGAGCCCGCTTGATGGACTGGCGAGATCTGGCCAAGGAGGGAAAAACATGGCGAGTGAACTCACCTTAACCGTGAACGGCGCGAAGCAAGTTGTGTCAGCGGCGCCGGAGACACCTCTGATTTTCGTACTTCGCAATGAACTGAAATTGAGCGGTCCCCGGCTAGGCTGTGGGATGGCCCAGTGTGGCTCGTGTTCTGTGCTGCTTGATGGAGAGGAAATTCGCACATGCATCACCCCGGTCTCTTACGCCGTGGGCAAGCAAGTGACGACGATTGAAGGATTGCCCGCGGTTTGGGCAGTAGAAAAGAAGTTGAGCGCGGCAGACGCTGCGAAAACGCTGCATCCTGTACAGCAAGCGTGGATTGACGAACAGGTGCCGCAGTGCGGCTACTGCCAGAGCGGGATGATGATTGCCGCCGTGGAACTGCTGGCCAAGAATCCGAATCCGACCGTGGAGCAAATCAAAGATGCGTTCACGAACAAGCCGCCGTCACCGCATTTGTGCCGCTGCGGCACTTATGCGGCGATCATCGATGCCGTGCAACGCGCCGCCAAGGCCATGAAGGACTGAGGGGAGTCCATGCCATGACGGTGAAAACAGAAATGTCCAGCGATTCCCCACTTGCAACGACGCTTACGCGGCGCGGCTTCGTCAAAATCGGCGGCGCTTTATTTGTTTCATTCGCCCTGCCAGCGGGATTTCGCACCCACAGTGCCGGAAGCCAGGTTTCACACCAGACAAACCAACTCGACGCGACGTTGCTGGGGTCGTGGCTTGAGATCCGAAGCGACAATACGATTCTAATGCGCACGGGCCGGACCGAGACAGGTACCGGGATGAGCGGATATTACGCGCAGGCGATTGCCGAGGAATTGAGCGTCCGGCCGGAAACGATCTCGCTCATCATGGGCGACACGGACAAGACGCCGGACGGCGGATACTCTGCTGGTTTCCTGAGCGGAATGGTCAACGTTCGCAAGGTCGCCGCGTACACCTATCAAGCACTGCTGGGGCTGGCGGCAATGCAACTCGGTGTTCCCGTCGAAAACCTTAGCGTCGTCGACGGTGTCGTGTCGGGCGGCGGAAAGAGCATCCGTTACGGACAACTTGTCGAGGGGCAGCACCTTGATTTGAAGATTCCGGTTACCGGCGAGTTAGCGAAGGCCGCTCCAGGAAAATGGGTGGGTGTGGATGGGCTCGACGGTCTCACAGTGACCGGCGACCCGCCAATGAAACCGCTCAATCAGTGCAAGGTGATGGGCACGTCTTTTCCCGTGCCCGGCATTCCCGACAAAGTGACCGGTAAAACGCAATGGAGCTGCGACGTCACGTTGCCCGGGATGCTTCATGCTCGAATGATTCGCCCCGCAACGCTTGGTTCCACCCTGATTTCCGTTGGCGCAATGGACAAGAAACAGTTTCCAACCGCAGAGATTATGAAGAAGGGCAATCTCGTCGCCGTCGTTTCTCCCAATGAGTGGGAAGCCATTAGCGCGGCGCGCGCCGTTGCCGCTGGAACGAAGTGGACCGACTGGGCCGGTCTGCCGGGTAGCGAGAACGTCACGAAAACGCTTCGCGCGTACAAATGGAATACACCCCCGCAAAGCCGCGGAAATGCGGCCGACGTTACCGCCGCGCTAGCGAAAACTACGAAGAAACTTTCTGCGTCCTACGAACAGCCTTATGTGAGGCACGCGCCAATTGGCCCGTTCGTCGCTGTCGCCGATGTTCGCAGTGATGGCAGTGTGACCGTGTGGACGCATTCGGCCCAGTCACAGGGCCTACGTGCACGCATTGCGTATATGCTGGGAACCACGCCGGAGCAAGTCGTAGTTCGCTGGCTGGATCACTCCGGCCAATACGGACGCACAACGTTCGGCGGCGATGGCGCAGAAAGCGATGCCGTAATTCTCTCGCAATTGACCCGCAAACCCGTGCGCGTCCAATGGACCTTGCAGGAGGACATGATGTGGTCGAGTGTCTCTCCAGCCTGGGTATCCGACATCCACGCGGGTCTCGACGCGAGTGGCCGCATTACCGCGTTGCACAGTTTGTTTTACTCACCCCACATGATGGATCCGCGCCCTATCGGCGCACTTCTTGCTGGGATGCCTTGCAGCGCGTCGCAACCAGGTGGATGGGTCGCCACGGGATGGGTCTATGACAAAATTCAAAACAGGCTGGAAGATGTGTATGGAATGCCGAACCTCGGAGCGGAGACGGCATCGGGTGGATTGCGTGGCAATATCATGCGAACGCCGGGACAGCGGCAGCAAAATTTTGCTCTGGAAGGATTGATGAACGAAGCGGCAGCTGCGGCAAATAGGGATCCCATTCAATTCCGTTTGGATCACACAACCGACGAGCGGCTGATCAACATTCTCAAAGCCACGGCCCAAGCCGCAGGCTGGGAACCACGATCTTCACCTCACTCGCAGGCGCGAAAAACCGGAAGCACACTAGTGAATGGTCGCGGGGTGTGCGTCATGCTCCGCGAAAATGCATATTGGGTAGGCATCGCTGAAATTGCGGTTGTTCCAGATACGGGCGTTATACGGGTTACGAAATTCGCTATCGGTGGCGAACCAGGGAAAATTATCAACCCACGCCAATTCGGCCTATGCATGAAAAGCGGTGTCGTCATGGGCCTCAGCGAAGCGTTGAAGGAAGAGGTCACCTTCGATAGATCAAAAGTGACCAGCACGAATTGGGATCGCTACAAGATTCTCACCATGGAAGAAATGCCCGAAATCAAAATTGTCGCTCTCTCGCGAGACGACAAAAATTTCGGCGGCGGCTCGGAAGGCGCCAATGCCGTGTGCCCTCCGGCAATTACCGCAGCGTTCTTCGATGCAACTGGGGTCCAAGCTCGCAGGATTCCGCTGACACCCGCGTACGTGATGACGCTGCTCAAAAGCTAGTGTCGAGCATCACAATCGGCAACTGAACTTCTGAGAGTTAAGCAAATCACTTTCAGATATTCTGGCAGTCTCAATTGCTAGCGGGATAACTCCCGTTATGTCGGTTATAACCGGAAGTAATCGCCGCAAAACGCTGGAGACACCCGGAGTGCGGGGAGTGGCCAATCAGGACCGGCTTATTGGCTGGACACTTCCAGTTTTTTCAGCACGTCACGGGCATTTTCATTTTGAGGATTGAGATCGAGTGACTTCTTGTAGTTTTCAACGGCCAGCGCCTTCTCGCCTTGCTTCAAATACGCCTCGCCGAGTGAGTCGTATACATTTGCATCCATAGGGAACTGTTCCACGTTGAGGCGAAATATCTCCACGGCGCTCTTCGTGTCGCCATTGCGCAGCAGCTCATAGCCCATCGAGTTTAGCTGCAGGACGTCAAAATCATACTTGTCCGGCGCGTCCCGGCGGAGCTCACGGTACCGCGCGATGGCCTCTTTCACACCCTTCGAACGATAGGTCCCGTACAGAACGGCGCGAATGTCGATATTCGGACACCCAACCTGTGTGTTTCTCGCACCCCACCTTCTCCACGAACAAAGCAAAGACGCAATGAATGCGCCCCCGTTGGAGCTGTTGGTCATAATCACGATGCCGTCACCAGTGGACGGCACAATCTGATAGAAGCTCTCCCATCCGCTGTTCGATCCTCCGTGCCCGATTCCAACCTTCCCAACAAACTGGGCTGGGCGCACCGTGTAACCGAATCCGTATTGTGGCTCGGGTCCAAACGGGTCGCGGTCAGCCCACTGCGAATTCGGCGCTGGTGATTGCATCTGAGCAATACTCTGTTCCTTCACCACTCCCCGCCCCGCTGCCTCACCTGCTGGACCTCGCAGTCCCGCCGCGGCGAATTTCGCCAGATCGCGCAGCGTCGTGGTAAGCCCGGCGGCGGACAGCTCGTTGTAACGCAGAATCGGGATCGCGTTTCCGAGACCATCGTATGGTGTGGCCATCACCTGCTGAAATTTCGACGGCAGCCCATACTGACTGTTCGACATCTGAAGACGCTGAAAGACGTTCGCTCTCATATAGTCCTGAAATCGTTGGCCAGAAACTTCTTCAACTAGGAGCTGAAGAATGGCGTAGTTCGCCCCGGAGTAGTGGAAACCAGAGCCAGGTGCAGCCACGACTTGCACTTCTCCCGTGCCGGTTTTGCCGGAAAGCGAATCCTCGATCGGCGGAAGAGGGCTCTCCGGATCCCATCCATGAAAATTATGATTCGAAATGCCGGAAGTGTGGCTGAGCAGCCGCCGCACGGTCACTTGGCTGTTGTCGAACGCAGACGGTGGCAGGTGCCATCGCTTGAGGTAGGAATCAATAGGGCGGTCCAGATCCACCTTGCCTTGGTCCACGAGCTGCATGACCGCCCACGCCGTTGGCGACTTCGAAATCGAGCCGACGTTGAAGACTGTTTCGGCGGTGACGCGCGTCCCACTGGCAACGTTGGCGAAACCGTAGCCGTGCACCCAGACGACTCTGCCCTTCTGAATCAGCGCGATGGCGGCCCCAGGTACGGCATATTCCTGAAGGAGGCTCGGCGTTACTGCATCTACCGTTGACGTGAAAGAGTGCGTATCTGTCGGCTTTCCGGTTGCAGTGCTAGACAGTTCGCCGGAGGGTGTTGCGGTCTGGCCCTTAGTGCTTGCCGCTGGAAACATCGCAAGAAGAGAGAGGTACAACCATAGAAGGGATATTTTCATTCTAGTGAATACGATCGCCTTTCAGTTTTGTTCCGCACGATGGCCCTCGCCTACTCCGCACGGAGAGAATCGATCGGATTCACGTTTGCCGCACGCAGCGAGGGAACGACACTTGCAACGACGGTAACCAGTGCCAGCAGCGCAGCAGCGCCAACGAGGGTTAACGGGTCCCACGGTTTCAGACCGAAGAGCAATGTGCTGGCTCCGCGGCCAGCGAGGAGCGCCAATGCCGTTCCCGCCACCAAGCCGATCCCAAGCATGAGGCAGGAATTACCTAGCGTCGCCGCGACGATGCGACCGCGGGTCGCTCCGAGCGCCATTCGAATGCCAATCTCTCCACGACGCTGGGCAAGGAAGTACGAGAGAACTCCGTGCAGTCCGACGATGACCAGCAGAGCCGCGAGGACGCCAAAGAACCCCGCCAACCTGGCCATCATGCGATCACCCACCAAGTGGTCGAGGATGCCCTGCTGAAAATCGGAAAACTGCATATCCAGGCCGGGATAGTTTGCCTCCAGCATGCGCCGGACCGCCGACTGCGCGGCAATAGGATCGCGTGAAGCAATGAATATCGCCATTCCCTGATTCTGCGCCGTGACCGGAAGCTGAGCAACGGGCACAAATGCCTGAGGCGGCGGGTCCGCGCGCAGATCGGCATATTTTGTATCCGGAATCACGGCGACAATCTGACAGGTGCGCGCGGGGTACATCGGTTCAGGGCGCACGCGGACCTGAACGCCGAGAGGCGACGACCCGTGGACATACTTCCGGACAAAGGCCTGGTTGACGATCAACACCAACGGCTTGCCATCCGTGTCGTATTCGGTGAAGTTGCGTCCCCCGAGCAGCGGAATGCCCATGGTCGCGAAAAAGGTTGGGCTGACGTATGTAAACTTGCTGGACCCGTCGACCGATCCAACCTCGACGACATGGCTCCAGTCCTGGCCGCTGAGAGGAATCCTCGTGGTCGCGGCGGCGTTTTCTACTCCTGGAATGGCGCGCACCGAATCGACAAGTTGCGCAAGGTTATCCATCTTGACGTTCCCGGATGGAAAAACAAAATTGCCAATCGTGATGTTGTTCTCCCGGATTCCCGGGTTCACAGTCAGCAAGTTGCGATAGCTCCGCACAAAGAGCAACGCCCCCACAAGCAGAACCATCGACACAGCAATCTGCGTAATTAACATGGCGCGCTGCAGAGAGAATTGCTCGCGGTTACCAACCACTCCGCGTTCGCCGGACTTGAGTGAAGTAAGGGGATCTTCACCCGTGCTGCGCAGAGCCGGAAGCGCTGCGAAGATGACACAGGTCGCGATACCGGCTGCCGCGGCAAATAGGAGTACGCGCCAGTCCGGCGCGATCATCAGTTGAATCGTGTTCTGGCTCGTATTGAGGGAGTTCACGAGATCCCGGCTGAGCGGCTGGGCGAGTGCAGCGCCCAGCATCGCGCCGCAGGCCGCGAGCAGCGCGCTCTCCAGCAGAATCTGACGCAGCAGGCGGCCGCGGGAAGCACCCAGCGCTATGCGAACGGCGAGCTCGCGTCTCTTTCCGCTGGCGCGCGCCAGCATCAGATTAGCGAGGTTGGCGCATGCAATCAGCAGCACGAGCCCGGTAATCGCCAGCAGGATCTCCAGCGAAGAGTTGTATTGATCGCGCAGATAACTTACGCCGGCTCCGGCCGGATATGCCGCTAGGCGAAAGGCTTTCCAGGTCTTGAGAGCCTCGGCGCTGTAACCCATCGGCTCGGTCTTTTGAAACAGCCCGGGGCTCAGCGCGTCAAAATACTCCGTTGCCTGCTTCAGGGTCCAGCCAGGTTTCAGCCGTCCCATCACGGTGACAACAAACTCATCGGCTTGCACATTGGGAGGCGTGCAAGCAGGATAAGCAACATCGAAGCGGTCGCCGACGACCATACCGAAGAAGGACGGCGATGTCACGCCGAGGACCCGCAATGGTTGCCCATTGGCGATTATGGTGCTTCCCGGAGTGATCGGCTCACCGCCCATTTGCGACTTCCAGAATGGGTAGCTGACCACCACGCCTGGAACCTGGCACCCACCCTCATCCTGCGGTTCGATCAGACGTCCCTGAACCGGAGTGACCCCAAGCACATTGAAGAACTCTCCGGTGACAGCGAGACCATTCGCCACGCGGGTCTGGCCGGGGGGCCCCACATTGGCGGCGCCTGTGGCCCACGCAAAGATGCCGGACAACGGGTCGTGATGCTCTCTGACCTCCTGCCACATGGGCATGGTGAAGTCGGTGAATACACTGTTTTTGACCCCAATTCCAGTCGGATTGCCGTCGGCGATGCGGAGTTCCACCAACTCGCCGGGTTTTGTGATGGGGAGAGTGCGCAGTCTCACGGCGTTCAAGATCTCGAAGATGGCGGTGTTGGCGCCAATGCCGAGCGCCAGCGTGCCGACGACGGCGAGGGAAAAGCCTGGACTCCTGAGGAAGACGCGCAGGGCCCCGCGCACATCGTTCAAGAGGCTTTCCAACCCTAGCGCAGCGTCCTCTGCAGTGACCCGCTCGCGAATGGCAGCTGGGCTGCCGAAGCGTCTGCGCGCATCGCGCTCTGCTTCCTCGCGGCTCATGCCACGAGCCATATTGTCGTCAATGCACATGGCCATGTGTTCCCGCAGCTCGGCGTCGATCTCACGCTCCATGCTCGCGCGCCGGCTCAGCGACAGAATCCTTCGGAAGAGAGCCATCGTTCACCTCATGCAAAACGCAGCACCGCATCGACACCCTTGACCACCTGGGCCCAGTTCTTTTCGCGGCTGGCCAGTTGATCCCGGCCCGCGCGCGTGAGCGCGTACCACTTGGCTTTGCGCCCGTACTCCGTAACGGCCCAACTGGCGCGCACCCAGCCGCTCTGCTCCATGCGGTGCAATGCGGGATAGAGCGAGCCCTCTTCCACAATAAGCACCTCGTCGGTAACGCGACGGATGTGCATCACGATCCCATATCCGTGCATGGAACCGAGCTGTGAGAGTGTCTTGAGGATCAGGAGGTCGAGCGCGCCTTGGAGGTCATTTTTCGCCATAGCTCTTACCCTAGACAACGAGGGTACTAAGAAGCGTAGCGCTGGCTTACCCTAGATGTCAAGGGAAGATGAAGGTGATGAAGGTGACTATCTGTCCAGATCAAACTGATTGCCTCACCGGATTGTAGTATCCGGGAAGTGCGAATGTCCGGAAATCCCGATTGGCGATATCAGTAAGATAACCGACAAATACGCTTTGGGCCTAGACGATCGTGAAATGCTTGTAGGCCAGCCTTTTTCTGCCCCCTCATTCTCCCGGCACTGCTTCAGGCTAATTCCTGCGTCCGGCAGGTTCGCGTCTTCTGCTTTCCCGATTCCGCCCTTACCCCACTTGGGTTCCCTCCCATAAAGCAGCCGCCCGCTTTGGAAGCAGAAGCCCTCGCTCCGGGTGCCCCGGGAAAATGGGGCAGAAAAAGCAGACACTTTCATGTCCTACTTATGATGTTAAGTGGAATAGGGTTTTTGGTGGTTCCCGCGTTGACGGTTGAGTCATTAAAGCATGCCTTGAGTCGAAGCATAGGGTCTTCGGGTTAGCTTCAGCTGGTTCTCAGGGCAATCATCGGGTCAACGCGCGAGGCTAGTCGCGCTGGAACGTAACCAGCAACCACTGCTGCCGCACACAGAAGTATAATCACGCCGGAGAAGATCACAGGGTCCGTCGAAAAGAATGACGCAGGGGCCTCTCGCGGTTCTGGATCAGGATTGCGATACAAAGCTGCTACCCTTCTTCGTGAGACTTTCGGTCGCACTGCACCGACTTCGTGCAGGTCGGTCTACGATCCATCGGTCATCGCGTCTATGCCTTGGTTGTCGATATTTCGGCCACTTGGTCCAACGTTGTTGCCGATGACGAAACAATCGGACAGACGAGCCGGTTGAACACGCTTCGCGCCATGCGCGTGCGGCGGTGGTACCGCCAAGCTGAAGCTAGATCACAGCGACTGCCCAAGCCTTTTCTCCAGCGCAGCGCGATACGTTCGGCTGATGCGCGACTTCGATCCACTTTTCATCACGACTTCGAACTCTCCGTGCGAGATCGGCTGCAAGTGCGACACGCTCTCAATATTGACGATGGCGGACCGGTGTATGCGTACAAATCGCATTGGGTCGAGTTTTCGCGTCAAGTCGTTAAGCGCCGCGCGATAGAGCACTTCTTTGGCGCCGACGTGCAGGGTTACGTAGACACCTGCGGCCTCAATCCACTCAATGTCCACGACACGTATGAATCGCGTCGTGCCTGCGGCCTTCACCACCAATCGATCGAGCCGTTGTTCGCGGTTCGGCTCGCGCGACACCATTTCTAGGACACGCATTCCGAATTCGCGCATTCCGCGATCATCGAGGCGCGCCTTGATGCGTGCCATCGTTGCTTCGAATCGTTCGTCGCTGAAAGGCTTTAGCAAGTAGTCCAGCGCGTTGGCCTCGAATGCGCGAATCGCGTGTTCGTCATAGGCGGTGACGAACACTGTCAGCGGCAGATGCTTGGCGCCGATTGCGTCGATCACGCCCAGACCGTCCAACTCAGGCATCTGTACATCGAGAAAGAGTATGTCGGGCCGCTGCGCTCGGATAATTTCGACGGCCGCTGCGCCATTTTCGGCTTGGAGAATCGTTCCAACCTGCGTGTCTTTATGCAGCAAATCGAGCAATCGCTGGCGGGCAGGGAGTTCGTCGTCCGCGATGAGCACGCGAATCGGCTCAGCGTTGCCAGACGTCACGCACGATCTCCGTTCACCGTTCGAAAGGGCAGTTCGACTTCGACCTCTGTGCCACCGCCTTCCCGGTTTCGAATCGCAAAGCGACTTCGCGCATCGGGATAAAGGCCCGCGATCCGTTCTCGCGTCGCCGTTAGGCCCAGCCCCGACGATTTCTGCAGATTCCAGCCTGCAGGCAAGCCGACGCCATCGTCAGCCACACGAATCGTAACGCGTCCATCGACGCATGCGGCCGAAACCTGTACAGTTCCGCCGCTCGATCTCTGGGAAACGCCGTGTCGAATTGCGTTCTCGACGAGCGGCTGCAGGAAGAGCGACGGTACGGATGCGGTTCGGGCTTCTGGCGTAACGGCAACCTCAATCTTTAGGTGCTCGCCGAACCGAATCTTCTGGATCGCGACGTAGTGCTCCAGAAATTCCATCTCCTCTGCGAGCGGCACTTCTTGTTTGTCCTTCGATTCGAGAGACAAACGCAGCAAGTCTCCCAGGTGTTCGATCATGGCCCGCGCAAGCCTTGGGTCACGTTCGACCTGCGACGAAATCGTGTTCAAGGCGTTGAAAAGAAAGTGCGGGTTGAGCTGCATACGCAAGACGTTCAGTCGAGCTTCCGAGAATTGGCGCTCGAGTCGTTCGCTGCGAAGTTCACTCGAGACGTAGCTCTGGTTGTAGCGATATGCCTGCCATCCGCCGGCAATCACCCAGTAAATCAGCAGGTTCCAGAGAAACATGCCGCGCAACGCGTTCGGGAATGCCCGCGCGTCGAACAATGTGGACCAATGCTGTAGCCCGAGCAGCGCGCGCATTGCGATCAGCACGTAAACGAATAGGGAGGTGCAGAGAACGCTGAGGACTACGTGTGCCGCGACTCGCCGGCCAAGCTGCGTCGCGGAGAACGGCAGTCGCGCATCAACCGCGATGATCAAGAACGAGAGAAGTCCCCACGACCACCACATTGCCAATGCCGAGAGCACAGCCGCCTTTCGCTGACCTGCCATTCCCAAGCCCGGCAGAGCAAAAATGAGACCGATCGAGGTCCAAAGCGCGGCCGCGAATAAAATCCGCCATGCCCAGTGCCCAAACCGTGTGTCTGCTTCGTAAGTCATTCTCTAACGCCCACTCGCTGACAGACGCTGTTTCCTGAACTGCCCATACAAATTCTTCCTGCATTTAAACAAAGATGCAACCTAGCCAGCCTCGCGGCTGACGGTTGCGCCTCACATTTCCATTCGCCAGTTATTTTCCCGCGAACTTCAGGCCCTCTATAGAGTCAGGTCGCAGAATCACGCCGATGCCATAGAAGTTGCTTGCGATGGCGACCGCTACCTCGTTTGCTCCGGCAGTCAACGGTAATTCGAACGAGCCGTTGGTCAGCGCCAAGCGGCCATCCGGATTCTTTCGTGCACTCGCTGGCATGAACAAGTTTTTATCGGCGTAAACTTGCTTGCCGTTCACGAAAACCCATACTTCACGCACCCAACCGATCGACGTGTGGATCGTTTGCACCTTGTCGGAGTTGATGGTTGTCTTGATCCACGCCATCGAACGCTTTGGACGCTCTAACGGGAGTCCGTATTCGCGTGTTACGTCGATCAATCCGCCAAGCTCAGCAGTGATTGGCTTCCATTCTGCCGATGCGGCCGGCATCTCTGAGTAGCTGGCATCCTTTCCTGTCGGAAGTTCGGACACAGGCGAGAGTTGCCAGTCGCGAACGATATTGGAGTCTTTCGCGGTGGGATCGGCCTCAGCTTCCGGCGACAAATTTTCCGTCGCACCAGGGATCACGACGACATTTGCGAAATATCCTGGCCCCGACAATCCGATTGAGCCGTCGTTCGCGTCGCCTTCCAGTCGGCCCACTCTCAAAGTCGGCGCGGAACTGTGGTTCACGTACATGTTCATCCGCTTGCCTGAAATCACAAGCTTGACGTGGTTCCACTCGCCGTCACGGATTGGCGCGGGTGTTTGATACTGTGGAAAGACATCCCAAAGCAAGATGTTATGTGTTTCCGGAGCGTACTGGAGGCAGTCGGGAGCTTCCGAGCATTTTCCATTCGGCCGGAAATAGAACATCTCGAAGGTCTTGTCGTCCTGGCGGTGGAAGATCATGCCGGTTCCCATCACCATCGGCTGCACATCGAACTCGATCGTGCCGTCTTTCAAGGTAACGTTTTTCGCGATCGCGAACCCGCCCTGGTGTAGGGCGATCGCGTCCATTCCTTGAATCTTTTCGAATGCGCCTGACTCGGTCTGCCAATAGTCCGCTATCATCGGCACCTTGATGGGCGCCGAGGCCGCCGGAGTCTGAGCCGTGCCGCCGGCTGGATTCGTGTTAGAGGCTACCACGGAGCCTGCCAGCCCCGCGACTCCTGTTGTGAACAGCAGGAGCGCCGTTCGTACGCACCGGCTTTTCGAAATTTTGTTGAGTAAAATGTTGAGTAGGTTGTGAGGTCTAACGGATGTGCTGGGTACAACGTCATGGTTTCTCATGCGCGCAGCCTAGGCGGCGCCATAAGCTGCGTCACCTGAATTGTTCTGAAACGGACTACCGCGCCGCAAAGCGGACGAGCGCGAGTTCGGTTGAGCGCTTCAAAAGTCGTCGTAGTGGAACGAGACTTCGCCTTCACGGCAACCTGGTAGGCCGACACATGCTGTTCGAAGAAGTTGGTCAGCTCCTTCACGTCCTGCAACTCCATAAATCCGAACGAGTGGCGAGACCCTAGATTTGTTCGGGCCAGCCGGACAAAATGGTCACTGGGGGCTGCGTGGGACGGCCAAACGAGCGGCGAAAATCGAAGCAAAGTTCTCCTGCATTAGCTCGACAGAGGTCCAGATAATCGTGCCGGCCCGTCGAGCCTATGGGGCGTGGAATGGCTTACCCTGGTTTTGGCGCAGGGCCGGCGAGTGAAAGTCCTGCTGGTGGTGAAATCTGTGGGGTCCAGGGAACGGTTGTGCTCCAGTGGTTCAAGCGCCGTCGGGCCGGGGCTCTCTTCCCAAACCGGTTAGCCGTTGCTCCGGGGCCCAGGTGTGAACGTCTGGCCGAAGGTTTTCAATTGCTTTGCTTAATTTGACCGCAATGCAACCATCGGATCGATCCTGGATGCCTTCCAGGCGGGAATATACCCAGCGATTGCCGCAACCCCGATCAGAAGCGTTCCCACCTCGATAAAGGTCGCCGGGTCGCCGGTCGTTATCCCGAACAACAGGCTGACAAGCCCGCTCGCCAAAACTCGCGACCCTATCATTCCCAATACCAGCCCCAACTCAGCCATTACCAACGTGCGGAGAACGATGCCGATCTGCACGTCGCGGGGGGATGCCCCCAGCGCCATCCGAATCCCGATTTCCTGCACGCGTTGACTTACCGAAAACGAGATCACGGCGTAGATCCCCAGGGAAGCGAGTATCAAGGCGAAGCCCGCGAACCCGGCCAGCAACAACACCAGGAATCGCCGCGGAGAAACCGCCCTGTCGACCAGATCCTGCAAATTCACAAAGTCACGGACCGGCAGATTGCGGTCGAGCGGCCGGAGAGCCGTTCTAAGTCCCGCCGCGACACTGTCCGGTGGAAGCGCGGTTCGCACCACCAGTTCCATGGCCGCGTAGTCCGCGGTTTGCCGCATGGCCAGATACATCTCCGACCCGCTCACCTTTTCGAGAGCTTCATGACGGACGTCGGCGACTACACCCACCACTCCGACGAACGTCTTGCCGTCCACGGTAATCATCTGCCCCAGCGGGTTTTGACCAGGCCAGAGTGTCCGGGCCATCGTCTCGTTGATCATCACCACAGGTTCGCTCGTTGCGCGATCCCTCTCTGTGAAGGTTCGGCCCGAACGCAACGGAATTCCTGCCGCCTCGAAATACCCGTCGCTCACAATGCGAACGAATGCTTGTGGTTGCTGGCCCTTCGCGTAAACCTGTCCTTTGGCCTCGATAGCCCACCCGCGGTCGCCGCCCAGCGGCAGCACATCGGTAATCCCGGCGGCCCGAATACCGGGAACCGACCGCGCCCTACGCAGCACCTCGTCGATAAAAGTGTTTTGGTGCGGATAACTCGTGATCTGGAAGCTCGGGTCAATCCTCAGCGCAGCCGCTCGCTCCGGTTGAAATCCCAGATTCACGTCAAGTACTCGGAGAAAGCTCCGAATCAGCAGTCCCGCACCGACCAGCAGTATGCAGGCGAAGGCGAGTTCGGAGATCACGAGCCCATCGCGGACCCAGGCATGCCGCTTGCCGCCGCTCGATCCTCGGCTGGCATCTTGCATGCCTTCCCGGAGAGAGAGTGCTGTAACCCGTAAAGCTGGCAGCAGGCCAAAGAGCACGCCGCAAGCGAACGCCGCAAGCAAGGTGAAAACCAGCGCGTTCCCATCGATCCTGACGCTTTCGAGCAAAGGAAGGTTGAATGCATGGAGATGCGCCAGTTCACGCGTGCCGGCCACTGCGAGGAGCAGCCCCAACACCGCGCCGCAACACGAAAGCGCCACGGTCTCCGTAAGCATCTGCCGCAGCAAGCGTAGGCGTCCCGCTCCCAGCGCCGCCCGCGTGGCTATCTCCTTTTGCCGCGCGCCCAACCTCGCCAGTTGTAAATTCGAAAGATTGGCGCACACAATCAACATTACTAACCCGACAGCGCACGCGAGCACGAACAGAGCCGGTCTCACTTGTCCGCTCACATGCTGCTCCAGCGGGACCAGCCTCGGATCCATTGCGTTCCGTTCCGGATGCTGGCTCTCCAGTTGTTTCCCCAGCGTCATAGACTCAGCCTGCGCGCCCACCAGCGTCATGCCCGGCTTCAGTCTTCCAATGATCCACATCGTGTTCCCCTGGGGTTTTGTTTTGTCCGTCAGCGGCCAGGGGATGAACAGATCGACCGGTGTTCCTGGGGCAAAGATGCTCGCGAAATCAAAGGATGCTGGCAGCACTCCCACCACCATCGCGGGCTTGTTGTTCAACAAAAGTTTCCGACCCACGACGCTTGGGTCGGCGGAAAAATGCCCCCGCCAATAGCTGTAGTTGAGCAGCACGGCCGGCGGCGCCGAATATTCCCCCTGGCATTCCTCGGTGGTGAAGGATCTTCCGATTGCGGGTTGCACACCCAGCAGATCGAAGAAATTCCCGGTCACGGCAACGCTCGTGAGACGCTCTGGCTCGCCGATTCCAGTAAGTTCACTGTCCCCCGCGCGGTAGTACGCGGACCAACCCGCCAGATCGGAGAATGATTGGTTCAACTCCCGGAAGTCCGCATAGTGTTCGGTTTGGGTGTTGAAGTTATTCTCGCCGTTGGCAATCCATACCAGGCGTCCTGGATCGCGAAAGGGGAGCGGCCGCAGTAGCAGCGCATTGACCACACTGAAGACCATGGAACTGGCTCCAATGCCGAGTCCGGCGATAAGAATTGTAAACGCTGTGAAGCCGGCATCGCGCCGCATGCCGCGAAACGCGTACTGTAGATCTTGCGCGAGATCGGACATCCAGCGCGCGATCCAGGTGAAGTGAGCTTCTTCCGAAATCTGTGTCATGTTGCCAAACTTTCTGTACGCTGCGGCAAAGGCTTCGGGCTCGGATATGCCTTGCGCGACCAGTTCATCAATCATTGACGCAATGTGGAATTCCATCTCCTCCGACAGCAAGCAACTCCTTTCGCTGCGCTCCAGCCAATACCGTAAACGCCTTCGAAAACGCTTCCAAATTGAACCGGCTTGCATGCGCCCCTCCAATCTGAATTAAGCGAACCCCATGATGCGGGCTACCGCTCCCGTAACCTTCCGGTAACGGTCAGACTCTTCAGTCAGATGTTTACGGCCGTCGGCGGTGAGCTTGTAGAAACGAGCCCGCCGGTTGTTGGCCGACAGGCCCCATTCACCCTCGATCCAGCCATTCAGCTCGAGCCGCTGGAGAGCCGGATAAAGAGAGCCTTCTTCGACGCGCAGCAGATCGTCGGACAATTGCTGAATCAGTTGCGCGATCGCATAGCCATGCAAATGGCCGCGCATCAATATTTTGAGAACGAGCATGTCCAGCGTTCCAGGCAAAAGGTCGGCTTTCGGCTTTTCAGTTCCCATAGACCGTCTATTATAGACGATGAACTACTCGCCGAGTTAGGCTGAAATTGAGCACTTCTTGATAATCAGACAGACTTTGGGAGAGATGTCCGATTTCGCTACGATTCTTCCCGAAAGTGGACACCCGGTGAAACGCTCCCGTTGTCGACAAAGCGCTAAATATAGATAGCATTGCAAATTAGAAGTGAGGAAGGTTGGAAGAAAACGTGCCTGTAGGAATGTGCCGATGCTGACGCTTTGGCAGGATCTGTTTCGGGATTCGCGTAGCCTGCAACATCTTGGAGGATTCTTAAATGCTCAGATTCATTGCGCGCGTCGTGGTTCCTGTTGGCCTAGTATCTGTTTCCGTCTTGGCGTCCCTGGCCAACGCTCAAATCTCGCCGAACCTTCCCAATCCGATCGCGGCGCCGAATCCGCTGACCACGACGTTATCCATTTTCCGTAGCAATATGCAGGACAAGATCATGAAGTCGGCGGAGACGATGCCAGAGTCCAAGTACAGCTATCGGCCGACGAAGGACGTTCGGTCGTTTGCCGAGATCCTGACTCATGTGGCGGATATATCCTACTTTTTATGTTCAAACGCCAAGGGTGAAGCGCCCCCCGCCACGGCTACCGGGAAGGGTTCGAAGACCGAGATCATCGCCTACCTCAAAGGCGCGTTCGCTTACTGCGATGGCGTGTACTCCGGGTTCGCCGATGCGCACCTCAATGACGCGGCGGACTTCTTTGGCTTCAAGACGAACAAGATGTTCATCTTGACGCAAGTCGGAAATCATGACGCCCTGCATTACGGCAATCTCGTCACATATCTGCGCCTCAACCGCCGCGTACCGTCCGGGGGGTGGTTTTGATGGCGCAGCGGGGCACGCGTCCCGCCACGCAGGTCCAGAAAAAAGAGAGAGCAGACACCCATTGCGTCCGGTTGCTGATGAATCGATGACGTTCTTTTGAATCCCTGGTAAGGAACGAGCAGGACTAAACGAGAGGGGAACCATCGTGACGCTAGGCAAGTTGACTCCTCGGGAGTTCGCATCTTGGCGAATGGTATCGATTGCAAGACGAGGGATCGCCGCGATTTTCATATTGTTTTCGAGCGGGTACGCGGTGGCGCAGACTTCATCCGGTGGTGCCAGCACCGCGCTGGTCAAAGCCGGGAGACTGCTGGATGTGAAGACGGGCGACTATCGGATGGATCAGGGGATATTGATTGTCGACGAGCGGATTAAGGAGGTCGGTCCACTCTCGGTTGTCCAATCGCATGCACCCAAAGACGCGGCCATCATCGATCTGACGCATTTCACGGTGTTGCCCGGGCTGATCGACGCGCACACCCACTTGCTGCAAAACAACGCTCTAGGGTTGGGCGATGAGCCGAATTTGATCATCATCGTCACCTCGATGAGCACCGCCTCGCGAGCCCTTCTCGGCGCCGCGATGGGGCGTCAAGATCTGGAAGCTGGGATCACCACTGTGCGCGATGTCGGCAATTCCGGTTTGAATGGAGACGTCGCCCTTCGCGACGCCATCGACGGCGGTTGGGTGGCGGGCCCACGCATGGTGGTTACCACGCGAGCTCTCGCGGCGCCCGGCGGGCAATTCGAATCCGCGGAGCGTATCCCTCCCGATCGTCAGAACGTCATCGACCAGGAATATTCGATCATCAGCACACCCGACGACGCCCGCAAGGCCGTCCAACAAGCGGTGTACGCTGGCGCGGACTGCATCAAGGTGATCACCAGTCATCAGATTTCCCCCGAGGAAATGAGAGCCATCGTGGAGGAAGCGCACCGCGCCGGCAAGAAAGTCGCTGCGCATGCGATTGATGATCTGGAAACACGAACGGCGGCCGAGGCAGGAGTGGATTCGATCGAACACGGCTATGACGTGCCGGACGACGTATTGAAGATCATGGCGCAGAAACACATTTTTTTGGTTCCGACAGATGGATCGGAGGAATTGTGGAGAAGGACCATTCGGCCGGAATTCGGCGAACGCGCCACTCCCGAGGAGCTAAAGCAGACGAACGATATAGTAAAAGGCGTTTTTGGCTCGCGCAGCCAACGGCTCCGACGCGCCATGGCCGCCGGAGTGCCGATTGCCGCGGGATCCGATGTCTACGTTGACCATCCGGGGATTACGCGCGGAGAGGCGAGTGTGGCCGTCGTGCATGGTTACGTCGAATCGGGCATGTCGCCACTCGAGGCCATTCGCACCACTACTCTCAACGCGGCGGAGCTGCTCGGTTGGCAGGACCGCGTCGGTGCTCTAGACGCGGGAAAATTCGCTGACCTGATTGCAGTAAGTGGGGATCCGCTCAAGGACATTTCGGAATTGGAACGAGTTCAGTTCGTGATGAAGGGCGGGATCGTCGTGAAGGATGCCGACAGCAAGCGCCAACGCACAAGACCACTTTCCAAGCAATCTTGGTTTTAGGGGGTGATTTCCCGTGCTCACTGAGACGGCACCACAAACTGCCAGACAAGTTGCATGAAGTTGAATGGCAGATGAAACGCGGAGAGTACAGCCGATGATCTTCCCACGAACCCTCGGTTCGTTAGTGGTCACGATAGCTTTTGCATTGGTTTTTCCGATAGCCCTTCCGAGGGCGGATGGATTTGCGCGGAACGATGGGCAAGACGACCGCATAGCCTATGCGGCTGGCATTAAAGAGTCGCGCTGGCATGCCGTGACTTTGGCTGTAAATCGCCTGCTGCGGGAGGTTTGAAATGTCGATGTGGCGGCGTATTCTGAATGTCTTTCGTGGGGATCGTTTGAATCGCGAAATCGACGAAGAGTTTGACTCGCACATTCAAGAGGCGGTCGAGCAAGGTCGTGATCCCGGTGGGGCTCGCAGAGCATTTGGATCCGTACTGCGACGGCGCGAGGAGACCCGGGGTGTTCGGCTCATTGCGTGGCTGGATTCGCTTCGCGCCGACGCCGTCTTCGGCTGGCGGCGACTCATCAAGACAAAGATAACTTCGGCTGCTGCCATCTTATCGCTGGCTCTGGCCATTGGCGCATGCACATCTGCGTTCCGGGACTGACACCGGCGCTGCAGGCCTCAGCCGTCAAGGTTATAAGCGCGCTCAAAGGCGGCGAAGATCGGCGAGATTCTCGGGCTTCGTTGGAAGCGTGTGGATCTGTTGCACAAGACTCTCGAAGTTGCCGAAATATTTTCGGACGGTGATTTCGGCACTCCGAAGACGAACAGTAGCAATCGCGTGCTTCCGATCAGCTCTACTCTTTGTGAAGTGTTCGAAGCGCAGCGTTCCTACCGGGCAAAAACCGGCCCGGACGATCTGCTCTTCACCACGCCACGGGGAACTCCACTCAGTTCGAAGAACCTCTATAACCGTGAACTCGCGCCAGCGTGCGACCGGATTAAGGAGCCACGCATTTCGTGGCATCCTTCCGGCACACCCATGCGACATTGCTCACGGAAGTAGGAGAGTCGATCAAGACTGCCCAGGCGCAACTGGGCCATTCAGATATTGCAACGACTCTCAATTTGTACGCTCACGTAATCCCCGACTCACAAAGACGCGCCGTGGAGCGAGTCGCGGAGGTTTTGTTCTCAAACGTTTTCAAGTTGGACGACGGCGCGAAAAATGGGCGAATCAACTGATTGAAAAATCAGGAGATGTTGGTGGGCCCGCCAGGATTTGAACCTGGGACCAACGGATTATGAGTCCGCTGCTCTAACCGCTGAGCTACGGGCCCCACCTTATTGCAACATCTTAACCTGAAAGACCTTAGAAGGCATGACTAGGTTGCTCGCCTTCTCGCTGCGCGCCGCCCGTGCCAGTTGTGGTGTCAGTTGAACTGGTCGTGCTACTCGCTCCTAAAATAGTTCAACGGCAGCGAGAGTCTGTTTAGGCGCAAGATGAGAATAGCGGTAAGCGGCTGGTGAGAACCGTCTAGACGAATTGAGAGTAAATAAGGATGCTGCCCGATGTGGGCACATCAATAAGTGTCCACGAGGGATAAGTGGACACATCCGAGCAGGCCAACCCTTGATGGGACACTCAAGCGAGAGAAAGACGGCGGCGATCGATTGAAGAGAAGCGACGAATCGTCGAAGAGACGTTAGAGGCTGGTGCATCGGTAGAGCGCGTGGCGCGGCGGCACGCAGTCACGTCACGATCTCCAGTACTGTGCTTCGCAGCGATCGCCACAGCAGCAGCAGGGGAGCGGGAAGCATGAAGAACAGAACGAGCAGGCTTACGAGTTGGTTCCTAATGTGTGGGTGCTTGGGAGTGCTCGTTGCACTCATCTTAATGGCCATGGCTGCGAATCATGTCGTGAGACCGGGTGTTCTTCTAGTGCTATGGCCGTCTTCGATTGCCGGTATCGCTGATCCTTCAACTCCGTTGGACAAAATCATAATTGCCACGTTAGAAATCGGAGGAAATTTTCTTCTATACGGGATAATAGGAATGTTGATCGGACTTTTTTTTGTCGGATCCGGTCTGACATGCGGTTACCTTTTTCTGTCCAAACGGCCCTAACCAGACGCTTACGAATAGCGTACCGTCATTTGGATGCTCTTCCTCGGCAGAGAACCACCTGATTTTCCCATTGTTCATTATTCGCCAGGGTACACGGGGGAAATAAGCGCCCGATAACGGTTCGCCGCTGCGGGAGCCCAGTCGTTTACTTCGCGAAAAAGACCGAGCGAGAGCCCTTGACTATTATAGCCAAAATAGCTAAAATAGCTTGCATATGACAGAACTTTCCCGCGGCCGCATTTTGCTGGTTGATGATGACCCGTCTTTTGTAACTACCTATGGGCGAGCACTCCAGGATCATGGGTTTGAGGTCTCGAAGGCAGGTGACGCTAGAGATGCTCTGCTGCGTCTAAAGAGCGCCTCCTTTGATGTGGTTCTCACCGATCTAATCACGCCGGATATGAACGGCCTAGAATTTCTGAAGAAAGTTCATGCGTTTTCTCCGAACCTGTCACTAATCCTGCTCGTCGGCAAGCAGAGCAATGAAATTGCGGTTGAGGCTGCGGAGTTTGGAGCACTTCCCCTCGTCAAACCTATCAATGGCGAACTCCTTAACCGTACGATCCAGCGCGCAGTCAGTCTGAAAAGGGCACGCAGTGCAACACATGATCCATTGGTGCGATGGGGGGATGCACTTGAACCGGTCAAGATTACGGCTACAAAAGCGAAGAACCAGATGGGCCAGATGCTCAAAACCGTCATGCAGGGTGGAGTCGTATTCATCACAATACACGAAACCCCCGAGGCGGCGGTAATTCCGATAGCTGAATACGAGAAGTTGACGGGTGCCGCCGAGGCGCGACTTAACACAATGAGTCGAGCATTCGATGATCTTCTTACGCGCATGCAAACTCCAGGGGCCCGCGCGGGAATGCGGACGGCGTTTGATGCGTCCGCCGAAGAGCTTGCGAAAAACGCGGTAACCTTTGCGCGAAAGCGTGGCTGACTCTACGCAATCCCCTAAGATTTATGTCCTGGCTGGCGTAAACGGCGCAGGGAAGAGCAGCATCGGCGGGGCAAAGCTCGAGCAGGCCGGAGTTGAGTTCTTTAATCCTGACAAAGTAGCGCGTCAGTTCCAATCTATGTATCCGGGGACCAGTCAAGAGGAGGCAAATAGTACTGCTTGGCAGCAGGGCCGACGATTGCTCGAACGAGCGATTAATGAGGGTAAAGACTTTGCTTTTGAAACTACGCTGGGTGAAAACAGCATTCCTGCCCTACTCAAAAAAGCTGCCTCGTCTGGCATCGAAGTCCGAATCTGGTACGTTGGCTTGGAAAGCGCAGAATTGCATATCGCGCGTGTACAGTCCCGAGTTTCGATAGGGGGGCATGACATTCCAGAGAGCAAAATACGGGAACGCTACACTCAAAGTCGAATGAGATTGATAGAGCTTATGCCTGCCCTGGCTGAACTTAAGGTGTTCGACAATACCGAAGATGGGGATCCTCAAAAAGGGCAGGCCCCAGCTCTAAAATTATTGTTGCATATGAATTCGGGCAAGGTCGTAACAGCTTACGACCTCCACCGGATTCCACAATGGGCGAAACCCATCATTCAGGCAGCAATAGCAGTGTCATCGGAAACGTAGCACGGAACAGTGCCGAGATTCAGGCGTGTGAACGTCGCCTTGCATCTCGATTTCCGAGTTCGTCAGGCACGGTAGCTGTATGTAGGAATGTAGATGGAGCGAACAGATGCCCCGTGAGCGCTCTTATTTCACTGCGACAACGACCAGGGTGAAGTCATCCTGAAAACTGGCGTTGCAGAAGCTGACCACTTCTTTCTTAATTGCGGCAAGCATTTCGGAGGCACTTAATGCAATGTTGCGACTGCCTAGCTCAACCAATCTTTGCTCTCCAAATTCCTGTTCATCCAGATTCATCGCTTCAGTTAGACCGTCAGTATAGAGCACCAGGCGGTCGCCGGATTCCAGCTGAAGCCCTGCGTGTTCGTACTCCCGGTCAGGAAATATTCCCAGCGGCGTTCCTCCTTCCTTCAATGGCACTGCCTCACCCGATTTGTGGAACAGAATGGGCGGGCAGTGACCGGCGCTGGCATAGGTCAGCCTGTTATCCGTCGTATCGATCATGCAGTAGCAGAAAGTGACGAACTTATCCGCCGCAATGTTATTGGATATCACTTCGTTTAATTTACTTACGAGAGCGCCGGGTGAGACCGCTTCCGAAGCGAAGGCTCGAAAGCTGGCCTGCAGGTTGGCCATCAACAACGCAGCGCTAATCCCCTTGCCGACCACATCTCCGATGCAGACCCCAATTTTGCCCTCGCTGAACTTCAGTACATCAAAATAATCTCCACCAACGACGCGGGCAGGCTGCCACGTCCCTACCACTTCCAGCCCGCTAACCTGGGGAATCTTTTTGGGCAAGAGTCCTTGCTGAATCTCTCGCGCTTTGTCCAGTTCTTGCTCTTGCTGCTGCGAACGCGTATTTCCAATCTCGACGGCGCGTTGAAGTTCGAGATTCTTGCCCTCAAGCCGCACTCGCGATTCCTCATGCAAATGGCGGATGCTCCCGACGATCAAAATAACGACGACTACAAGTTTACCGGTGCTCCATAGCTGCGCGAAAAACGAGTCAAAGGGAGCTCCATACAAAACCATCACGATTGTCAGTGTCAGCGATACGATGGCAACTGCCGTGAGGAACAACAATGTCAGGTACGCGATCCAGTCCAACGGAAAACGGAGGCGCGAGGAAAATGGAGCGAGATAGTTCATAATCGGTGTCGTCAAATTCCCGATGATGAGAGTGTAGAGGAGTACAGGAACGAGGCCCGTGCCTGGACCGCGCACATTCGTGACCCAAAGAACCGCGAACAACGCGACCGCAACCACGAACAACACGCCCTGCCTTGAGAAAAAAGTGCGCGCGGCGTCAGAGTGGGACAACAACTTTGCGATGGAAAACGTCATCAGTCCTTAGCCAATTGTGACCGTGTGCGACTCTCTTTTCAACCTGTCAACCAAAAAGTGCTAGATATATGGGTATCTAGGGTGCCTTTGCCCCGTGCAGTAATCAGTTGCGAAATATTTATTGCGAGAAATGTATTACAATCCCAGCCAAAGGGACGGGCCACTGTCATGCGTCAGCTTCTGGTCACGATTGCGCTGCTTCTTGCTGTGATGTTCTCGGCGCTCGCGCAAACTAGCGCGGCACCTGACTTCTCCGGTACTTGGGTTCTCAACGCCGCAAAGAGCACCCTCCCGAAAGACAGCACAATCAAATCCCAAACAATCGTCATTGATAACAAGAAGTCGGCGATCGTTTTCCACTACAAAACAGACGGCAAGAAATTGACCGAGTCCTACACGCCGGATGGGAAGAAGCGCGTCTCGCTGAACATGTCGTCAGGTCAACTGACTTCGAGCGCGAGCTGGCAAGATTCGGTGCTGGTCATCGAATCCAGGCTAGATATAAAGGTCCCTAACGCTACGGTCGTCGTCACGGGCCTTAAGCCTGTCATCGATACGTGGACACTGGCGGCTGGCGGTCGAACTCTCACCCACGACGCATACGACCACAAAGAGATTTACGTCTACGAGAAGCAGTAGGCGCGGCGATGCGAACCTTCAATCCTTTAGTCTCTCTAGCTTCCAATTATGCGGGCCGTCTCCCTTGTGCCTGGTAAGTTCGCATTCTTGTGCGGACTGAGTGGTATAGTGACAACGCTCTAACGGATTAACCTGGAAAACCAAGGTGAGATCATGCAAGTTCGCCAGTGGGTAGTTCTGACGTGCACAGCTGCATTGCTGGGGTTTCAGGGTTGCGGCTATTTTGCCGACAACTCGCGATCATTGACAGAGGCGCGACGGGCCGCGATTGAAGACGGCGCGCGACAATTTACAGCTACGGTTGCTCACGATGTGACGCAGGACGGTCCGATTGCCTGGCGCAAATTTTTTACGGAGGGCCCGGAATTTTTTATGGCAGTGAATGGAAAGCTCGCGTTTCCCGACGGGCAGTCGGCGGTGAAGGCGATTCCAGAGGTCGCGCGTCAGTATAAGCACATCGAATTACGTTGGGGCAACGACTTGCGTCTGGATGCGTTGACGGAAAACTTGTGTAGTGTCGCGACTTCCTATACAGAGAATATCGAGCTGCAGCCCGGCGTCGATGGGTTTCAAGGCACGCAAAGCGGTTATTTTACGGGACTGGCCGAGAATCGAAACGGGCATTGGCAATTTCGAAATGCCCATTGGTCAGTGCCTGTGCCTCCTTCCAAGGCTCCTTGAAAACTCAGATTTTCGGCCATTCGTTGGGCCAACTCCTGATCTGCACGCATTACCGGACATTTGAAGTACCAGGACTTCACTTCTCAGGTAACGGGGTTTGGCACTATCAGACATTGGCACTATCAGACATTCTTTCCGTTCCAAAGTCTTATAAGTGCCTCGCGGCGATCCATCAAGTCTCCTCTCTTGAAGGCTGCGAAACACGGGCCTATATTGCTTGCATGAGGCCACGCGGCTTGCTATTGGTCGTTCCGCTCTTTGTGGTGTGCATTCCAACTGCATTTGGACAGTTGCCAAAGAGAGTCGAGAAATGCCTCCCCTATTCCACCTTGGCTCAAGAAACCCGGGAGATGCGACCCGCCGATCCGGCACCGCCACGGGTCAGGGTGCGCGTAATCCGCGTGGAGTTCGATTCGAAGGACGACGTCCCGCCGGATGTTCGGGAGGAGATATTTCGGCGGGGCTGCGAAGTCACGTGTTCGAGCGGGATGCAGACGCGGCCTATCTGGAAGATCTGGCCAACGAAATCGCTGAAGTCAATGCTAGGGGAACACTGCAAGATCGAGGCTATTTCACAGTGATAGCGGCTGCAAAGCTAGTGGCAATACAGGCTGAAGGTAGAGAGGTGAGCGATGAGGTGATCATAAGTGCGAAAACCGGAGCTCAATACTGGGCGGGGGACATTCGAATCGAGTCTGCGGATAGAGATATTCCGCTGAGGATGTCTCCAGAAGTCCTGCGAGGTCTCATTCCGCTTCAAAGAGGCGAACTGTTCAATGTCGAGAGAGTCCGCGCGGGTCTGAAGAACATCACACTAGCCTATGGGCGAGAGGGTTATGTGGATATGACTGCGGAGCCGGACTTCCAGATTGATGAGGCCCACGAAACCATCGACATGGTGCTTAAAATCGATCAACAGGTGCAATAACGTGTCGGAAGGATTGAATTTCTAGGCATGAGTAGAGTGACACGAGAAAAATTGGCAGAATCGCTTCCCAAGCCCGGAGAGGTGTTTGACGGGACCCAGTTGGAAGAATTCTTCAAAGTGAACCGGGCGATCTTGCCCTCAGATGTGTCAAGAGACGATGTGAACGTTGGGCGTGATCCTAAAACGAAAACGGTGGCGATCTTGTTCGACTTCCGGACTTGTCCGACTCAGTCGAACTGACTCAACTCGGATTAGTTCGTGTTTACCAGGGAAGAACCTAGTCAAAATCTGCTACGGTCAGACCTGCGCATCAGGGCTGTGCCGGGGCTTGCGGCTGCCACAGTCTGCAAACGTCAGCCTCGCGAATTAACCCGCCTGCCTCATCGGATCAATGCCGCCGCGGTGGCAGGTCGAGCAGTTGCCTGCCGATTCGTGGAAAACTGTCTGACAATACAATTCCCAACTGTTTAGCATAATCGGAAGCGGGGAGGTAACTATGAACGTCTCATGGTTCGGTGCTGGATTCTCCAAAATAAACACATGGTTCTTCGACTTCTGCTTATGCGTTTTTGTCGGGAGCTTGTTTTTCGTCGCTCTCGCCCACGCGGCGCAGGCCGAGAACGGCACCACCTTCGACGGTCCAGGCGGAAAGATCTACTACGAAGTCATCGGCAGCGGCAAAGCGATTCCGTTGGTTCTCGTGAACGGAGGACCTGGTCTCGACCATTTGTATCTGCATACCTCGACTGCGTGGGACGTGCTTGCGCTGAATCGCCGAGTCATTTTTTACGATCAGCGCGGAAACGGTCGATCTTCTCCCCTGAAAGAAGGGCAATCGTGCACTCTCGCCGACCAGATCGACGATCTGGACGCACTTCGTGCCCATCTTGGTCTCGACAAGATGATCCTTCTTGGGAGCTCCTGGGGAGGATATCTCAGCATGGCGTACGCCGCGCGCCACCCCGAACGTGTGGCGGGTCTCATCCTGGTCGACTCTGCCGGACCCAAGTGGGATGAGAAATCGGATCTTAACGACAAGGTGTACCCGGAGGTTGTCGAGCGGGAAAAAAGCCTCGAGTTCGCCGTCGAATTAGGTGACAAAGCTGCCAAGGACCAATACAACCGTGAGGATTTTTCCATGCTTTTCTACTCGCCAGAAAAGCGCGACGCGGTGCTGGCATTCCTCGCGACCGTAAAATTCAACTGGGAAATAAACGAAGCGCTGTCACACGATTTGGCGCGGTTCGATTTAACGCCCCAGCTCTCTAAGTTTCGTTTTCCTGCACTGGTTATCACTGGGCGCTTCGACATGAACGTCGCACCCGTCTTCGCCTATCAAATGTACCGAGCCATTCCGGGGGCACAGTTCACTGTGTTCGAGAAAAGTGGTCACCTTCCGTTTACAGAAGAGCCTGACGCCTTTGCCCACAGGGTCGAGGTGTTTCTCAGTGCGATACCTTCGGGCCCTGTAAATTAGAAAGTCCCTTGGAACACCGGAGACAACTCAATCTGATAAACAGGGCGTCAGGACGGATGCTAAGTGCAGCACATGGTTTACCGCGCTCGTCACTTTGCTCCGGGCTTCGTAACGAAACAGGGCATGGCGTCTTCCCAATGACTGTCGGTTAGACGGTGGTCTTTTTCAGCGCCGCCCGCGCTTTGCTGGCGATCAATTTCAGTCCGAGCGCATCCGCCTGTTGCGCGATTTGCTCAATTTCCTCTAGCGTTGCGGGGCTGCGTCCTGGTTGCAGCTCGATTTCGGCCAGCGTGAGTTTTGCTTCGAGCAAGAGCGGTTTATTCCCCATCCGTTGGGATTTGGAGATCACGTCAGTCAACAATTCGTGGGCGCCCTTTTTGTCGCCGAATGCAGCGCGAGCGCGAGCGAGCTGCATATGCCCGGTCAACATGGCAGTTTCGTTTTGCGTTTCCAGCACAGCTTTGGCCAGCGCAGCAAGCTCGTGCTTAACGTCGGCAAACGGCATGGCGAGCAACGCCTGTATGAGAATGGCTCGGGCTTCGACTTGGTTGGCCTGTTCTTTTTTCGATGCAAAATACGTCAACGACTTACGCAGTGTCTCCGCCGCAGCCTGCGGGTGGTTTTCTTCCACATCCAACCGGGCCAGCATAAGACGACTTTCTTCCGTCGCGGTCTCCTGGTTCAGTTCCTGGCTGACCTTGAGCGCCAGCTCCGCCTCTCGTCGCGATTCCTCGAAGGCTCCTTGAACGAACAGGAGCCTCGCGCGGCACGCATGAAGATACATGCTGTACGATTTGTTCTGCGTCTGCGCGTTCACCTCGAAGCCTTCATCCAGGTGTTTTTGCGCGCCCGGAAGGTCTCCTTCGGAAACAAGAACATCCGCCAGGTCGGCTAGCCAAAGGTCCAGTTCTGTCTTCGATTTGGTCTCGTGTTTGATGGCAATTGCCAATTCTTCGTTCTTCACGGCCTCCGTGAGATTTCCCTCGAGGGAGTACACCCAGCCCAGATTGCCGTACGAGGAACTAATACCCTGCTGCTCGCCCACCTTCTGGTACAGAGCCAACGCTTCGCCGTATTCCTTGCGTGCCCGCGAATAGTCGCCCGCATTTGCGGACAACTCCCCAGCGACGGTCATGGCGTAGCTGAGACCCGGAGCCGCTCCCATTTTTCTCAGCAATGCTATCTGCCGTTCATTGGCATCTCTTCCGGCAACCGTGTCTCCGCTTCTGCTTGCTAGCGTGGCCAACTGCCCCCAGACCTTGGCCTCGCCGCCTAGGTCTACGATTTCTGAGTAGATCACGCGGGCTTTGTCGCAAGCGGCTATTGCCTTGGCAGGGTCTCCAAGGCTGTAAAGCAAATGGCATTGAATGTTCAAGGATTCCGCCGCCAGACGGCGCGCGCCTTTTTGCGTAGCCCGGAGTTCGACACGCTCGGCCAAAGCCAGGCCTTTCTTGCTGTCCCCCGAGGCCACAGCCACCGCGGAACGGACGTGGTCGATGCGGGGGTTATCGCCGTCAGGAGATTTGAGCTGTTGCAGGGCATCGAGAGTTGTATTCGCTTCCTGCCACTCTCCGTTGTAATACTGGCTCTTGGCCAGAGACAACCCGTAATCAAGACTCTCGGGATAAAACGTGAAAAGGGACTTGTAGATTTCGGCCTCGCCCACTTTATCCCCTATGGAGTTTCGATATTGCGCTTCGATCGCCAGACGGTTTTCCCGCGAGAGGTTGATCGAAAGATCCATAGCCTTCTTCGCTTCGTCCTTCGACTTGCTGCTATAGCCAAGGCTCCTCCAAGCCTCCGAGAGGGCGGCATGGGCCAAGGCATAATTGGGATCTTCACTGACGGCTCGTTCCAGCAAATCCCGCGCCCCAGCCGTATCGAACGAATGCAGTTTTTCAATTCCTTCGGAATAGAATCTTGTGGCGAGTAAACTCTCGGATTGCGCGGCCTTGGCGTTGGCGGCATCCAGAGGGGAAGCCTCTGCTACTCCTAGTTTTTGGCGCAAGCGGTCTCCGGCGCGGGCAGCTACGTCGGGCAATTTGTTATCCGGACCAGCGTCGGAGATCGTGTAGATCGTTTCTCCTTTTGCAGTGTCTTGCACGGTCAAATCGACTCGGACCTGTCCATCCTGGTCCAGAAAGGAACCGAGGACCACATAGTCGCTCCCCAGGTTGTCCCGGACGCGAGACAAGGTTTCTGGCCCCAAGGCTTGTTCGTCAGGCAAGGCAAGATCGATCTTGCCGTGAGTGACTTGTTCACTCGGAATGATGAGCAACTGCTCGCCAGCCGACAGCTGGCTTCCGAGCATCTGCGTTAGGGCGGGCGAAATCCATGCCGCATCGGGTTTGCCAGAAAGATTTTTGAATCCCAGCAGGGCCACCGCCGGCCGGCTTGGGGAACGGCCGGAACGCAATTTCGCAGATTCCGAAAATGGAGTGGAGATGTTCCGCCGGTTGTACTTGACGATCCCAAAACCGGTGGCGACGAGAAGCGCGGCGACGGTGGCTGCCCCTAGGCCAAAGCCTATCCGATATTGACGTCTTGTCTTTTCGCCGTCAAAATTCGCGCGGTCGCCGTCAACTTGCCTTTGCCGGGACACCGCAGCGGGCGTATCCGCATTACCGACGCCGTCTTGAAGCAAGTTAAAGACATGGACGCGCACTCCGTGCTTGACTTGAACTTCACCTAAGTCGTGGAGTGCGCTGGACCATACACTCACTTGCTTGAGCACGCTTGCCAGCGCAGCCGAAACGAGTATGTGCCCCGCATCTCCGCAATCCATCACGCGCTGCGCGATGTTGATTCCTCCACCCGAAACATTCCGGTTCGCGTTAATGTCTGCGATGCGATAAACGGGACCAGTGTGCAAGCCCATCCGCAATTTCAATTCCGGGTTGCCGGAAAGCTTTCGCGTCAGCTCGATAGAACACGTTACGGGTGCTTCGGCGTTTCCAAAAAACACCAGCGCCATCCCATCCCCAGTGGGCAGCGAAATCAATTGTTCCTGGCTCTTTGCTCGAGTGAATTCCGAAGTGCTGGAGGTTACTTGCTGGAGCGCTTCCACCTGTTCCCGCTGGTGGTCCATCGGAAGTTTCGAGTAGCCCACAATGTCGATGAATAGAACATGGGCAATCTCCAACGCCGGAGTGGAATTTTTATCGCGCAAAAGGTTTGTGAACCGACGTGGAATCCAACTGGACGAGAGTATGGAGGATTCCGTCTCACCCGTCAATTCTCAACCGAATCTGAGCGTTGCGCGGTTCGTTTCCATGCCGGGTGCCAGTACCTCAAGTTTCCAATTACGGCGTTACCGGAAAGTGCGCTGCCGCCATTTGCGGAACTGTCGCCAGGAGGCAGACCATTACGAGACTCGCTGGTAATCGACTCAATGCTGCTACCTTCTGCGGAGATAAGAGAAGCGCCGTCGCGATAACGAGCGCAGTCCTAGATATTCCTCGGTCGTATCGCACAGTGCGCCGATAGTTTATTGCAAACTGTCGCTAAGTACGACCCGCCATGTTCTCTAAGTCCCGGTAGCGTTAATCGGGACTTATCGATCTCGGCAAAAAACGATTTTGTGATTTCGGCAACGGAAGCCACATTCCGCATGATTTTGCGTTTTTTTTCATAAGCCACTTTATACCGGGAAAACAACATAATCGTCGCTTTCCGCAGGCAAGCATGTCGCACGCTTTCTCGATCCGGCGCCTGCGCGTTTCCGGTTGCTTGGCTGAGCTTATCGAGAAAATCCAGTCCCGCCGCGCCATTGGCGTGATGTCCTCCCACCCCGCCTGCGCCAGCGGGGCGGCTGCAAGGACTTTGCGTAGATCCATTGGCACCCTGATCTCCGGCTCTTCTCCGGCCCGCGTGATCTCCACCGTTCCCGTATCTACAGCATCTGCGCCGGCGGCATCGCGCATGGTTTTGTTAACCTCGAGCCAGTGACTTCCTTTGCCGTTTGGTTCGAGAGCAGCTCGAAAGGGGAAGCCATTGATCGTTCCCTCCACCATCGTCATGCCTCGTGATGGAAGCTTCGCACTCGCGTTCTTAGGCAGAGTTAGGGTCCACGATCCAGTCTTTTCATTTGCCTGGGACCGAAACAACTTGGCGCTGAAGCGAATCGTCGACTTGGTTTCTTGCAGCTTAGCCAGTTTCATTTACGGCCTCATTGGTGAAGTTGCTGGATCAGTTGGCGACTGACCAGGACGTTCACGGACCCCAGACGGGACTGCTGCACCCATCATTCCTGACAGCAAATGGGTCCGGCACCGGCTCGCAAACCTTTGGCCCGGAGGTACGCTCACACTCGTAAAACGCATGCCTGCTCCTACCCCAACTGACGAGCCTACATCCGTGTTCCGCCTTAGCAAGGGAGACGACACAGTGTTGATTTTCATCGACTCACTTTCCGATGCAAGGATTTCCAGCCTGCGCACGGTGCCTGACCGTAAGTACGATTGGTAGTTTAAACTGCGGCTAACTCTGGTAAGTTCGCATAATCGGAAACTTGAAGCCTCGAAATCCATGGCAGAAGAACCCGTTTGCGACAGATATTGCGTCTCCGGTTACGTCAACAGCCCGCCACCTTCTTTGCGTGGGCAATGCACGGTCGTCGTTGGCTCTACAGTTCAAAGATAAATGTAGGGCCCGTCGTTACCGGTGGCCGGATCCGAAAATATGTACGCAACTCCTAAAGGAAGCATCATCCACAACAGCGTGCCGGAGTATGAAACGACGGAGATGTATTTCGGATAGAGATTTCGCAATAGATCCTGCCAGACCACGAGGAATAAGTAACTCGCAAGAATAAATGCAAGCAGACAATCATGCAGTAAGACTCCTCTCTTCCATAAACTTGGCACGCACACTATCAAGCCAAGGGCCGTCGTTACTAAGGATAGACTCTGAGAATACTCGACCACAAGATGAGTCATGAACCCGCCGGAGGACCGTGCAACGACAAGGGAGCAGAATATTCCCACGCATGTGGCCAAAACGAATGATCCAACACGTACATATTTCCATGCCGTCTTCAAATCGGCGACGCGCCCACAATGCTCGACAACAACTAAGTAGAGGAGGAGCTTCAGCAAGCAATCTGCATAGTAATAGAAGTATATGTACCACACCGAGTTCAGTCCGTAGTGGAACAAAGTCTTCCATGGCACTGAGTCGAATACGGCACAACCTGCAAAGTAGTACGCAAGCATCCGGTAGCGGCGAAGCCGTCCCCGAAGCACAATCAACCCGCAAGCGAATGCTTCCAGGAGCACACTGACAATCCACAACGCGAAATCAGCTGGAGACCCCATGGGCTTTGTTCATTCCATCCATAGCACGCAATCGGCTGCTTCCCTGGCCCGCATCGGAAATCGTGTCTAGATCGTTAAGGAATCGGGCACCGGCATGTGCGGTTACCGCGTCAGGACTTGCTTCTAGCTAAAATATCAGAATCAGCCTCCCGTGAGACGTTCGGATTTCCGGCATCGCTTGCAAAGCAACCCCGATGACCTTCCTTCCAGGGACATTTACTGCCCTTTAGCAGGAACAAGTCACGGTAATAGCTTCCAGACATCGTTATAGTAAAACGTACTGAGAGGATTTGGGCTGTAAAAACCACTAAATAGCCAGAAATTTTGGTTTGAGTCCACCCATACGACAGCCTCGTAGCGGGGTCCAGGCACATTATTGGGAGCGGGTACCCCTTGGGTCCCAAAGACAGGGGATTGTGCTGCAAGCATGGGCCCGCCCATCCACGTCCACTCGCCTCCGCTGTATTTCCATAGATCGCTGAGATAGTTCAAGGTTTCTCCGGTGGAATCTAGTCCAAACCCTCCAAAGATCCAGACGTTCCCTGAAATGTCCTGCCACGCAACTGGAGAAAACCGTCCTCCCGGCGTATTCCCGGCGACGGTCACACCTTGCGTGCCGTACACACCTTGTTGCTCGCCAGAAGATCCGGCCTCCCACGTCCACTGGCCATTGCTGAATCTCCAAACATCGTTCAGAAAGGCCCCCGTGTTAGGGTTCAGGCCTCCAAAGAGCCAAAGGTTTCCAGATGAGTCCGTCCATGTTGCTTCGCCGTGTCGGTCCCCTGGAGTGTTGGCTGCGCCGGCCGCGCCTTGCGTGCCGTAAACCGCGTTCTGGCCCAAGACGTTCGGACCCGCGACCCATGTCCATTCGCCTCCGCTGTACTTCCATAGATCGCTCATATAGCCCACTTGCCCGGTGGAGTCGAAGCCGGCCCCGCCGTAAAGCCAAAAACTGCCATCTTTGCCAAGCCAGGCTGAGCTGTAGTAGCGACCACCGGGGACGTTGCTCGCACCGGCTGTACCCAGCGTTCCGTAGGATCCCGATTGATTGACGAGCTGGGAGCCACCAACCCATGTCCACTCTCCGCCAGAGTAGTTCCATAGGTCGTTAAGGTAGCCTCTTGTTCCGGTCGAATCGAAACCGAAGCCTCCGAAAAGCCAGAAGGTTCCTTCCGCATCCACCCACGTTAAGGCGTCTCCGCGAGCCCCTGGCCAATTGCTTGTAGAGGCCGCGCCTTTCATGCCATATATCCCGGATTGGTATACTAAATCCGAGCCACCTATCCAGGTCCATTGATTATTGCCGAACGTCCAGAGGTCACTCAGCTGGCCGTCAGCACCCGCCGAATCCAACCCAACGCCGCCAAACAGCCACAAAGTCCCTTGTTTGTCGACCCACCTTGCAGCGGACATTCTTGCACCGGGAATGTTGTTGGCAACCGGAACTCCTAACGTGCCGTACATGCCGGGTTGATTGTAGGAAGTAGAGCCGCCCATCCAAGCCCACTCGGCATGGCCGCAGTCTACACTGATGTTTACTGCACCATTGGTCACGGTTCCGCTACCGCCAGTTACCACGCAAGTCTGTGCGGGGGAAGCCGGTTGAGTCAGCACTGTAACGGAGTAGGTGGCTCCGCTCTGAAGCGCAGTCGGAAACGTGAAGATTCCGTTTGCCGTGACTGGTAAGGGGTCGTCGTCGTTATCTGTCAAAACCAGACTTCCGCCTGTTCCCCAAAGACCCAGAACTGTGACGTCTACCGCGTACGTTGCTGGTGGTGGAGGGCCAACTCGAATTGTGCTCCCGCTTCCGCCGCAGCCTTCGAGAATTAGGCCTATAACGCCGATACAAAAAAGACATACGCGAGAGCAGTTCCGTTCCACGTTACTACCTCGTCGATTAAAACATTATATTGTAATTCTGCGCGAGATCTGCGTACCTGCCAACGCCCACGCTTGGCTCCCTCAACTCTCATCTGATTAGTTATCGGAGATGTGAAGGAACACTTCTAAGCGGTCGGTCGAAACTTGCGAACAATCTCTCGGCGCTGAGAATGTTGATTTGGCAAGACCGCTTTCCTCTCTCGCCACCCTCTATCGCGACAATCACGAGTTCGACATCAAGCTGCATTGAGATACCAAACCGGCGC
>Ga0210395_10000330_pt1 | contig 37037 bp, 25 predicted proteins | sample IncBWH4OmetaG_FD_150861 | JGI IMG/M metagenome (GOLD analysis project Ga0210395, IMG submission 150861) | Forest soil microbial communities from Barre Woods Harvard Forest LTER site, Petersham, Massachusetts, United States - Inc-BW-H-4-O ... | reverse complement strand
CGTAAAGTCTTGCTGGTTTCGATCGCCAAAATGCAAAGCGCCCAGATCCTGCTAGCTCGCTTGCAAATCCAAGAAGTGGCCGTAACGCGCGCGTCGCAACACCTGGATGACGCTCGATCTAGGCTTGCCGAAGTGCAACTCGCCCTGAAGAGTGAAGCGGCTGAAATCAAGCATTGGGAAGACGAGGCGCCGAACGCCAACGAGACCCCGGCGCAGATCGAAGAAGCGGTCAAACGCGCCAAGTCTGATATGGAATCCGCGACAAACCTTGAGCAGCAGCGTCAGGCGATAGAAACCGAGGCCGAGCTGCAATTGCGAACCGAGAAGGAGAAGCTTAACGCGCTCGAAACCCAGTTGGACGAACTCGTCAGAAACATGAGCGACCCCAGCGCGCAACCGGGTTCCGTTCCGCGCTTAACTGTTGGGCTTCGGCCCAGCGGCTGGAGTCTTTGGAGCGTTTATAACTGCACCGGGCAGACTTGACGATGAGTCGCGGAATAATTCGGAGTGGCGGAAAAGAGAGAGGCGCTCGGTAACCTCACAAGCGCCTCTCTTACTACGTCAACGTAAACCGTACCTCACTGGATCACCTCCTTCTCGGCAGGAACACCGATGTCGACAAGCATGTCGAGTGAGCCGATTATAACGCGAGATCGGGATGTCAGAGGAAGAAGTTCTTCTTGTTCTGCACGTCCCCGATGCATTCCGGCAGAGACCATGCTCAGGCGCTGGAGTTGGGGCGGTAGGCTGCTATCAACCTGGCAATCAGGACGGCAAGATATAGGACCCCAATGATAGCTTCGACGATAGAAAAGGAACGTGCTTGAGACGAGACAGGCGTAATTCCAGGAGCGCCAAGCGAAGTCATGGTGCCGAAACTGTAGTAAAGGCAATCGAAGCGGTCGGGAACCTTATGAAGGTTCGCGCTTGGATCCAGATAGAAGGCGTTGGGCTGGAGCGCAGCTACCATTCCGTAGACATTGGCAAAACTGAAGCCCACCAACAGATAAATGCAGAGGGCTGCAAAAATGGTTTCCGGGGTCGGCGCTTTCGAAGCGAACATGCGTCGAAAAATAAGCACGACGATCACTACGTCAAAAACGAAGCCCAGGGCAATGTTGAATATGGAAAATGCGCTGACACTGATTTTGGGAAGCACGAGGCGCTGGAATAAGGCGGGAACCGCGAGCACGATGGCAAAAATAAGCAGGCTGCGGTGAATGTTGGCGGCGTACACGCTAATTACAATGGTTAAACTTCCGATAACGCGAAATGCGTAGGAACCGAAACCGCTGGCTTCGGCATAGGGAAATAGAATTAGCGTCGCCAAGAGAAAAACGAAAAGCAAAGAGAATCGGTGACCAGCGAGAACCGACCCCTGCTCAGATTGAGTTGCGTGCATCATGGCGTGCCATTGGCTTACTTGGCGCGGAGTTGGGCGGCCAGGTCGCGGGCGACTTGGCGGGCGCGCGGGAGGTCGGCGGGGTCGAAGGAGATGGCGGAGACGCGGGGATGTCCGCCGCCGCCGAATTTTTCGGCGAGCGAGGCGAGATTTTTGTCGGCGGTGGCTTGATTCCAGGGGTTGGTGCCGAGGGAAATTTTGGCGCGGACGGCGGAAGAGCTGACGCTTACGGAATAGACGCATTCGGGATGCAGGAGATAAGGGATGAATTTGTTGTAGCCCTCGAGGTCGAGGTCGCTGACGTCGAAGAAAATCACACCGTTGAGGGCTTCGGCGCGCTGGCGAAGAATTTCGATGGATTTGCGGTGGCGTTCAAGCAATGGGCCCAGGTGTTTGGCGACCAGGGGAAGCTTGACCATTTCGGCGAGCGGGCGATAGGCAAGCTCGGGAATGATGCGCGCGGGCAGGCCGTCCTCGGGAGCGGCTTCGATGACCAAAGCGAGCTGCGTGGCCGGCTCGACGAGCTCGACGGCGGATTCCGGCGTGGGATATTGCGCACCATCGATGATGTCGCCCCAGTGGATTAGTTCCTCGAGCGGCTTGGTATCGAAGCCGAATTTTTCCTTGGCAACCGTGGCGATAAGTTTCGTGCAGGATTTGTAGTCCGGCTCGTAAAACATATGCGGGCCGGGATGACTGCGGAAATGCTCGGCGTCCACGGGCGTGAGGAAGGCGCTTTGATGGTGGTCGAACCACCAGGTCACCTTGGGAGAGTTCGAGTATTTGAAATCGACAATGGCATTTTCGTTGCCGTCGAAAAGGCCGGGAGTCCAGGGCTGCTGAGCACGGTGGGTCATGCCGGTGAAGCCGAATTCGGCGGCAGGATCGAACTTTTCCTTGTAAAAGCGGTAGAAAAGAGCGGCGGAGGCGGTCCCATCAAAACAGCGGTCGTGGAAGCAGAGCCGGACGCGGGTCATGTCGTAGCGGTGGGCCTTTCGGTTTTTCCTGCCTTGGAAAAGCAGGGACAAAGCCTTTTAGGGTGGAGGGACACGAAAAAGAAGTCAAGTGGAAAGCGTGGATAGGAAGGACCAAAAAAAGAGCCACCGGCGGAACCGGACGGCTCCCGAAAAACGTGAGGTTTCGGCGGTTCCTACTTGTTGACCATCTTCTCGACCATGTCTCCGATGATCGGGAGCTTGAACATTTCGTGGTTGTAGGCTTTGTACATAAGAAATATCCAGGTCGCGAAGACAGCCAGCCCAAAGACAGGGAAAATGATCAAGCCGAGGAGACCGATGAGTGGTATGTGAGCGATGATAAAATATACGATCCACAACCCGATCCAAATGGGAATGATGCATATGTTGAACGCAATCGACTGGGCAGCATGGAATTTAACGAATGGTCGCTTGTCGATTAGCAAGAAGATCAGGCCCGTAAGCCATCCAAAAATATAGGAGACCAGAGCTGCTACATTTTCTTCTAATCCCTCGGTAGCGGATGCCGCAGCAGCAGGAGCAGCGACCGCCGCGCCCTGCGCTCCACCGACTGGCGAGGCACCCTGAGCGGCGCCACACTTGGGACAAAATGATGCCACTCCGACATCCTGACCACACGCTTTGCAAAATGCCATGAACACACCTCCGGGGGGCACGACTGTGCGCGGAGAGTAACAAAAGGTGGATACGAGAGCAATGAATTTTCTGAATGCCGCGAAACTTACCCGAAGGATGCCGAAGAGGAGGGCGCCGGAGCGCCCTCCTCTTCGAGCTTTTCAATCGTTTCAAGCGTTGAAGCTGCTTTTGCGCCGACTTATTTCTCGGTTTTTTCCTGCTTCTCCGCCGCGGGAGCAATCGCGGGGATGTTGGCTTTCTGGACGGCGGCGTTCAGCGCGGCGAGATCCTTCGATTGGATTTCGTGCCAGGCGGCCAATTGCGCTTCGAGGCGCGTGTTCAGTTCGTCGTAGACGGCAAAGGATGCGGCAGTCGGGGCGGTGTCGGCGCTTTCCACGGTTTCCTGCAGGGCCACGAATTGATCGGCTACCTGAATTGGAAAGTTCAGGGGGTCTTCTCCGCTCTTGGACTTGGGCTGGATGATTTTTTCTTCGACGGCGTTCATTTTCTTGGTGAGGACGTCGGCTGCGTCGAGAACGGGCTTGGCGCTCGGGTCGGCGGAGAGACGCTTTTTTAGAGCATCGAGCTGACTGCGCACGCTGCGAATTTGATTCACGACTTGGTGGCCGGCAGTGACGCGATCGCGGATACGCAACGCGAGTTCTTGCTGTTTCTCGAGGTCGTCTTGTGACGCGGTGACGCGGGGATCTTTGATGAGCTCGAGGCTGGCCGTTAAAGATTTACCACCAACGGTCAGCTTGATCTGGTATGTGGCCGGGACTACTAGCGGGCCTTCCGGGCGGCCTCCCCAGCCTACGGCGCCGGGAACCTTGGTTGGAGGTTCGGAGTGCAGATCCCAGACGAAGCGGTTCATGCCCACTTCGACGGGAAGTTCTTCGCCGGGCCTGCTGATGCCGAACTCCTCCTCGTCGGGCGAAGCGCCTTCGGCGGTTTTCTTGCTGGAATACTTGCGAACGAGCTTGCCTTTTGCGTCGAGAATTTCGAGAGTGATCTGCTCCTTGGGAGCGGACTTCAGCGAGTAAGCGATGACCGCGCCAGCAGCCGGGTTAGAACCGACCGGAATGCTGGCTGGGAGCGTGAAGCCGGGGCCGCGGAAGCGAATGGTTTTCGACGGTTGATAGAGATGCGCCTCGTCCGTTGCGGTGGCGGCGCTCATTTGGCGGAGAGGAGCGATGCCGTCGAGAATCCAGAAAGCGCGGCCATGCGTGGCCACGATCAGGTCATCGTCCTTTATCGTGAGGTCGTGAATGGGAGTGGTCGGTAGATTGAGCTTCAGAGATTGCCAGCGCGCGCCATCGTCGAAGGAAATGTAGATGCCGTTTTCCGTGCCGGCATAGAGCAGGCCTTTGCGTTTCGGATCTTCACGGATGGCGTGCGCGTAGCTATTGTCGGCCAAGCCGGTGATGATTTTTGTCCAGGTCTTGCCGAAGTCGGTGGTTTTGAAAAGGTACGGGCGGTAGTCATCGAGCAGGTGCCGATCGATGGCCACGTAGGCGGTGCCTGCGGAGTGCGGCGAAGCTTCGATGATGCTCACCTTGCTCCACTCGCCGAATTCTTTGGAGGTGACATCAGCCCAATTCGTGCCGCCATCGCGGGTGACGTGGAGTAGCCCGTCATCGGTGCCAGCCCAGATGACGCCTTTCTCGACGGGAGATTCGGCGAGAGCGAAGACGGTGTCGTAGTACTCGACACTGGTGTTGTCTTGCGTGAGCGGGCCGCCGGAGGATTGCTGCTTGGTTTTGTCGTTGCGCGTGAGGTCGCCGCTGATGGGTGTCCAATTCATGCCGCCGTCGGTGGTCTTAAAAACTCTTTCGCCGCCGTGATAGACGACCTTGGGGTCGTTGGGAGAAATCATGATCGGCGCGGTCCACTGGAAGCGGTGCTTCAAGTCTGCGGCGCCAGCGCCCATCGGATTGAGCGGCCAGGAAGTAATGTCCTGAACCTGATGCGTCTTTTTGTCGAAGCGCGTGATGAGGCCGTCGTAGGAACCTGCGTAGACGACGTCGGCATTCGTGGGGTCAGGGACGACGAAGCCTGCTTCGCCGCCGCCAACCTCGTACCAATCGGGGCGGTCGATCACGCCATCATCGCTGCGGCTGGCGATGGCGACCGTGGAATTGTCCTGCTGAGCGCCGTAGATGCGATAGGGAAAATCGTTGTCCGTGGCCACATGATAGAACTGCGCGGTCGGCTGATTCCCCTGAGTGGTCCAGGTCTTACCGTTGTCATGGGAAATGGTGGCGCCGCCATCGTTGGAGTTGATCATCCATTCCGGATGCGTGGGATCGATCCAGAGACCGTGATTATCTCCGTGAGGCGAGCGAACGAAATTGAAAGTGTGGCCGCCGTCGGTGGAACGGTAGACGGCGGTGTTCAGCACATAAACGGTGTCGACGTTTTTGGGATCGGCGAAAATGTGATGGAAGTACCAGGCGCGCTGCGTGAAGCGGTGATCGGGATTCAGCAGTTGCCAGGAATCGCCAGCGTCGTCGCTGCGGTAAATCCCGCCTTTTTCAGCTTCGATGATGGCGTAGACGCGATTGCCGTCGGCGCCGGAGACGGACACGCCAATGCGGCCGAGGACTCCTGAAGGAAGGCCGTGGCCTTCAAGGCGTTTCCATGTTGCGCCGTCGTCGACGGATTTATAGAGACCGCTGCCGGGGCCGCCGCTAACAGCGGTCCAGGGATAGCGCTGCGCTTCGTAGAGAGCGGCGAACAAGATGTGCGGATTTGCGGGATCGAAGGTGAGGTCAATGGCTCCGGTCTTGTTGTCCTTGAAGAGAACCTTTTGCCAGGTCTTGCCGCCATCGGCGGAACGGAAAACGCCGCGGGTTTCGTTGGGGCCGTAGGCGTGGCCCATCGCGGCGACAAAGAGCATATCAGGATTTGTTGGGTGAACGATGACTCTGGAGATGTGGCGCGTGTCCTCGAGTCCGATGTGCGTCCAGGTCTTGCCGCCGTCGACGGACTTATACATGCCGTCGCCGTAGGAAATATTTCCTCGCCAGCAGGATTCGCCGGTGCCGACGTAAACGACGTTCGGATCGGAGGGAGCCACGGCAATCGCGCCGACCGACATGATTCCGGTCTTGTCGGTCATCGGCGTCCATGTGCCGCCGCCATTCGTCGTTTTCCAAACGCCGCCGGCGACGGAGCCGAAGTAATAAGTCAGCGGGTCACCCGCAACTCCCGTTACAGCGAGGGCGCGTCCGCCGCGGAACGGACCGACCTGGCGCCACTTCATGCCCTTTAACGCGTTCTCATCGAGCGTTTGCGCACGGAGAGGCGTGCCGTAGAGCCCGAGAAGAAGCATCGCGAGAAACACGGAAGAAAGACTCGTCGAACGTTTCAGACCACTCATCGTTTTCGCCCCCAGAGAAACATTTGTTGCAGCTTTAGTACGGCTGATAGTCATGCGCGGAGCGGAATAATACACCCTGTGCCGCAATCGCGCCAGAAACTGTGGATAGATATTTGTTGCATAGTTCCTGACGCGCTGCGAACCGCTATTGGGTACAATCCCGGCGTGACAAACCCTCCGGTTCCGCGCCCATCTCCGCCTTCGCCGGATGCGTCTGCGGGACCAACCAAACCTCAGCGAGTCATTACTTTCGATTGGCTTCGTCACGCAACCTTGCCGGAGCGGAGCTCGCTGATCGCTGGCGGGCTAGGCTGGATGCTTGATGCGATGGATGTGATGTTGTACTCGATCGTGCTGACCTACTTGATTCGCGAAATCAGGATGGACACGCGAACGGCGGGGCTGCTCAATTCGTTGACGTTGGTGGCGTCGGGCATCGGCGGCCTTCTGTTTGGGGTTATCGCCGACCGCATCGGGCGGACACGTGCGCTCATGGCATCCATTCTTGTGTACGCGCTGGCAAGCGCCGCCTGCGGCTTCACGCATACTATGCCGCAGCTTGCGACATGCCGGTTTGTGCTAGGGCTGGGCATGGGCGGGGAGTGGACCGCCGCTGCGGCGCTGATTGCGGAGACGTGGCGCGCGGAACATCGCGGGAAAGCGCTGGGATTGATGCAATCGGCGTACGCGATCGGAGAAGCGATTGCCGCGATTGTTGTGCTTCTCGTTTATCCGCACTTCGGATGGCGGCCGGTGTTTTTTGTCGGCGTATTGCCGGCCTTTCTCGTGTTCTGGATTCAGCGCAAAGTGCCGGAGCCGGAATTGTGGAAACAACGGGCGGCGCGCAAAGAAAAAGTCTCCCTGCAGGGGCTTCTCGAGAAAGGCGTGCTGCGCAACGGGATCTTGGCTACAACGATGAACGCGTGCAGCATGTTTGGCTATTGGGGATTGTTCACCTGGATTCCGGCGTATTTGTCCTTGCCGCCCGAGAAAGGTGGACGTGGACTAAGCCTCGTCACGACCACCGCGTTTTTTCTGGTGCTTTGTTTTGGAAAATGGCTCGGCTACGCGCTGTTTGGATTTTTTTCTGATGCGTTTGGCCGTCGTAAACCTTACTTCCTTTATTTGATCATTGCGGCGGCCCTGGTGCCGATTTACGGAATGTCTAGAAGCGCGTTCTGGTTGCTTGCCCTTGGTCCGCTAGTCGCATTTTTCGGTACAGGCTATTTTTCCGGGTACGCGGCGATCGCGAGCGAGCTCTTCCCTGGCGAAATTCGCGCCGCAGCCATGGGATTGAGTTACAACATCGGCAGAGGACTTTCCGCGGTGGCACCGTTTGCTGTCGGAGCGTTGGCCTTGCGGTATGGGATCGGCCCGGCGTTTTTCCTGCAGGCGGGAGCGTTCCTGATGGCGGCGCTGCTTGCGCTGGCTTTGCCGGAGACACGCGGACAGACCTTGGATTGATCAAGTGATGGAACAGGCGGACTTACCGGGAAAACAGACTAGGCAACGGCAGACCGGGACTGAATTCGCGCGCCATCCGCGCTCACTGTGAAGTTCATCGCGAAATAAGGAGCCTGCGCCAGGATTTTCTGGAACTCATTTTCGTCGGCGTAGGCCCGCTTGGGAACGCGGCGCGCAAGAATGCTGATCTCCAAAGGATCCTTCATAAACGGATAGGGCTCTAATGTGACGTAATTGTTTCCCGCGGGCTGCAGGTCCCAATCGGCTTCACTGCCGTTACTATTCACGGGGACGGCATCAATCGTAGAACCTTCCAGGGGCGCGAGACAGAAATAAAGAGAAAGACGATCGAGCGCTTCGAGGCGCTGCAGATTCGCCTGCAGAGAATGGTCGTCCGCATAGGCTTTCATGACGGGATCGGCTCGAAGATCAACTTTGAGGCGCAGTTGCTGGAGCCTTAGCCGCTGCAAGAAGTCCGACACGAGGGGCGTTTCGTTGGACTTGACGTACTTCGCGGAGAAGCCGGGCATCGTCGCGCGAGTCCGGTCATAAAGACCGGCGCAGTGCATGCTGACGAGAAGCCCCGCGTAACGATCTGCTCGGACCACACGCTCGATGCCACGTTGATAGAGAGCGATGTGCTCCTCGGTGGGTATGCTCATGAAGTTATAGGGCGTGAAGGTCTTGGGATCGATCTGGGGCAGAAGCTCCCATTCGTTCCAGCCGTTGTCATGCTCCGCAGCGGCCAAACAAAAGGATTCAAAGGGCTCGGGGCGGCTGAAGACCTTATTCCCGAGCGCGCGCGCAAAAAACCCTGCCAACATGGCATGGTCCGTCTGCCGGATCAGAATGAGCTGATCGTGCTGCTCTTGAATGATCATGGCGCTGCCCTCTTTCGCAGCGGGGCCTCGCGATGACGCCTGTTGGGGCGAAGGCGTCAGCTTCGGCCGCGGGGATGGCCAAACGAAACACTTGCTACTAGCCTATTATGCTCCTGACACAGAGGCACAATCCAGTCCCATCGTGCACGTTGGCGAAGGTAGCGGGGCAGGGCCCATTCCCGGTATATTGGTGATACCACTGCGGGAGTGGCGGAACTGGCAGACGCGCAAGACTTAGGATCTTGTGGCCGAAAGGCCGTGGGGGTTCAAATCCCTCCTTCCGCACCAGCACTTTCGTTGAGTTTTTCACCAGTTTTCGAAGACAAGAACCCCACGGGGGCGCTCGCCGCGGCGCTGAGGTGCGAAGCGTGAACCTGCATAGATTTCTGGCCTATATAGTAGTGGCCTGCTGGATTGGCCTGACGGCCGTAACCGTTGGAACCGCCCTCCAGTGGTCTGCGGCGAGCAGCATGTCGGAAGTGAAAGTTCAGCGAGCCTTCAATGCGCAAAAAGAGGCCAGCGCCAGCTCCCCCAGCAACACGCAACAGGGGCTAAATCTTGCGCCCGAAGACCAAGAGGCCATGGCACAGCTTCAACGCAGCAATGACCGGTATGTTGCAAAAGCGGAGGCGGCGAGCGAGGCCATGGGGGATGCTCTCAATCTCGAGAAAATCGAACGAAAACAATTTTGGTGGGAACTCGGAGTGTGGGGTTGCCTGACCCTGCTTGGAAGCGCACTGCTTGCCGAGCGCCGGGATGGAGATGAGAGATCCCCTGCTCATCATTAGAACTGCGTGCAGTTCTAGTTCGTTGTTTTTGAACTGGGGCCGAGAGCTCTTAGCCGGCACCTGGAAGTACTCGCCCCCAAGGGAACGTTTGCCTCTTTAATTCCCGACGATTTCGCGATATGAAGCGATAGGAAAAGGTTCCGGCAAGTACCACGCTTTTTCTCGCCTGAGAGTGCTTTCCGATGAGCAGGCATTAAACGCCGTGTCCGTGGCGTACTGAACCTCTATAATCTCCACGAAGGGGTAGAGGAAGCGTGGATAATTCGAGCGCTGGGATACATCGATCGTGCTTATGTTGAACTCCAATGGAACGACAAAAAATGTTCTGGAACAAGCTTGTCGAAACCGCGGCAACCAATGGGCTGCGGGCCTTTTTGCTGGCATGCGCTTCTTTAGAGACTCGGGGATTTGCTTTCTTGTTTTTTTCTTGATGGCTCCTACCGGCGGCTCTTCTCCGGCGCCATCCTGGGCTGGAGTCTTGAGAAACAAAAGTGGAATCCCTGTCGCGAATGCGATTGTGCGATTGCAAGGAAAATCCGATGGACACGGATACACCGCAAGGACTTCGGCGAGCGGCGAGTTTTCGTTCGAGGAAATCGCTGCGGGTAGCTACGAACTCTCCGTGAGTTTGGCGGACAAAACCTACGTCGCAGCGAATCCGCTGATCGTAGAAGCCGGCAAAGTTCTCACGGCAATGCTTGAACTTTCTCTGCAGGAGGGGACGCTTGCATTGTCAAAGATTCGGGCGGCTTCTGCGCAGGCTAGCGGGGGAGAGCATTTGTCTGGCGGAGAAGTGTCCAGCCTTCCGCTGAACGAGCGCGACTTCAGCAAGCTGTTGCTGTTGGCGGCGGGGACCATGACAGACACCAACGGCGCCGCGAATTTCACGCAACAGTTTGCCGTGAATGGCCAGCGCGGATCTGCTTCTGTGTTTGCCATGGACGGCGCCGATACCACCGATCCGGAACTCGGCGGAGCCACGTTCTCCAATTTCAATGTTGATGCGATTCAAGAGGTGCAATCGAGTTCCGGCGTAATGCCCGCAGAAATCGGACATGGCGCGGCGGGTTTCAACAACGTGGTAACCAAGTCTGGCGCGAATGAAGTGCACGGGAGCGCCTTTGAATTTGTGCGCAACGCGGCATTCGACGCGCGCAATTTCTTCGATCACCAAAGTGCCGTAAACCCGCGGCGAATCCCGCCGTTTGCCCGCAACGAATTTGGGGTAACCAATGGCGGGCCCGTGGTTCTTCCGGGCATTTATAGCGGCCGCGACAAGACCTATTATTTCGCTGAATATCAGGGTTTCCGGCAGGTTCTGGGAACCACGCAGGTGTTTCCGGTTCCGACCGCGCAGGAACGCCAAGGAATCGATACGACGGCTTTTCCGGGTGATACGCTGTACGTGCCCGTCAGCCCAGCCATAGCTTCCGTGCTGGCTGGGTATCCGTTGCCAAACGAGCCGCAAGGACCGTTTGGCGCGCGCACGTATGCGGTTTCTTCAAAAGTGGTGACGGATACGGACCAGTTCTCCATGCGCATCGATCACCGCATTTCGGATAAAGCGAATCTCTTCGGGCGATTCAGCTTGAACCAGGTGAACGGCCCGACGACGAACCCGGATCAGACGGCGATTGCCCCAAGTTTCGGCGTGAATTTTTTCGATCATCAACGAAGCGCGGCGATCCGCTACTCGCGGACAATTTCCCCGAATTTGGTTTCTGTCACGTCTCTGGGTTACATCCGAAGCACGCCGACTTTTCCGACCAAAAATACGACCCAGCCGGAGATCGCGTTCGCCGATGGGCTGTATGACAACTTTAATTCCGCGGACGGCTCAATCTTTGGATCGTACGGAAATCTCTATCAACTGAAGCAGGACATGACGTACACGCACGGAGCGCACAGTTTTAGGTGGGGAGTTGAGCTGCGTTCTAATCGCGACGCCACGATTTTCGGGACGAATCCCAACGGCATCTATACGTTTGGAGGGGGTCCAGCGTATTCGCCGGCACTGATTCCCTCGGCGAGCGGCCTGCATGACATTCTGCCGGGCCAGCCTTTGCCGGATTCGTTGACGGGTCTGCTGACGGCCACACCCTATTCCTATGGAATTACAGCGGCAGCGAGTTTGACGCCAGTCGGCAACAAGTTTGACGAGGCCGGCGTGCGGCGCGAGGCTTACAACTTTTATTTTCAGGACACGTGGAAGGCCACGTCGCGCCTCAGCGTAAATTATGGCTTGCGCTATGACTTGAACAGCCGCATCAAGGAAGCCAAACACCGAACCTCCGTCACCGAGCCCGTCGATGCCCACGGCAACCCTACGTCGTTTTTCGCGCCTGGCGCCCAACAAATCTTTTTGTACAATCCCCAACCCATTTATCCGCTGGACCTGAATGGTTGGGGTCCGCGGGTCTCGGTCGACTTTGCTGCCGCGAAGCACACCACACTTCATGCAGGCGGCGCGATTACCACGATTCTGCCGAATTTGTGGCTCCAGAATTATGTTACGGGCGGATTTCCTCTCGTTTTTCAGCCGATCGTTACGGCCATGCCCAGCGTTCCAATTCCTTTTCAGAACGCGGTCATGCCGGAAACGCTGCCCCCGGTCTACACCACCCAAGGTCAGCCGCTTTTCGGCTCAGGGACCAGCGCCAATTTGCCGGCTAATATTCCGCTCGATCTGCAGCGATTTCAGAACGATTTGGCGGCCAGCACGCCCGGCAACGAAGTGCAACTCTTTGTGGTTGGGGCGATCGACAGGCACCTCGGTAATGGCTACATCGGAACCTATACCGTAGGCGTCGATCAGGACTTTGGAATCGTCAAGGTAAGCGCATCATATGTGGGCACCGCGGGAATTCATCTTGCCAATGTGGTTGTGCCGAATGGCTACGCGGGCGCTTCTCCGCAATTTGCGCCGTTCACGCAGTTCAATGCCTCGGGGCATGCTATTGGCGGCTTTGGGCCGGAAACGATCATGACCAGCTCCGCGCACTCCAGCTACAACGCGCTGCAAATCAGCGCCACCGAAAACTATTCGCGCATTGGCTTGAGCTTCCAGGCCAGCTATGCCTATTCAAAATCGCTCGATGACACCAGCGCCGTGCCCGGCGGAATTCCGTCCAGCGGCGGCGTTACTTTGCAAACGCTTCCGCAAAATCCGTTGAACCAAAGCGCCGATAAAGGGCCCTCCACCTTTGATGAGACGCACGTCTTCACCATCAGCTTGTTTCAGTCTCTGCCCTTGGACCGCGTGAGTTTTCTGCAACCGCTCGGAAGCCGGCTGACGAAAGGCTGGCAGTTTCTGAACATCACGACGCTGACGACCGGCCCCCCGTTTACAGTTTATTCCGGGATACAACAGACAGGAGTAGGCGCGGGCGGGGCGGATCGGCCCGATCTGGTAACGATGCCTGACTTTTCGACCAGCCGCACGACCCGAGAAGATTATTTCGGCCGCGGCGCTAACAATGCTTCGTTCTTTCTTATTCCCATCAACGTTCCCGGCGGGACGGGCCCGAACCAGGGAGTTTTCGGAACGCTGGGACGCGACACGTTTCGCGGTCCCGGCTTTCACAATTTCGATATGGCCCTGATCAAGGACACACCGTTTGGAAAAAGAGGTAATCGTGAACTGGCCAACCTCGAATTTCGCGCCGAGTTCTTCAACATATTTAACATCGTGAATTTCGGCTTGCCTTCGAACACCGTGCTGGGCAGCGGATTCGGTATCATCAGCCATACTGCCGGATCTTCCAGGCAAATTCAGTTTTCGCTGAAGCTGGTCTACTGAAAGGAGCAGGCATGGAGCGCAGCGTCCGCGATTTGGTAGACCTCTACAACCCGCACGATCCGTTGGAGGAGGCCTGGACGATTCCCGCGCCGTGGTACTTCGATACGGGAATCGCGGAGTTGGAACGCGCGAGCGTTTTCAGCGCAACGTGGCAGGCCGTGGGCCGCGTGAATCAGGTGCGCGAAAACGGGCAGTTTTTCACGGCGGAGCTGGCCGGTGAACCGCTTGTTGTGGCTCGCGGCGAAGATGGACAGTTGCGGGCCTTCTACAATGTATGTCGCCATCACGCCGCTGCCGTGGTCACCGAGACGCAAGGTTGCGCAAAACAGTTTCGCTGCCCTTACCACGGCTGGACATACGGAACCGACGGCACGCTAAAAGGGATGGTCGAGTTTGACGGCGTGTGCAACTTCGACCGGGCAAAAAATGGGTTGGTGCCCGTTCGCGCGGACACCTGGGAGAACTTTGTGTTTGTAAATCTGGATGGACGCGCCGCGCCGCTGCGCGATTTTCTGGGCATAGTGCCGGAACTCGTGGCGCCGCTTGAGCTGGCAAAAAAGCTGAACTTCTTTGACCGGCGCGTCTACACGCTCAATTGCAACTGGAAGGTCTACGTCGACAACTATCTCGACGGCGGCTATCATGTGCCGCACGCGCACAAAGGCCTGAGCAGCGTCATCGAATACACCAAATACACCATCGAGAATTTTGAGCGAGCGTGCTTGCAGTCCAGTCCGCTGTCATCAGACTCGTCCTCGGAGGCCGGCGTCGCTGCTACCAGGCAGGGCCGCGCGTTTTATCTCTGGCTCTATCCCAATTTCATGATCAACGCCTACGAAGGCGTGATGGACACGAACCTGGTGTTGCCGCTTGGCGTCAACCGTTGCGCCGTGGTGTTCGACTACTACTTCGCCGACACCAGCGCGGCCGCCGAAGCCCGCCACAGAGAAAGCATCGCTGTCAGTGAAAAGGTACAAGACGAAGACATGGCCATTTGCGACGCCGTGCAGCGCGGGCTCGGCTCGCGCGCCTATTTCGCTGGACGGCTGTCTGTCCGCCGCGAAGCCGGCGAACATCTCTTCCACCGTTTGCTGCACGCCGACTTCACCACAGCCCTAAGCCGCTCCGCCGCAGCTCACTGACAAATCCGCACAGGGGACTCAGCCAAAGGAATCTTGTCAACATTACATAGTGCTTGTCGCCGAGCAAAAATCGCTTCGCGATGCTCCAAACTTGCAGTCGCCTCAATTGACGCTCTCCGCAGCGTCGCCTATACTCTTACTTTGCGTTGCAGGCTAAGTTCTTCCTGTCTGGCCTCATCTGAGTTCACGTGCGGCCGCGAAGCGGCCGACATGCTTGGCTTTCCGCAAGTGACTGGGGCGCATGCCGTCCAGACCAGCGAGAATTTTCTCGAAGTCCCGATTGTTGCCGCATCATTTACTTAGGAGAGGATTGTTCCATGGCTGAAGCAACCTGCCGCCGCGAGCTGGATCTGGAGATTCCCGCGGAAGAAGTAACCAAAAAGATTGAAAGCGTGGCCAAGGAATTTGCGCGCGTCGCGCGCGTGCCGGGATTCCGGCCTGGCAAAGCGCCCGTCTCGCTCATCCGCAGGCGGTTCGCCGAGGACATCAAGGGCGAAGTACTGCAATCGCTCGTTCCCGAACGTGTGGAAAAGGCCGTCTCGGAGCAAAAGCTGACGCCGGTTTCGCAACCACAAGTGGAAAAACTCGATTTTGCCGAAGGCCAGCCACTGAAGTTCCGCGCCGTCTTCGAAGTTCTTCCGGAATTTGAGCTTGGGAATTACAAAGGCCTGGCGATTGAAATGCCCGCGATGGACATCACCGAAGCCGATGTTGCAAAAGCCCTCGAGGAAATGCGCGAGCGGGCGGCGGCGTTTGCGCCCGTCGAAGGGCGCGCCGTCGAAAACGGCGACTATGTGCAATTGAAGTTGATGGGAACTCCGGCGGGCGGCGGCGAGCCGCTGCAAGCGGACAGCGTCCTCTGCCACATCGGCGCGGAAGAGACGATGGAGCCATTCAACGAAAACTTGCGCGGCGCGAATATCGGCGACCACAAGAATTTTGAGGTCGCATATCCCGCCGACTATCCCGACGCCAAGCTCGCCGGGAAAACGTATAACTATGCCGTCGAAGTTCTCGGCATCAAGAACAAAAAAATGCCTGAGCTGAACGACGAGTTTGCAAAAGACGTAAGCGATGCGGCCACCCTGGACGAACTGAAAAAGAAAGTCTCGGAAGGTCTGGAACATCAGCGCGACCACCGGCAGAAGGAATTGCAAAGGGAGAAGGTCATCACAGAGTTAGTGAAACTGCACGACTTCCCTGTACCAGAAGCGCTCGTCGAGCATCAAATGGATGTGCGCCTGGAACGGGTGGTTCGCTCGCTTGCGGCTCAAGGCGTTGATCCCCGAGCGGTAAACGTCGACTGGGTCACACTGCGGAAGCGGCAACAGGAACGCGCCGCGGATGACGTAAAAGCCGAACTCATCATCGACCGCATCGCGACCGCGGAGAACATCGACGTGACTGAAGAGGAAGTGGATCACGAGTTGGAGCACATGGCCAGCCATAGTGGCGAATCCGCGGAAGTTGTGCGCGCTGGTTTGACAAAGCAAGGTGCGCTCGATAGGATGAAAGCTAAGTTGAGGAGTGACAAAACTCTCGACTGGCTCGCGCAGAACGCTCAGATCAAAACCGTCGCGGCTGCAAGCGCTGCGACAGATTCAAAGTGAAACATTCCGGCGGTTCCACCATCTCCATGAAAAATTTCGAAGAACCAGAGTATCGCGGCACAACGCTCGTTCCGATGGTGGTCGAACAGACCAGCCGCGGCGAACGCGCCTACGACATTTATTCCCGGCTCCTGAAGGAGCACATCATTTTTATCGGTACGCCGATTGATGACCATGTCGCGAATCTGGCCACCGCGCAAATGCTCTTTCTGCAAGCCGAAGACCCGGAAAAAGACATTCAGCTGTATATCAATTCGCCGGGCGGCTCGATTACGGCCGGTTTTGCAATTTATGACACCATGCAATTTGTCAAACCGGATGTCGTGACCACCTGTGTGGGCCAGGCGGCTTCGATTGCCGCGGTTCTACTCGCCGGCGGCTCGCCCAAAAAGCGATTCGCGCTTCCGCACGCACGCATTCTGATACACCAGCCGTGGATGTCCGGCCTCGGCGGCCAAGCCACTGACATTGACCTCCACGCAAAAGAGATTCTGCGCATGCGCACAGTCATTAATCAGTTGCTTTCGCAGCACAGCGGTCAGACCATAGATAAGATTGAGAAAGACGTCGAGCGGGATTTCATTATGAACCCCGAACAAGCCAAAGAATATGGCATGATCGACGAGATCATTTACAAGCACCGCTAGCGGACGGACGCCGCAAGGGGCGGCGGCCGTTCCTAGCTGGTTCTTAAAAGTTAGTAGCGTTTCGAGTTTCTCTTTTGCTCCAGGGACAAATCGGCCTAGAATAAGGGGTAGAGACTCCGTCGAAGCCCAGCGGAGACGAGGCCTTCACACCAGTGAAAAAATTCAACCCAGACGAGCCGCTGCGCTGTTCCTTCTGCCACAAGACTCAGGAACAGGTCGAAAAGTTGATCAGCTCTCCCTCGGACTATCCGCGTGCCTACATCTGCAACGAATGCGTCGGCGTTTGCCAGACCATTCTCGAGGATGAAAAGCGCGAACAGGCCGCCGCGCCCGCGCGCAGGCTTCCGCGTCCGCCGGAGATCAAGCAATTTCTCGATGGGTACGTCATTGGGCAGGATCGCACGAAAAAGAAACTCGCCGTGGCCGTCTATAATCATTACAAGCGAATCTTTTTGAATAAGCAGCCGGGCGACGTCGAGCTGAGCAAGTCCAACATTCTTTTGATCGGACCCACGGGCACGGGCAAAACGCTTTTGGCGCAGACGCTTTCGCGCATGCTAGACGTTCCGTTCGCTATCGTGGATGCGACGACGCTGACCGAAGCCGGCTACGTCGGCGAGGACGTCGAAAACATCATCCTCAAGCTGCTGCAGGCCGCCGATGGAGATGTTCAGAAGGCCCAGCAAGGCATCATCTATATCGACGAAATCGACAAGATTGCCAAGAAGGACGAAAATCCTTCGATTACGCGCGACGTGAGCGGCGAAGGCGTCCAGCAAGCGTTGCTGAAAATTCTTGAAGGCACTATCGCCAACGTGCCGCCTCAGGGCGGACGTAAGCACCCGCACCAGGAATTCACTCCTGTGGACACCACGAACATCTTGTTCGTGTGCGGAGGCGCTTTCGTTGGCCTCGAAAAAATTATCGAGAAGCGCGCCGGCCGCCATTCGCTCGGTTTTCATACCGACGCCGCGCCCTCGACGCCCAGCCGCCGCAATACCGAATTGCTCGAGCAAGTGCAGCCCGGCGATCTGATCCGCTACGGTCTGATTCCCGAATTTGTAGGCCGCTTGCCTGTCGCAGGCGTGATGAACGACTTGGACAAGAATGTTCTCGTGCGCATCCTGACCGAACCGAAGAACGCGCTGCTCAAGCAATACCAGCGCCTGTTCGAGTTCGAAAATGTACGTCTGCGTTTCACGGACGACGCGCTCGAAACCGTTGCGGAACTCGCCATGCAGCGCAAAGTCGGCGCTCGCGGCTTGCGTATGATTCTCGAAGACCTCATGCTCGAACTCATGTACCACCTCCCGATGCAGCGCAAGGTGCGCGACTTCGTCGTCACTGCGGAGATGGTCCGCGGACGGGAGATTAACTGGAGTTTGCTCGAAAAGGCCGGATAGGCCGCTTTGGGATTTCGAACGATTTTCAGGGGCCCTAATGTTTACTCGCGAAAAACAAGATTTGAAGCGCGTACCCATGATGCCGGTGCGCGACATGGTCATCTTTCCGCAGCAGATGACTCCTTTCATCGTCGGCCGCGAAGCCAGTGTCCGCGCTCTCGAAGAGGCGCTGGCCGGCGACAAGAAGATTTTCCTGTCCACGCAGCACGACGCTTCGGTCGATGACCCGAAGCCTGAAGAAATCTACGCCGTCGGCACGCTCGCGAACATCGTGCAAAGCGTCAAGCTGCCGGACGGCAATATCAAGGTCTTGGTCGAAGGTGTCGAGCGGGCTCGCGCTCTCTCCATCGCATCAGAAGAAGGCTTCTTCCGGGCCACCGTGCGGCTGTTGAACGCGCGCGTCGAGCCGTCGCCGGCCGTCGATCAGACCGTGCAGAAGGTCACCGGCCTCTACGAACAATTCATCAAGCTCTCGCAGAGCCTGAATTACGACACCATGATCGCGGCAGCGCGCGGAGATGACCCGGCGCGCCTTTCGGATACTATCGCTGCCAACTTGCAGCTTCCTGTCGACGAAAAGCAGGATCTTCTCGAAACGGTCGATCCCATCGAGCGCCTCAATCGCATCGGCGACATCCTCGAAATCGAACTCGAAAAGCTCAACGTCGACCGCAACATCAACACACGCGTAAAGCGCCAGATGGAACGCGCGCAAAAAGAGTACTACCTCAACGAGAAGCTCAAAGCCATCCAAAAGGAACTGGGCCGCGGCGAAAAGAGCGAGATCGACGAGCTCAAGAAGAAAATCGACGCCGCTGGAATGAGCAAGGAAGTTCACGAAAAAGCTATCCAGGAGCTGAAGCGCCTGGAGTTGATGCCGCCCATGTCGGCGGAGTCGACCGTCAGCCGCAATTACCTCGATTGGCTTCTCGCTGTGCCCTGGAAGAAGAAGTCCAAGGAAATTCGCGATATTCTGGCCGCCGAAAAAATCCTCAACGAAGAGCACTACGGCCTCGAGAAAATCAAAGAGCGCATTCTGGAATTCCTAGCCGTCCGCCAGTTGGTGAAGAACCCCAAAGGCTCGATCCTTTGCTTCGTCGGTCCTCCGGGCGTCGGCAAAACATCTTTGGCCATGTCCATCGGCCACGCCACAGGCCGCAAATTCGTGCGCGTTTCGCTCGGCGGCGTGCGCGACGAAGCCGAAATTCGCGGCCATCGCCGCACCTACATTGGCGCGCTCCCCGGCCAGATCATCCAAATGATGAAGAAAGCCGGCACCGTGAACCCGATTTTCGTCCTCGACGAAGTCGACAAAATGTCCACCGACTTCCGAGGCGACCCGTCCGCCGCCCTGATGGAAGTGCTCGACCCCGAACTGAATCACAGCTTCACGGACCACTATCTCGACGTCGAATACGATCTTTCCAAGGTGATGTTCGTCTGCACCGCTAACGTGCTGCACACGATCCCCCAGCCCTTGCAGGACCGCATGGAAATTCTGCGCCTCCCGGGTTACACCGAGCAGGAAAAACTGGAGATCGCCAAGCGCTTCCTGGTGAAGCGCGCGCGCGAAGCCACCGGCCTCAACGAGCAACATCTCAAGTTCACCGACGAAGGCCTTCTGCACATCATTCGGCACTATACGCATGAAGCCGGCGTGCGCAGCCTTGAACGCGAAATCCAGAACATCGCGCGCAAGATGGCGCGCAAGGTCGTCACTGAAGGGACCGCCGTCGGCGTCGAAATCAGTCCAGCCAATGCCAACGACTTCCTCGGCATCCTGAAATATCGCGAATACTGGCTCGAGAAGCACAACGAAATCGGCCTGACCACCGGCCTCGCCTGGACCGAAGTCGGCGGCTCCGTGCTCGCCACCGAAGCCACCCTAATGGAAGGCAAAGGCCGCCTCACCCTTACCGGAAAACTTGGCGACGTCATGCAGGAATCCGCGCAAGCCGCAATGAGCTATGTGCGCTCGCGCTCCGCGCAACTTGGCCTCGCGCGAGACTTCTATCGCACGCTCGACATCCACGTCCACGTGCCTGAAGGCGCCATCCCCAAGGACGGCCCTTCCGCCGGAATCACCATCTGCACTTCGATCGTCAGCGCGCTCACCAGAATCCCGGTGCGCCGCGACGTTACCATGACCGGCGAAATCACTCTGCGCGGCAAAGTTCTCCCCATCGGCGGCGTCAAGGAAAAGCTCCTGGCCGCCCACCGAATGGGCTTGCATACGGTACTGCTTCCGAAGGACAATGAGAAGGACCTAGCGGATATCCCGCAGGAGATCCTCTCCTGTCTCAAAGTTCATTTTGTAGAAACCATGGATGAAGTGCTGCAGGTTGCGCTCGAACGGCTGATCGTGCCGCTCGAACATCCCGAGGTTGCGCCCGTTGCGGAACCTTTTGTCGCCAGCGCCGAGAAAGACAAGAGTTTGACCAACTAAGTAAGCAGCGTGGTTTTGGGCCCGCCCTGCGAAATTTTCCCTGCATGTCGTGGCTCCGCGCTGCCGCCGGTTACAGAAAGTCTGGTTTGCCCATCCTGGCATGTTTTCGTTTGTCCGCCAGTGCGGTGCGCCACCTCACTAACAATCCGGGATTTTGTTGACCGCACCGCGGCCACGCAAAAAAGAAGGTCAATTTACACAATCAAAGTTAAGGATATATGAAAGAAACAAGCGTTGAAGGAACCAATCAGATGAGCATTAGCCTCGCCGAGTTAAAAGAAAAAAACATCACCGACCTCGCCAAGATCGCCAAGGAATTGAATATTCCCGGCGCCAGCGGCATGCGCAAACAGGAGCTGATCTTCCAGATTCTCCGCGCCCAAACGGAGAAAAATGGCTTGATCTTCTCCGAAGGCGTCCTCGAATGTCTCCCCGACGGATTCGGCTTTCTCCGCGCGCCGGAATACAACTACCTCCCCGGCCCCGACGACATTTACGTTTCGCCGTCGCAAATCCGCAAATTCGATCTTCGCACCGGAGACACCGTCTCCGGCCAGGTCCGACCCCCCAAGGACGGCGAGCGTTACTTCGCGCTCATCAAAGTCGAAGCCGTCAACTTCGAAGATCCCGAAGTGGCGCGCAACAAAATCTTCTTCGATAACCTGACGCCGCTCTATCCCCAGGGCCGCCTCAAAATGGAAACCACCAAGGAGAACATGACGGGCCGCGTGCTCGATCTTCTCTGCCCCGTCGGCAAAGGCCAGCGCGGTCTTGTCAATGCTCCTCCGCGCACCGGCAAAACCATGATCCTGCAGTCCATGGCTAATTCCATCACCACCAATCATCCGGAAGTCGCGCTCATCGTTCTCCTCATCGACGAGCGTCCGGAAGAAGTCACGGACATGCAGCGCACCGTCAAGGGTGAAGTTATTAGCTCGACTTTCGACGAACCGCCGCAGCGCCACATTCAAGTTGCGGAAATGGTTCTCGAGAAAGCCAAGCGCCTCGTCGAGCACAAGCGCGACGTTGTCGTTCTCCTGGATTCCATTACGCGTCTCGCGCGCGCTTACAACGCCGTCACGCCGCCCTCCGGCAAAGTCCTCTCCGGCGGTATTGACGCCAATGCTTTGCAGCGTCCGCGCCGCTTCTTTGCCGCCGCTCGCAACGTCGAAGAAGGCGGTTCGCTTACTATCATCGCCACCGCGCTCATCGACACCGGCAGCCGCATGGACGACGTCATCTTCGAAGAGTTCAAAGGCACCGGCAACATGGAAATTTATCTCGACCGCCGCCTCGCCGATAAGCGCGTCTTCCCGGCTATCGACATTCAGCGCTCCGGCACGCGTAAGGACGAGTTGCTCCTCCCGCCGGACGAACTCAGCCGCGTTTGGGTCCTGCGCAAGGTATTGAGCCCTCTCTCCACCGTCGAAGCGATGGAGCTTTTGCTCAGCCGCCTTACCAAAACAAAGTCCAACTCAGAATTCCTCGGCTCGATGTCCGCCCCGGCGTAACCGAACGAACCTACTGAGTCCCGCATAATATTGCGAAGCCGCGATTTGGAGTGCGGCAGCCCCGCTGCCGCTTTTCTTTGTGACTCGCGCGGCTCTATATTTGCGAGGCTCAACAGGACATCCCCTCTGGAAGTTTGTTAAACAAAAAATGGCGTATAAAAAACGGCCTAATAAAAAACGGCGCAGCCGGTTTTTGCGGTTGCGCCGTTTTTTGTAGCTCAGGCTCTCAGCCTGAGGCCTTTGTTTTTAGTTTTCGTGGTCTACTACGTCAAGCCGCGGCTTCCGCCTCCGCCGCTGCGATGTAGTCCACGATCCGCTCCGACCATCCGTCGACGTGCGTCCACCCATCGCCGAACTGCGCGAAGACAAGCTATTCTTCACGCAGAAATAATCGGCGCTCGCATGTCTTTGTGCAGACCCACCTGGCGCGCGCGGAGATACGTCACCAGCTCGAGCGAGCAGTTTTGCATTTCCACTCCAAACGCATCCATCTGGCTGGTCAGCAGGTTGTAGCACCACACGGCCGGCACCGCGACCGACAATCCAATCGCGGTCGTCAGCAGCGCCTCCGAAATCGAGCCCGCAATCACTTTGATAGCCGTTGCGTGAGCGATATCAATACTGCGAAACGCATTCAAAATTCCAATGACCGTTCCAAACAATCCCACAAACGGCGCCGTCGCCGCGATGGTCGCCAGCCCACTCAAGCCGCGCTTTAATTCCTCAGTGGTTTCCGCACTCGAACGCTCCAGGCTCCGCTCCACACCTTCGATCACCTGCTGTTCGGGCATCCCATGCGGCGCCGCCTGAAAATCCAGCAAACCCGCCGCGACGATGCTTGCTATGTGGCTCCGCTTGTTCCCTTCCGCCGCCACAATCGCCTGGTCCAGTTTGCCGTCGCGAAAGGATTCCACCGTCTCGACGATGTACGCCTTCGATTGCTCGCGCGCCAAGCGATAGCGCAAAGCGCGGCTCGCGCTCACGCCTACCGATCGCACAAACATAATCGCCAGCACAATCACCACTCCATGACACAGCGTTCCCATGGAACGCCACAATTCCAGCAGGTTCCAGTCGCCCATGCGGCCCTCTCGTTTTACCCTGCGCGTACTCAATAGACACCGCCTCGCAGAGTTTTGTGCCGGGCCGCATGCTTTGTAGGAATTGCGCTTGTGGAGTTTTGCCGTGCAAATTTGTTTTTTAGGAGTGCGTGAGATCGCGCCAGGACAGGGCTTTCATCATCGTATCGACGAACCCCGGCTTACGCTTCCCTGCACGCTGCTTTCGACAATTCCTTTTCACGTTCGCGCGCCAGCATTACGACCAGGCGCGCGGTCTCCTCGACATCCATCGCGGTGTTGTCCACGAGCACGGCATCGGACGCGCGCACCAGCGGCGACACTTTTCGCTCGCGGTCGCGTCGGTCGCGCTCGCGGACTTCTTCGAGGACTTGGGCGAGCGCCATCGTCTCGCCTTTTTCCCGGTGTTCTTTCCAGCGGCGCTCCGCCCGAACTTCCGGCGAGGCCTCCAGAAAAATCTTCAGCTCCGCGCGAGGGAAAACCACCGTGCCGATGTCGCGCCCTTCCATCACTACACCGCCGCCGGCGCCGGCGCGCTGTTGCTCGGCCACTAGGATTTCGCGCACTCCCGCGATCGTAGCGAGCCGCGATGCCGCTTGCGCCACTTCGGCGGTCCGGATCGCCTGCGTCACCTCTTCGCCGTCGAGAAAAACGCAGTTTTTCGACCCCGCCGCTTCCTGCTCCGGCGTTGGCGGCGTCAACTGAATGTGTGTGCCGCGCGCAAGCTCTTCAAGAGCGGGAAAATTATCCAGCGCGATTTGTTTCCGCAACGCCTTCAGCGCGAGCGCGCGGTACATCGCGCCGCTGTCGAGATACAGATACCCAAGAATTTGCGCCACCCGCTTGGCTAGGCTGCTCTTCCCTGAGCCCGCTGGTCCGTCAATAGCAATCGTCAATTTGGACATACTCTGGTCGTGGAACAAAAAAACAATTCATACCTGCGACTCGCAAGCCTCTCGCCGTTCTGAACTGTCAGCTGTGAACCGTCGACTATCGACTTCCTCAGAAACCCATGATGTTATAGCCGCAATCCACGTAAATCGTTTCGCCGGTAATTCCGGAACCCGCATCCGAAAGTAGAAACGCCGCGGTCGAACCCACTTCGCCAGGATCCACGTTGCGCTTCAACGGCGCGCGTTCTGTCTGCGTCTTCAGCATTTCGCTGAAATTTGCGATCCCGCGCGCCGCTAGCGACTTGATGGGCCCCGCGGAAATGGCGTTGACGCGGATAGCCTTCGGCCCCAAATCATATGCCAGATACCGCACCGTCGCTTCGAGCGCCGCCTTGGCCACGCCCATCACGTTGTAATTCGGCACCACTTTTTCCGCACCGTAATAGGTAAGCGTAACGATTCCTCCGCCCGACGCCATCAGCGGAGCCGCGCCGCGCGCCACGGCAATCAGCGAATACACGCTGATGTCGTGCGCAATCCGGAATCCTTCGCGAGAAGTCTCCACAAACGGTTTCTTCAATTCATCGGGCGGAGCGAACCCCACGCTGTGCACCAATCCGTGGAGGACTCCATACTTCGTCTTGATTTCATCGAATACTCGCGCAACCTGATCATCCTGCGTAAGGTCGCACATGAATCCATCAGCGCCCGGCAGTTCCGCGATCAGGTCCTTCGCCTCCAGCCCGAGCCGTTCGTTCATATACGCAATGCCCAATCGCCAACCCGCCTGCGAAAGCTTCTGCGCAATCGCCCAAGCGATACTTCGTTTATTCGCCAGCCCAAAAATAATCGCCGTCTTCTGAGTATCGGTCGTCGCACCCTGCATCTCCGTCATCGCTTCCTCTGCCTCCCTGGTGGCTTACTCACTCTGTAGGGGCAGGGTTTGCCCGCCCGCGTTCGTTCACGCTAAAGCTGAAGCTAAATTCTGTGAAACGCTTTCTCGATTTCCTTTACGGAATATCGCAACACAACAGGCCGGCCGTGCGGACAGCTCATCGGACAATCGGTTTTCGCCAGCGCGCCGAGCAGCCATTCCATTTTCGTTTGATCGAGCGGCATGTTCACCTTGATCGCCGCGTGACATGCGGTCGAAGCCGCGATCTTCGCTTGCAACGTATCAATGGAAATGGCGGCGTTTTCGCGCTCGATACCGTCGAGAATTTCCGTGAGAAGTTTCTCTCCGTCTCCTGGCGCGATTCCCGCTGGCACGGCTTGAATAGCGACGCTGCGCGGCCCCATCGGCTCGACCTCAAATCCATTCGCGCTGAGTTCTTCCGCAATTTTTTCGTAAATCACAATCTGCCGCGGCGAAAGCTCAATCACCAGGGGCATCAGCATGCGCTGCGCTTCCACTTTTCCAGCGCGCCGCGCATCGAGGTGCTGCTCGAACAGCACGCGCTCGTGCGCCACGTGCTGATCCACAAGCCAAAGTCCTTCGCCATTCACCGCAACAATAAAGCTTGAACTCACCTGGCCGAGCGGTTTGAGGTCAGCGATCTGGTCGGGCCGAGGAAGCGTCGCGGGCGCGCTCGCGCTTGGAGCAGCGAGATTTCCAGCCCAGTTCGACGCGGCCAACACCGGAGCAGCCGCTGCGGCGGCGAAGGGTGTTGCGGGATCGATGGAAGATTCCAGACCAGACGGAAATGCAAAGCGTTGCTCGACGGGCCGCAGCGCGTCGGAGGTCAAATCAAAGCCGCCGTCGGAGCCAACGCCAGAGCCAACTCCGATTTCTTCCATCGCGGGAATGATGGCGCGCGGAACGCCGCTCGCTGCAGCGGCGCCAACGGACGATGCAGCGTCGGATCCATTGCGGAACGCGCCTATAGAAGATGCGACCGGCGCTTGCGGCGCTGCGCTCGCGGCGGCCGCGAAACTGGGAACTGGCCGAACACTCATGAGCGCTTGACGGATCGAGTCTCGCGCAAAGTCGTGAACGAATTGCGAGCGGCGGAAGCGCACTTCGATTTTTGCTGGATGCACGTTGACGTCGACTTCGTCGTAGGGCATTTCGAGGAACAGCAGCGTGGCGGGAAAAACGGTGGGCGGGAGAATGTTGCGATAGGCTTCGTGAATCGCGTGCAGAATCAGGCGGTCGCGCACGAGGCGGCGATTGACAAAAATGTAGATGCCGTTGCGGTTGGGGCGCTGCACGTCGGGGCGTGACGTGAATCCTCGCACCGTCAGTGTGGCGCTTTCTTCGCTGACTTCGAGTTCCGGCTCGGTGATGGCCGCGCGAAACGCCGCCGATGTTGGGGAAATTTCTACCAGCTCTTCCATCGATTGGCGGCCAAAGAGTTGATAGATCCGATCGGCGAGCTTCTCTGCGGGCGGACTGTTGATGATTTCCTGCGTCGGCGTGGTCAGGACGAAATGCTTGTCCGGATTGGCCAGAGCGTAGTGCGTGACGAGCGAAGCGATATGGCCGAGTTCGGTGGTGTCCGATTTCAGAAATTTTCGTCGCGCGGGAACGCAGTAAAAAAGATCGGCGACGCTGATGGTCGTTCCCGCAGGCAGGCCCGCGGGCTTCACGTTGACAAGTTTTCCGCCGGCAAATTCGATGCGCGTGCCTTCCGCTTCGGATTCATCGCGTGTTTCAAGAAGGAGCCGCGAGACCGCCGCAATCGTCGGCAGCGCTTCCCCGCGAAAGCCCAGCGTCGAAATAGAAAGCAAATCGTCAGCGGATTTCAGCTTGCTGGTGGCGTGGCGCTCGAAAGCCAGCAGCGCGTCATCGTGCGTCATGCCGTGGCCGTCGTCGATGATGCGGATCATGCGCTTGCCCCCGACTTCCGTTTCCACGCGAATCGTCTTCGCGCCAGCGTCCAACGCGTTTTCCAATAGCTCTTTCACTACCGAAGCGGGACGTTCAACAACCTCGCCCGCAGCGATTTTATTTGCGACTGCTTCCGGCAGTATCCGAATTCGGCTCATGCTTTAGAGGACGCAATGCCTAAGGCTTCAGGTCTGGGGCGACCAGTCTTCCTCGGGGGTTTTTTGAATCTCGCGATCCCTGTTCGTGATTTCGTCCCAATCGTCCGAGTCAGCCGATTGATGATACAGTCGCCATATTCCTACCGAATTTACCAGTGCGAGAAGTTCCGTCGTAGCGTCAGAGGTAGGACACCTAACGAGATGATAGCCGCCGCCACCTGACGAGGCGATCTCGTACAAGACCTTCCACTTTCCTCCGCACCCGCAGGCATCTGTCTTTTCGTGCCTTATGACTTGCATCCAACTCCTCCAATGGGCGCACCGCCCGCATGGAACTATACCAAACCGCACCTTGTTCTACTTCGTGCGGCCCTCTGCAAACTCAACCGCGAAACCCGTCTCGGCATCCCTGTGTTCCGCGCGCCATCTGCCCATTGCGGGAGGCGTGTAATAGGTCTTTTGAGTCTTTGGACAGATCATATACAACGTGTGACCAGACCCCGAAGACTCGGCCCACACCTTCCACTTTCCTCCGCATTCACACATGAATTCAGTAAAAGGCGGAATCAAGCTAATCCTTAGATCCCAAAGCTGGTCCTGGTCGACGGTGGACGGTGACTCTGCCATCAGATCTTGCGCTGCCGTGGTTTTGGCGAAGGCGATGACTTCGCGCAGGGATTTTTCGCCGGCGAGGAGCATGGCGATGCGGTCGATGCCGAGCGCGATGCCGCCGTGCGGTGGTGTGCCGTAGGTCAGCGCATCAAGGAAGAAACCGAAGCGGCTGCGAAGCTGCTCTTCCGTAAGGCCGAGCGCGCGGAAGAGGCGCTCCTGAATGTCCTGCCGGTGAATACGGATGCTGCCGGAGCCGAGCTCGTTGCCGTTGAGGACGAGGTCGTAGCCCTTCGAGCGCACTTCCCACGGCGCGGTCTCCAGCTTTTCCAAATCTTCGTCGACGATTCCGGTGAAGGGGTGCTGGGCGCTGACCCAGGTTTTGTCGTTCTCACTCCATTCAAAGAGCGGAAAGCCGGTGATCCAGAGAAATTTCCATTGCGTGCGGTCGATCAGACCAAGTGCTTCGCCGAGTTGCAAACGCACATGTCCTGCGACGAGCGCGGCGGCTTCGGTTCCCTTGATTTGCTGCTTCGCCGAAACGGCGACGACGAGATCGCCGGTTTTTGTGCCGCAAGCGTCGGCGAGTTTCCTTACGTTTTCCGCGCCGATCAGTTTTTCTACTGTCGAGGTGACGCCTTCGGGGGCGAGCTTCACGAAATACGCGCCGCGCGCGCCGTTTGCTTTAGCCTTTTCCGTCAACTCGTCGAGTTGCTTGCGCGAATAGCCTGCCGCGCCCGGAGCAGCGAGCGCAAACACGCTGCCTTCGATCCCCAGCTTGGTTTTCGCTTCTTCCGGAAAGCAGTCCGTGACTTCGTGCAGCTCCATCCCAAAACGCAGGTCGGGCTTGTCGCTGCCGTACTTGCGAATCGCGTCCTTGTAGAGCATGTGCGGAAACGGGCCTTGCGTCTTAATGCCCGCGACGGCGCACGCGCGCACCATCACCGTTTCGATGACGTGAAAAATATCTTCCTGGCGCGGGAAGGACATCTCGACGTCGAGCTGCGTGAATTCCGGCTGGCGGTCGGCGCGCAAATCTTCGTCGCGAAAACACTTCACGATCTGAAAGTAGCGGTCGAGCCCGCCGATCATCAGGATTTGCTTGAAGATTTGCGGCGACTGCGGCAGCGCGTAAAACTGGCCGTGATGCACGCGGCTGGGGACGAGATAGTCGCGCGCGCCTTCCGGCGTCGAGCGCGTGAGCATGGGCGTTTCGACTTCGAGGAAGCCCATTTCGTCCATGGTTTTGCGCATTTCGAGGACGATTTTGTGGCGCAGCGCGAGGTTGCGGTGCGGCTTGGGGCGGCGCAGGTCGAGATAGCGGTAGCGCAGGCGCGTTTCTTCGGCGGCGTTGATTTCGTCTTCGATGGGAAACGGCGGCGTTTTGGCGTTGTTCAAAATGTGCAGCTTCGTGGCGATCAGCTCGACTTCGCCGGTGGCGATTTCGGGATTCGCTTTTTGCCGCTTGATCACTTTGCCTTCGACCGCGACCACAAATTCGCTGCGCGCCTGCTCGGCCTTCGCGTGCGCCGCCGGCTGCGCTTCCTTGTTGAAAACTAACTGAACGATCCCGGTGCGATCGCGAATGTCGAGGAAGAGCAAGTTGCCAAGATCGCGCCGGCCGGACACCCAGCCCATGACGATGGCGTCGCGCCCTTCGTCGGAGGCGCGCAGTGCGCCGCAGTAGTGTGTGCGTTGCAGATTGCCTAGAAAATCTAGCAAGTAGGCTTCTCCTATGAGGTGAATCGTAGCCGCCCTCTGTAGCCGCCCTCTTCAGAGGGCGGGTTTTCCGCAGCCTTCGCCGACAGGACGCGCATCCTCAAAACCACATGGAAAACCCCGCGGTCTGAAGACCGCGGCTACAGGCCGTGCAGATATTCTAGCAGAGCTTGTTCGGTGAGTTTCTGTTGCTCGCTGGTTGCCAGGTTTTTGAGGGTCCACTCGCCGCTCTGCACTTCGTTATCGCCGAGGATGAGCGCGAAGCGCGAGCCGAGCTTGCTGGCACGCTCGAGGGCTTTACCGAATTTCAGTTCGGTGGGCGGCAACTCGACGCGGAAGCCGGCGTTACGCAGATCTTTGGCGGCGCGGATCGCGGTAGCGTAAGCGCGTTCACCCATCCAGGCGATGTAGACGTCGCGGCCTTGCGGCGCGGCACCTTTTCCACTTTCTTGCAGCGACAAGATCAGGCGGTCTTCGCCGATGGCGAAACCGATGCCTTTTGTGGGCGGGCCGCCGAGGAGTTCGACGAGGCCGTCGTAGCGGCCTCCGCCGCAGACGGCGTTTTGCGAGCCGAGGCCCTGCGCAGTGATTTCAAACGTGGTGCGCATGTAGTAGTCAAGGCCACGGACGAGGCGCCAATTTTCACGATAGATCACGCCGCGCAACTCAAGCTCGTGTTTCACCGCGGCGTAATGCGTTTTGCATTCGTCGCAAAGGTGATCGGCAATGTGCGGCAGCGTGGCGATGATGGGCTGCTCGTGTTCCAGCTTCGAGTCGAGCACACGCAGCGGATTCGTCTCGATCCGCCGCTGCGAATCCGCGCCGAGCTTGTCTTTCACCTTGAGAAGTTCTTCGCGCAGCTTCGCAACATAGCCGCGCCGGCAGTTGTCGGCAGCGTGGCCGATCGAATTGATGCTCAATTCCGTTCCCTGCAAGCCACACTTGTCGAAAAACGTCATCAACATTTCGATCAGTTCCGCATCGATAGCAGGAGCGTCAGGTCCGCCAAGAATTTCCGCGCCAATCTGATAGAACTGCCGATAGCGCCCCTTCTGCGGCCGCTCGCGTCGGAACATCGGACCCATGTAATACAGCTTCACCGGCTGCGGCAGCTGCTGTATGTTGTGCTCGATGTAGGCCCGGCACACACTCGCAGTCGCTTCCGGCCTTAGTACTACTTCCTGCCCGATGTCGAGCTGAATTACAGCGGCCGCGCTCCGAGCCAAGAGACTTGCAGATTGTGTCGGATCTGGATTTTGAGATTCGAGTTGGCTTCGTACTTCTTTTAGTTCGGACAAAGCTCGCTTGTTTGAGTCCGTATTGTCAATCCGGCCCGACTCCCAGAGAGATTCTGCGCTTTCTATGAAACTCTTGAGGCGTTGAAGATGTTGTGCTGGTATCACGGAGTGGAGAACTTCATTCCTCCAATGCCTGATCGAACCCGAGTCGTAGAGGTCAAACCTATACATCTCCTTAGAAACTATGTCCGTGTCACCGCCGACAGCTCGACCGAACAATTCCGTTTCTTCGAAAATGGGCGGGCGGATTTCGCCGAAGCCGAAGGTGGAGAAGACTTCGTGGGCGGTTTGTTCGACGCGGTTCCAGAGGGCGGTTTCTGGGGGGAGCAGGTCGCGGGTGCCGCGGATGGCTTGGAATTTGGATTTGTTCGCCATGAAAAACCTAAGAGAGATTCCTCTCTGCGCAAGCCGACCGCTTCGCAGGAGCGAAGCGGAAGGAAAAAGCGTCGGCTTGCTCCGTTCGGAATGACGGTGTGGTGGTCCGATCGATCAAGCCAAGCATTATGAGCCGGAATCCTCGCGATAGATATTCTTGTACTCGACGTAGCGCTGGGCGTAGGCGTCGATGCTGGCTTGGTCGATGCCGGTTAGGGGGCGCTTGACTTTGCCGGGGTGGCCTACGACGAGGCTGCCGGGGGGAATTTTGGCGCCTTCGAGGAGGAGCGTGCCGGCGGCGACGACGCTGCCGGCGCCGACGTGCACGCCGTTCAGAATGATGGCGCCCATGCCGACTAGGCAGCGCGACTCGATGGTGCAGCCGTGCAGCGTGACGGAGTGGCCGATGGTTACGTCGTCGCCGAGGACGAGCGGATGCTCGTCGCGCATGACGTGAAGGACGCAGCCGTCTTGAATGTTGGTGCGCGCGCCGATGCGGATGTGGTGGACGTCGCCGCGAATCACGGTGCAGGGCCAGACGCTGGAGTCTTCGCCGATGACGACGTCCCCGATGATGACGGCGGCGGGGTCAATGTAGGCAGAGGCGGCGATTTGCGGGTGCTTGCCGCGGTAGGGGCGTATGTCGGGTTGGCGGCCCAGCTCTAGCGAGCCGCGCACGGGGTTTGCGCCGGAGTTTGGATTAGACATTGTGCTTTACCCTCCCCCCTGTTTTTTGTAAATGTTGCATCTAAACGGCTTAGCCTTCCTGTAAGTCTTTTAGATGCGCCACTTACGAGACGGCTTGGAAGCATTGCATCTAAAGGACTTAAGCTCACATACTGCGGTCATCACGATCGAGACCGAAATGAGTGCCCAGAGAAACCCTCGGCAAAGAGCAGGCTAAGGACTGGGGTCCGGACTTCTAGAAAAACACTGCAGGCGAAACGTGAAACCTCTTGCTCAACTTCTCGATCTGCCCTTTATTCAACTCGCGTTTCCCATGCAAAATCTCCGACACAATGCTTTCCGTACCCAAAATCGGCGCCAAATCTTTCTGTCGCAGGTCATTCGCCTCGATTAAGGCCCGCAACACTTCCACCGGGGAAGCGTCCGGAATGCCGTGATGCTCTTCCTCGTACGCCTCGATCAAGGTGATCAGCACTTCCGCGTACTTTTCCTCCTCGCTCGTCGGCCGCTCCTTGCTGGCCAGTTTGTCGAGCACAGCAAGGTACTCCTGATGCTGGCGTTCCGAGGAAATCGCTGTCGGTGCGCCAACTTCCAACGCGTATTTTTCGGATACCTCAATCATGTCCGTCGCCATTCCCTTTGGTCATATTCCGCGTGAGTCAGAAATAAAAATGCGGCAACCGGGTTGCCGCAGGCTCTGGATACTTATTGCGTCCACCGCGAAGTATAAACCAATCGACGTTTTCTTCAAACCCGAAATGAACGGGTTGAGCGACCGATGGGCGATCACCTGAGCAGACTAACCAACCACAAAGCTGAGACTAACATTAGCACTCCACCAACGAACCGGATGACCCAGGTCATGATCAGGGTGTTTCGTTCGCGCCACTTGGAAGATGGCGGACCGGAAGCTGAATGACGCGCGCGGAGACTCGTTGTCCAGTTGTTATAGCCCGCAGAGAGTTCAGTTGCAATGCTGACAAGTGTCCCTCCCAATGCTGCGCAGCAGCCCCAAGCGACGATCACAAGGGTGTTTGCCATTCTCGTCAACCCTTAATCGATGGAGACGGTGGGGCCGGAGGAGGTGGCGCTGACTTCGGCTAGGCGGGCGGTGACGGCGCGGGCCAGGGCGTAGAGGCTTTGGGTGCCTGGGGCGGATTCGCCGAGGCCGGCGACGGGTTTGCCGGTGTCGCCGCCGATACGGATGCGGGGATCGATTTCGATTTCTCCGAGGACGGGCACGCCGTAGGCTACGGCGGTTTTGGCGCCTTCGCCGTGGCCGAAAATGTCAATGGGCTTGTCGCAATGCGGGCAGCGGAACGTGCTCATGTTTTCGACGACGCCGAGGACTTCCACGTTGACCTGGCGAAACATTTCGATGGCTTTGCGGACGTCGGCGAGCGCGACGGTGGAAGGGGTGGTGACGACGACCGCACCGGTGACAGCGACCGTTTGGATGAGCGTGAGCTGGACGTCGCCGGTGCCGGGCGGGAGGTCGATGATGAGGTAATCGAGCTCGCCCCACTCGACGCTGCGCAGGAATTGCGTGATGACGCTATGCAACATGGGGCCGCGCCAGACCATGGGCTTGTCGCCGGGGTTGAGCAGGCCCATGGAGATCATTTTCATGCCGGCGACTTGCACGGGGATGATGCGCTTTTCGGCGGTGGCTTGCGGCTCTTGCAGAGTGCCGAGCATGATGGGGACGTTGGGGCCATAGACGTCGGCATCCATGAGGCCGACTTTGTGGCCGAGCTTTACGAGAGCGAGCGCGAGATTGACGGCGACGGTGGTTTTGCCGACGCCGCCTTTGCCGCTGGCGACGGCGACTAGATTCTTTACGCCGGGGATGGGATGGCGTTCGGGTTGGGGCATGGGTGCTGGCGGCATGGGATTAGGATTTCTCCGCTGTAGAGCAATGGTCGAAATACGAAATTCGCAATGCGAAATACGAAATACGAAACTCGAAATTCGCGGAACGCGACTTGAGACCCGTGCGTGCGACCTGATCAAGCACGCCAAGGTTTAGACCTGCACAGACTGAAGTCTGTGCCACTTGTAGCTCGCCGCGGGCGGGGCAAGCCCCGCCCCTACAGAGGGACGCGATCATGCGTTGGCGCCGTGGCATTTTTTGTATTTTTTGCCGGAGCCGCAGGGGCAGGGATCGTTGCGGCCTACTTTTGCGCCGGCGCGGACGGGTTTTGGCGCTTCGGCTTGCGCGGGGCCAGTTTGATATTGCAGTTCTTTTTGCTGGCGCTCTTGCTTGCGTTCCATTTCGCGCGCGAATGCGGGGAGGCGCTGCGGCGGCGGCTCGCTGGCGCGGGCCGCGGCGCTGGCAGCGGCGGCGCCTGCGCGCTGGCGGGGCGGCTGCGGAGGCGCGGGCGGCTGGCCCGGCGCGCCCTGCGGAGGCTGCTCGTTTTGCTGAACCTGAATGTGGAAAAGGTAGCGGATCGTTTCGTTGTCGATGCGCGCCATCATGTCTTCGAACAGGACGAAGGCTTCTTTCTTGAACTCGACGAGCGGATCTTTTTGGCCGTAGCCGCGGAGGCCGATGCCCTCTTTCAAGTGGTCGAGCGAGAGCAAGTGGTCTTTCCACTGGGAGTCGACGACATCGAGGATGATGCGGCGTTCGAGCCAGCGCATCAGGTCGGCGGTGAACTGTTTTTCCTTTTCCTCGTAGCGTGTGGTGACGGCTTTGACCGTGGCGTCGGCAAGCTCGTCGTGGCTCAGTGTGGCGGGATCGGCGCCTGCAGCTTTGGCGTCGACGCCGAACTGGGCGTTTACTTCGGCAAGGAACTGCGTGGTGTTCCACTGATCGGGATGTTGGTCACGCGGACAAAAATTATCGACAAGCTCGCGTGCAACGTCTTCCGCAACGCCGAGAACGTAGTCGCGCTGGTCTTTTCCTTCGAGCGCGGAGCGGCGAATGGCGTAAATCGCCTCGCGCTGCTTGTTCATCACGTCGTCGTATTCGAGGAGGTGTTTGCGGGCATCGAAGTTCTGCGCTTCGACCCCTTTTTGGGCGTTTTCGATGCGACTCGAAATCATTTTCGATTCGATGGGGACGCCCTCGGTCATGCCCAGGCGGAACATCAAGGCTTTCATACGCTCGCCGCCGAAGATGCGCATGAGATCGTCTTCGAGAGAGAGGAAAAATCGCGAGGAGCCGGGATCGCCCTGGCGGCCGGCGCGTCCGCGCAACTGGTTATCGATGCGGCGGGCTTCGTGGCGTTCGGTGCCGAGGATGTGCAAGCCGCCAAGGGCCACGACTTCGTCGTGCTCGGCTTTGCATTGCTGCGCGAACTGTTCGTAGACGGGCTTCCACTGGTCTGCGGGCACCTGGAAGATTTTTCCTTCATGCTGAAAAAGAACCATTGGCACGGCGGGTTGTGCGTCCTTGCCGGCTTCGGCGGGAATTACGGCGGGCGCAGCGGCGTAAGGCATGGCCAATTTGTTTTTCAGGAAATGGTCGCGCGTCATCTGCTCGGGATTGCCGCCGAGAAGAATGTCCGTGCCGCGGCCGGCCATGTTGGTCGCCACGGTCACTGCACCTTTGCGCCCGGCCTGCGCGACGATGCGCGACTCGCGCTCGTGCTGCTTGGCGTTGAGCACTTCATGCGGGACGCGGGCTTTTTTCAATAATTCAGCGATGGCTTCCGATTTTTCGATGGAGATGGTTCCCACGAGCACCGGCTGGCCGCGTTCGTGATAGTGGCGGATGCCGTTAGCCAGCGAATTGTCTTCCTGCAGAATTCCATTTACCACCGCTTCGAACTTTTCTTTTTCGGTGCGGTAGACGACGTCGCGGTGCTCTTCGCGAATCAGCGCGCGATTCGTTGGAATCACGACAACATCGAGATTATAGATTTTGCCGAACTCAGCGGCTTCCGTTTCCGCCGTGCCGGTCATGCCGGAAAGCTTTTTGTACATGCGAAAATAATTCTGGAAGGTGATCGTCGCGAGCGTTTGGTTTTCCCGCTCAATCTTGACGCCTTCCTTGGCTTCGACAGCTTGATGCAAGCCATCCGACCAGCGGCGGCCAGGCATTTGGCGGCCGGTGAATTCGTCGACAATGACGATCTCACCGTCTTTGTTCACATAGTCGACATCGATTTTGTACAACGCGTGGGCGCGCAACGCCTGGTACACGTGGTGCATGATTTCGATGTTGACGGGATCGGACATGTTGCTGAGGCCGAGCAGACGTTCGCACTTGCTAAAGCCTTCTTCCGTGAGCGTCGCGGTGCGGTGCTTTTCGTCGAGGGTGTAATCAATGTCCTGGATGAGCTTCGGAATAATTTTGTCGATCTTGGCGTATTTGTCGGTGGACTCTTCGGACGGCCCGGAAATGATCAGCGGGGTGCGCGCTTCATCGATGAGGATGGAGTCCACTTCGTCGACAATCGCGAACTGATGCCCGCGCTGGACGCACTGCGCGAGGTCGTACTTCATGTTGTCGCGCAGATAGTCGAAGCCGAATTCGTTGTTTGTGCCGTAGGTGAGATCGGCGCCATAGGCGGCTTTGCGTTGTTCATCGTCCAAATCGTGCACAATCACGCCGACAGAAAGTCCCAGGCCGCGATAGAGAGGGCTCATCCATTCCGCGTCGCGTCTTGCCAGGTAGTCGTTCACCGTAACGACGTGCACGCCGCGTCCCGCCAACGCATTCAGAACGGCAGGCAGAGTGGCAACGAGCGTCTTGCCTTCGCCCGTTTTCATCTCCGCGATTTTGCCATCGTGCAGAACCATGCCGCCGATCAACTGCACGTCAAAGTGCCTCATGTTCAGAAAGCGGCGGCCTGCTTCGCGCACCAGCGCGAACGCCGGAACGATCGCCGGGTCGAGCACCTTCTTCAAAAGCTCTTTGTAAGTGGCGTCGCTCGGATCGGCGTCCTTGAGCTGCTCGTGGACCTCAGCCTTTAGTTCGGCGAAGCGCGCCTTTAGCTGATCGTCGCTAAGCGCGCGCGTTTCTGTTTCGAGCGCATTGATCGCTGCGACGTGCGGTTGCAATTTTTTGATGTCGCGCTCGTGCTTGGTACCGATAAAGCGCGCAACGATTTTGTCGATGAACTTGGCAATGTCCATGAAGGGCTTCGCCGTCTCCTGACGGTGCTAGGGGTGTGTGAACGCACTGGCTGCCCTGCCGCAACCAGTACAAACATTCTATTCTATCTGTTTGGATGCGTCAGCGCCAAGAACGGCGACAAGCCGGGAATCCGCTAGGATGAAGTTACCGGGGTTTCGGCGGCTACCTTTGGGTTCTTGGTAGTCGGCGCCACGGGTGACTGCGAGTGGTTATCG
>Ga0210395_10000326_pt1 | contig 37201 bp, 33 predicted proteins | sample IncBWH4OmetaG_FD_150861 | JGI IMG/M metagenome (GOLD analysis project Ga0210395, IMG submission 150861) | Forest soil microbial communities from Barre Woods Harvard Forest LTER site, Petersham, Massachusetts, United States - Inc-BW-H-4-O ... | reverse complement strand
GAGTCTCGAGCGTGCGTCGTCCAGGTGTTGCGACGCGCGCGTCACGGCCACTTCTTGGATTTGCAAGCGAGCTAGCAGGATCTGGGCGCTTTGCATTTTGGCGATCGAAACTAACAAGACTTTGCGAAGCTCGCGGACTTCCGTTAGCAGGGCTTGCAGTGTCTGCGAGTCTGACGAACTTGCCTGGCCGAAAGCCGCCAGTGCCATTCCGAAAAACAAAAGGATGAAGAAACACGCTCGTCGCATTGCGATCCTCCTGACTCCTGACGGTAAGATACGCTACAACGTGCGTCGTCACCCGGGAAATTGGACCCCAACATGCCCCGGTTCAGGCGCCAACGGATACAGATGGGCATTTGGGATTAACCGTGTTCCGGCAGACCAGCATCAGGCGAAGGGTGAACACTTTAATGAGAAAGGGAACCAGCGTCTATTCGCAACGTTCGACAAAAATGCGCGTCCAATGTAAAATTCTAAATCATCCGTGGACCGGTAGCTCAATGGTAGAGCAGTTGACTCTTAATCAACGGGTTGGAGGTTCGAGTCCTCCCCGGTTCACCACTCCTTCAGACTAACTTCCTGAATTCGAACTACTTGGCACTTCTTTACTTTCTGGACCATCTTCTGATTTGGGAACATCTGGGAACAAAACCCCTGCGACTCGCTCGACCGCACGCCGCTGCGAGTCGGGAATGGCGTGCATGTAGGTGTTGAGTGTGGTTTCTAGGTTTGAATGGCCCAGAATCGATTGGGCCGTCTTTATGGATTCCCCGACCTCGCCCATTAGTGTCGCATTTGCGTGACGGAACGAATGCCACGAGACGCGCGGCAGGCTTAGGCTGTCACCGGCTGGCGCTAATGCGCGGTTGTATAGGTTCTTGGGACTCAACGGGGTGCCCTTGCTCGTGCAGAAAACGAGATCCGCGGGCTCCTTGTGACTGCAAGTGATTCGATGTGATTCGAGAACCTTGCACAAGGCCGAGCTCATCGGGGTCACCTGCCTGCTGCTTCGGGTCTTGGGACTCCCAAATTGGCCGTCAGAGTATGTCTCTGACACCTCGATGTTTCCGCGTAGGAAATCTATGCGGTTCCACCGCAGTGCGAGAATCTCCCCAATCCGCATTCCAGTGAGCACTGCCGTTGAGACAACAGTACGACAGGGCTCCGTAAGCTTCGCCAGCAAGCTTTTCACTTGCGATGGTGTGAGGAAAATACGAGTCGTACTGGGTTGTCGCCCGCCAATCACTCGAATGGCGACGCTGAATACCCTTTGCCTTTGAATGTGAGAAGAGAGTGCTGAATAGCCTCCCGGTTTACGTCGCACAGCCGCAATGGGCCGAGCGTAGGTATCGCGTATTTGTCGAGGTTGAACTGGTAAATTCGCGCACTGCTCGGCTTCAAAGCCAACAGCGTGCAAGGTTGCCAATGCTCCTTCGCAAACTTCTCGAAGGTCATTACAGGTCGGGGGCGATGTCGCCCTTGGTTGATTTAGAGACTCGTTTCTGTAAGAGCGAGCGGGCCTCACGTCGCGAAAGATCGGCTACTGACCCGAGTACGACGGCTCGCTGCGTGCGGTGCAGAGAACCATTCTCCCGAATCAAGTCTTCCCTCCAACGTGCCACCCAAACTTTGATGCGCTTGCCTCGAATAAACAGACTTCCATCTTGGTAACGCGGCCGTGCCATAGCGTCCTTTCCGTTGGCTCGTCCGCATTTCCTTGCGTCACTTCTGAGTGTAGCGCCGGTGTCAAGCAGCACGATGGCCTCCGCGTTGACTCTCCACCCAGGCGTGAATTTCTTCTTCACGAAAGCGCCAGTATTTGCCCAGGCGAATGCCGGGCAGGCGCTCTATCGAACGCTTGCGCGTCCTTCCATAGACCCAAGAAACCGGAACATGCAATAAGTCGGCTACCTGTTGGATCGTTAGGAGTTTTTCGTTGTCTCTCCCCCCTGTGGCCCCGTTGTGCTTCCGCCGAAATGCGTTTGATTCCGAATGGTCTTCCGCTTCATAGGAGGCTGCCTGGGGGCGCTCGCTCATGCTTTCCATCGGACGCGAGCCATGTCGTCGTGAAGACGCTGTATTCTCGCGCATGTCGAATCGTGTCGGTACGTCTTTCATTGTGTTACGCGGTCTCTTTGAGTTCGCCTCCCGTAAGCTGGTGGACTCTTACATTGCTTGGCTTTCATCCAAGCAACGGACAAGAATACAAGGGAGTTCGGCTGACTCATACATTTGGGATTGTTTCCCTCAGCGCGAATAGCAGGATTGGGAGTCGAAGCGCATTGCGTCAAGTTAACTGATGGTCTTCTCGTTTTCCTCAGTCGTCCGCATGCGCACAAGGAGATTCAGAAGCCAGTGGAAGAGACAATCAGTTGAATCAAGGAATTGGAGTCAAGGGAATACCTGAATCCAGGACGAACAGGACGTTGGTGAGGAACTGTGAATGGGCAACTCCTTGGAAATTCTTTGACTTGCGATTCCTTGAGATCTGTCGGGATTTGTCCGCCCCATATTTAGGGTTAAGACCGGATTGTGAAGGGTTTCGGCATCCGTTACGCTTTCGCACGGGCCAAGTTTTCCCCTCGTCAGTGGAGCTGACAGATGCGTTCGAGGGGACCCAGGGCCTCCGCTGATTCCTGGGAATTCTGGGACTCCAACGGCGGTAGCTTCTCTAGGGGAGTCACAATGGGAGATCGCAATCAACAGTGGCCGTGGTTCGCAATTCTGGCCAGAACAGGCAGAGAGAAGACAGCGAACTTATTGCTTGAAAATGCCGGTTACGAGTGCTTTTTGCCCATCAGCAAAGACATGCGACGCTGGTCCGATCGAATGAAGGAAGTCGAAGTGCCGTTGTTCCCTGGATATTTTTTCTGCCGGATGAACCCGCACAATCGCTTGCCGGTGCTAATCACGCCGGGGGTGATACAGATCGCGGGCGCCGGCAAAACGCCGATTCCTGTCGGGGAAGAAGAGATTGCTGCCATACAGTGCGTAGAAAAGAGCGGTCTTTCGACAATGCCTTGGCCGTACCTGGAAGTCGGCCATGTAGCCCGGATCGAGGATGGGCCTCTGCGTGGTATAAGCGGAATCGTAATCAAAATCAAGTCGGGATTGAAACTCGTACTGTCTGTTAATTTGTTGCAGCGCTCGGTTGCTGTCGAAATTGATCGTAGCTGGATCCGTGCGGAACATCCAAACAGGGCTGCGGAAGATCATCGGTCCACGATGGAATTGTTTGATCCCGCAACCCGTTGAACGATTGAAAACGGGGTTCGCCCAGAGCTCCGCCAAGAACGTAATGGAACAAGTTGAAACCCAAGGGTAGGCGGATCTACCCCACCAGCGCCGACCCACACGCACTCCATTCTTGCCAGGGAAGATCGAGAAGGCCATGCAATTTCTTGTATTTGTCGCCGCACTTCTACTCTCGGCAGTTTTTACGCGCATGGTCCGCGATTTTGCGAACCGGCATGGCTGGGCCACTCCTCCGGCTTCGGATCGCCATATCCATACGCGACCCATCCCGCGGTTGGGCGGCGTGGCAATTTTCCTGACGCTCTGGTGCCTCGCGCTGCTGGGGCACTGGGTGCCGGAACATTTTGGGATGAGCGAATTTCCGTTGTCGCAGCTGACAGTGAAGATATTGGGGCCGGCGACGATTATTTTCCTGCTCGGGCTGATTGACGATTTTTGTGAGCTCAGCGCGTATATCAAATTTTCCGTTCAAGCAGTCGCCGCGGTGCTGCTGTATTGCAACGGCATTGGGATTTCCAAACTGACGATCCTTGCCGGCCACCCACATCTCGGATGGCTTGTGGGGCTCCCGCTGACTGTACTTTGGGTTCTATGGATTACAAACGCATTCAATCTGATTGATGGCCTTGATGGGCTGGCGGCGGGGTCGGCGTTGCTTTCGACTTTGGTGAGCTGCATTGTGGCAATGGTGGGCCACAATGAAGTTGTGCTGATTCTCACGCTCGCCCTGGCCGGCGCGATCAGCGGGTTTCTGCGCTACAACTTCAATCCGGCTTCGATTTTCCTTGGCGATTGCGGCAGCCTTCTGATTGGGTTCCTGATCAGTGCGATTGCCATCGCCGGCTCGCACAAATCTCCGACGATGGTTGCGGTGGCTATCCCCGTCGTTTCCCTGGGGCTACCGATACTGGACGTGGCGTTCGCGGTGCTGCGGCGTTTCCTGAGTTATAAGCGCTTGTTTGCGCCCGATCGCGAGCATATTCACCACAAATTGCTTGGCCGGGGCATTTCGCACCGGCAAACCGTGCTGTTGCTGTACAGCGTGAGCGCGTGCTTTTGCCTCTTCAGCCTGTTGCTCCTGAATCCTGGCGGCGCGGCTCTGGCAGCGGTCCTGGTGGTGGTGGGAATTGGCGTGTTGATTGGAGTTCAGCAGCTGAGGTATCACGAATTTCTGGAACTCGGACGCGTTGCCGGCCGCACCTTGAATCAACGGCACGCGATCGCCAATGGCATCAGCGTTCGGCGGACGGCAGAGAGTCTCGAGACTTGCACCAGCTTGCCGCAGTTTTGCCAGATTTTACGGGATTGCCTAGAACCGATCGGATTCGATGGCTTCGGTGTTTACCTGTTGACGAGATTGCCAGTCGAGGCGGATCTCGGTCCGTTCAGGATGGTGAGCAGGTCCAAAGTTCAATACTTCTGGGACAAACTGCCGGAACCGTGTGATGCAAATTGGAGCCTGACCTTCGGCCTGACGAAACGGAATGGGAAATCACTTGGCGGATTTACTTTGTACCGAAAAAACACTGCCTCGCAGCTTTGGATGGATCTCGATGCGTTTACGACGACTGGATTTTCGAAGGCGATCGCGGCCTGCGTTGAGAATATTCAAAATGCCTGGCCGACTCAAAGCGAAGAAGAAAAGAGCCAGAGGCCCATCTACGAACCAACCGGCACCGCGGTTCGTTCCGGGTTCCGGCAATCCATCCCAGTTCGAAGCTCTGGTTAGAAGTTGAAGGTCGATTAAGCTTGCGGCAAAGACAGGGCCGCCCAAATGAGTAGGGAACACAAAACGCGGATATTGATAAACCGGCAGCATCGTGGACAACAACAGGGTCTTTATGGCATGGCCACCTCTAAACTCACTCGGCTGCCAGCTTGCCCGTTGTTCATCTCAAGACTTCTGGCGCTTGGTTTGGCCGGCATCTTCTTGATCGCTGGCGCAGACGCGCAAAATCCGACTGCAAGCGCGTCTGGCGAGCAGAAGGCCAAATGCGATAGCCAGATTCGCTCAACGTACCTGCTAGGACCCGACGACCAATTGGAGATTTCCGGGCCAGAGCTGACGGATGTGTCCAACAAGCCGGTTCGCATTGATGGCGAGGGCGACATTGCGGTGCCCTTGGCCGGAGCAGTCCATGTGGCCGGAATGACCGTGCAGCAGACCGAGCAGGAACTCGACAAAGCGCTGAGCAAATACATTCGCCAACCGCAAGTTGTTGTGAATGTCGTGGAGGTTCGCAGCCAGCCAGTCTCTGTGCTGGGAGCTGTGAATTCTCCGGGCGTTCACCAGGTGCAAGGGCACAAGACGGTGCTGGAAATGTTGGCGATGGCCGGCGGGATCCGCCAGGATGCCGGGTACAGCATTCGAATCACCCGGCAACTGGAGTGGGGCTGCATTCCCTTGCCCGGCGCGCAGCTTGATGCTTCCGGTAAGTACAGCGTGGCGGAGGTGAATCTGCAAAAAATCATGGACGCCAAAACGCCGGAAGAAAACATCCAGATTTTTCCGCACGATGTTATTTCCGTGCCTAAGGCAGAAATGGTTTACGTGATCGGCGAGGTCAAGCGCTCAGGCGGATTCGTTTTGGGCGAGCACCAGTCCATCTCCGTGCTGCAGGCGCTTTCGATGGCTGAGGGGCTGAATCCGGGAGCTGACCCGCGGCACGCCAAGATTCTGCGGCTGAAGCCCGACGAAGATCAACGCGTGGAAGTAGCCGTAGACGTGAAGGATGCGCTGAACGGAAAGAAGCCGGACATGCCCCTGCAGGGAGAAGATATTTTGTTCATTCCAGGCAGCACGGGCAAGAAAGCGGCGTTGCGGGGGCTGGAAGCCGCGATTCAGACGGGAACCGGCCTAGCAATCTGGCGCATGCCTTGAGACCAAGTTTAAGGGGCTGAGATGAGAGCTTCGGAATTTCCAATTCAGAGAAAAAGTGGGCGCTCGATGGAGATTGATCTGTGGAACGAGCAGCGTCCTACGCCGTACAAGCACATGGACGCGCCCTCGCCGGAGGCGGGTGCGTCTGGGGGCTACGACAGCCTGCTGGATCACTGGCAGATTCTTTTCCGCCATCGAAAGACGCTTCTCGCCTTTGTCGTTGCGGGCTTGGCTGCGGCGATCTTAATCAGCCTGATCCAGACACCGATCTACCTAGTGCGCACTTCCCTGGAAATTCAAGGCACGAGTTTTCTAGAGCCGAAGGGCCCGAACGACACCGGCGGCAACTACGCTTCCCCTGAGTCGTACGTTGAGACGCAGGTGAAATTGCTGCAGAGCGAATCGTTGCTGGAGCACGTGATTGACAAACTGAAGCTGCAGAACGAACAGCCGAAATCCGGGTTGCGGGCATTTACGTGGCGCATCCACCGGATGTTCCAATTCTCCGACCCTTCGGGCCTTCCGGAACGCGAAAAATTGATGCGAGAGATCGAACGCAATTTGACGGTGCGTACATCCGGCAACTCTCGTTTGCTGGAGGTGACATATGAATCGCCGGATGCCAAGGGCGCGGCGGATTTCGCGAACACACTGGTCAGCCAATTCATCGAATTGAGCCAGGAAGAGCGCTGGAAGTCCGCGCAGGGCACGGCCGAATGGCTGACCAGCCATCTGGACAAGATGAAGGCGCAGTTGGAGCAGTCCGAGACGGAGATGCAGGAGTATGCGCGCACCGCTGGATTGTCTTTCACCTCGGAAAAAGAAAATCTTGCCGAGAGCCGGCTGAAAGAGTTACAGGACGATCTTTCGAAGGCCCAGGCTGACCGCATCACCAACCAGGCGAAATTGGAAGGGGCGAAGAGCAAGCCAGCGGATACTTTGCCGGAAGTGCTGGACGACACGACGATGCGCGAGTATCGCCAGCGGCTGACGGATTTGCAGCGGCAGTACGCCGAACTGAGCGCGACACTGACGCCGGAGCACTACAAGGTGCAACGCGTGCAGGCGCAGATTGACGAGCTAAAGTCCGCGATGCAGCGAGAACGCGGGAACGTGGTTCGCCGCATCGGCAACGAATATTCGGCTGCGCTTCGCCGCGAGACTCTATTGAGTAAGGCGCGCGACGTTCAGGCGAAGGTGGTGGCGGACCAGTCCGAGAAGGCCATCCATTACGACACGCTGAAACGGGACGTCGATTCCAACCGGCACCTCTATGAGGTGATGCTACAACGCGTGAAGGAAGCCAGCCTGGTTTCCGCCATGCGCGACAGCAATGTGATGGTGGTTGACCGCGCCAGGCCGCCGTTGCTTCCTTACCGTCCGAGCCTACCGATGAACTCGGCGATCGGATTGTGCAGCGGTGTGCTCTTCGGATTTGGATTTGTTCTGCTGCGCGAGCGCGTGAATTGCAGAATTAGCGTTCCGGGCGACGCGCAGGTTTATCTGGATTTACCGGAGCTGGGCGTTATTCCGCTGGACGATTCGGCCATCCCCCGGCAGATTTCCAATGGTCCGCACCCCCGGCGCCCAGCTCCGGGTCTTCGCGCCTGGAAGACGGATTGCCCGGAGCTGGCCACCTGGAAACGCAAGCCATCCATGGTGGCGGAGTGCGCCCGGACGACGCTGACTTCGATTCTGTTGTCCAACGAAGATGGAGAAGGTCCGCAGGTGATCGTGATTACCAGTCCGTGCCCAGGCGATGGCAAGACGACTGTGGCTTGCAACCTGAGCATCGCGGTGGCGGAGATTGGCCGCAAGGTACTGCTGATTGAGGGCGATTTGCGCCGCCCAAGATTGAACAGCGTATTTGGCGTGGGTAACCACTGGGGCTTGAGCGACGTCCTGCGAGGCGATGGCGCGCTGGAAAATGTTTCCGTGTCGCACCTGGTGCGCGAGACGGAAGTGGCGGGGCTTTACCTGCTGCCCGGAGGGAGCTGCGGCGTCACACCGTCGAATCTTTTCTATTCACCGCGCATGTCCACGCTGTTGAAGAGGCTGCGAGCGGAGTTCGACATGATCTTGATGGACGCGCCGCCGATGATCCACCTGGCGGATGCACGCGTACTGGGCCACCTTTCGGACGGCGTGGTGCTGGTGATCCGCGCGGGGCAGACCACGACAGAAAGCGCCCGCTCTGCGTGCCAGCGATTCGCGGAAGATGGCACGCGAGTGCTGGGCACCATTCTGAACAGTTGGGATCCCAAAACGGCAGGCGCGTACGGCTATGGAAGTTACGCTGATTATCACGCGACCGCGAGATAGTAATTTCGCAGGATGAGATGCGAATCTCTCGATCGGCATTAATAGGAAGCCTTATCTCTCACCATGCTCTTTGATTCCCCAGCGTATTTTGTCTTTCTCATTCCCGTTGTGCTGATTTATTGGCGCCTGAATCACCGCGAGCAGAATATTTTCCTTCTGTTCGCCAGTTATTTCTTCTACGGCTGGTGGGATTGGCGATTCCTTGCGCTGATGATCTGCAGCACGACCGCGGATTTCCTGATCGCCCAGAAGATCGATCCTGAAAAGGCAGATAACAACCGGAGGAAGTGGTTCATTTTTTCGTTGATTTTGAATTTTTCCATTCTTGGCACGTTCAAGTATTTCAATTTCTTCGTGGATTCTTTCTCGGTGGCGCTGGGCACCATGGGTGTTCACAATATCCCTATGCCGCTGATCCGCATCCTGCTTCCACCGGGGATTTCGTTCTACACATTCCAAGAAGTGGCCTACATCGTGGACGTTTACAAGGGGCGGCTGCAGCCGGCGAAGTCGTTTGTGGAGTACGGCATCTTCGTCAGTTTGTTTCCTCACCTGATCGCCGGGCCGATTCAAAGACCGGGACACTTGCACCCACAGGTGCAGCGGGAGCGTTCCTTTGACCCGGACCGGATTTTTGACGGTATCATGCTGATTTTTTCGGGGCTCATCCGCAAGTGCGTGGTCGCAGACAATTGCGCTGTGCTGGCGAATGCGGCGTTTGGCGGGCAATTCGGGAAACCGACGTTGTGGGTTGTGCTGCTGGGGACGTATGCGTTCGCCTGGCAGGTTTATGGGGATTTCAGCGGCTATAGCGACATCGCGCGGGGCAGCGCCCAATTGATGGGATTCCATTTCATGGTCAACTTCCGGCAGCCGTATCTTTCACAGCGGCTGCAGGAATTCTGGCGGCGCTGGCACATCAGCCTAAGCAGTTGGCTGCGCGATTATCTCTACATTCCGCTTGGAGGCAGCAGCGGAGGTAAATGGAAAACCTCGCTGAACCTGATTACCACGATGGTTCTGGCCGGGCTGTGGCACGGCGCAAACTGGACATTCGTTATTTTCGGCGCAATTCACGGCGTGGTGCTTTCCCTGGAGCGGCTGATTTTTCCGGCTGCGAAGGGCGCCGCCGATGCGGTCCAACCTCCAGGCTTTGCGAATTTCCTCTCTATCTGGGGCCAGCGCGTTCTTACGTTCAACGTGTTTTGCTTGAGCCTGGCCTACTTCCGCGCGACTTCGCTGGCGGCGGCGACGCAATTCCTGGGTGGGCTTTCTGATTTCGCCTGGCGGAGCGAGTACGGAACTGCGTTTCTTATGCTGAGTCTTTTTTCCGTCCCCTTGTTTGTCGTGGACCTGCTGATGGAAGCCGGCAAGGAGGAGTATCCGTTCGCGAATACTTCTTATGCATTTCGAACAGCGCTGGCTACCACCGCGTTCGTTGTGCTGGCACTTTTTTCGGGGAGCAACCTCAATGCCTTCGTCTATTTCCGGTTCTAAGTCCAAGGCCATTGCGTATGCGAAGGCCCTCGCTGCGATCTGCGCGCTGCTGATACTAGTGTTCGAGATTGCGTCGGTTTATTTGCTGAAACATCGTTCGGGCACGTACGCGCGGATATCACAGCAGTACGCTGAAGCGCTGACGATACGACCCGCCGGGGTCGGTGAACCGCCGAGCGTGCTGATGGTCGGCAATTCGCTACTGCTGCATGGAGTGCAATTGGACCGCCTGCGGGAGATTACTTCATCCAGGATGCGGGTTTACCCCATTTTCCTGGAGGCAACGGGCTACTACGACTGGCTGTACGCGCTGCACGGGCTATTTCTTCGCGGAGCCCGGCCCCAGGTGGTGGTTCTCGGCGTCGGCGTGAACTATTTTCTGGAAAATGGCGTGCGTCAGGACTATGCGCCGATGCTGTTTTTTAATACGCGAGACACGCTCGCCGTGGCTTCCGATTTGCAATTGGATCGCACCGCAACCAGCAATCTGCTGCTGGCCCATTCGAGCACATTCTGGGATACGCGCAGCGCCATTCGAACGCAGGTTTTGAATCACATGGTTCCGCACCTGGAAAATCTTTTTTCGCTCGTGAATCAGAGACCCGCCGTGCCAGAGGGCAGGGAATTCGCGGAGATGTCGATTGCGCGTCTGCAAAGGTTGCGGGAATTGTGCGAAGCGAACGGCGCCAGACTGATTCTGCTGGTGCCGCCGACGTTGGCTTCTGAGGACGCCGTCAGTCGGATGGCCGCCGCGGCGCAGGCCGCGGGTGTGGAAGTTTCCGTGCCGGTCGATCCGGCGGCGCTTTCGGCGAAATTTTACCAGCCGGACGGAATGCACTTGAATCCGGATGGGGCGATGATTTTTACATCGGCGCTGGCAAAGGATCTTCCTGAAAAGGTGAAGGCACGCGAAACACTGGCGGCACAAAAGTAGGGTCTGCCAAGGCGCTTGAAGTTGGGGCAGAGGGCGAAGATGAATTCGGCAAGCGCAAAAAGAAAGGCGAGTCAGACACGTGAGCACTGAAGTTACCAATGTATTCGCCCTGGAGCAAGGAGGGCGTTCCTCGCTGACCGCGGATTTCAGTTGGACGTTTGTGGGAAACGCCATCTATGCCGCGGGCCAGTTCGCGATTCTGATGCTGCTGGCGAAGTTGGTGCGGCCGGAACTCGTCGGGCAATACGCGCTCGGCCTTGCGCTGGTCTACCCCGTGATGATGCTGGCGAACATGCAGCTGCGGTCGGTGATGAACTCGAGCGGACGCGACCGCACCCAGTTTGGCCATTATCTGAGCCTCCGCCTGCTCACGACTCTCGCGGCATTCGCGGCTATTTTCTGCATCACGCGGCTGCTGCGGTACGACTGGGAGCTGACCGAAGTGGTTTTGATGGTGGGCGTTGCCTACGGAATCGAAACGATCAGCGATGTGTACTATGCCCGGCTGCAGCTGCACGACAGAATGGCCGAGATTTCCAAATCGTTGATAGCGCGAGCGGTGCTATCCGTGCTGGCGTTGGCGGCGGTTACTTACGTCACGAGGAGCGTGGTCTGGGGAATCGCCAGCGTCGCAGCGGCGCGCACGATCGTGCTCTTTGGGTACGACACTCGGGAACGGACGCACATTCTGCGTTCGGGAACCAAATGGTATTTGCTGAACGGGGAACTGGCCCCGCGATTCAATGCAAGCGAGCAACGCCACCTGCTGTGGCGGAGCCTTCCGCTGGGAATCGTCGTGCTGTTGACTACGCTGAATTCCAGCATTCCCAGTTTTTTCATCAAGCATGGGATTGGAGAACGCGACCTGGGCATCTTCTCCGCGCTTGGATTGACGATCTCGGTGGGAAACATGGCGGTTGTCTCACTCGGGCAGTCCGCGTTCACCCGCTTGTCCAGAGCCTATGCGGCCGGAAATATCGCGGCCTTCGGTTCGCTGCTGGGGGTGCTGCTCACTTGTGGCGCGGGTCTCGGCGTTTGCGGCATGCTCGTTTCCAAATTCGCGGGACGCGAGATTCTCACTTTGCTTTTCCGGCCGGAGTACGCGGAGCGGGCGGATCTTCTCCCCTGGGTCATGGCCGCCGGAGCCGTTCTGTTTATGGCGCAATTTTTGGGATTTGGGATGACCGCGGCCGGTTTTTATCACTCCCAGGTGTACCTGAACATTTCGGCGAATGTCAGCCTGGTGGCGGCGTGCTACTGGCTGGTGGCCGGCAAGGGTTTGCTTGGCGCGATCCTGGCGATGCTGATCGCCGCAATCGTGCAGCTTGTCGCGAGTGCGGTGATTCTGGCAGCCGACATGCGAACGAAGAACAGCGTGCAAACCGAAACCTTTGAAGCAGCATGACGCCGGCAATGAGCATCCGTATGCAATTCGGAGAGTGACTCGTGATGGAGCAAGGACGCAGCGGCGCATTTCCGGGGCTTCAGGGCGTGATCATTCCCGAAACGCTGCCAAGGGTTGCACCAGGGCAGGGACGAGCGCCAGGACGGAGTGTGCGCCAGCGGAAGACTTCCCGCCATTCCCTCAGCCGCGGATTCAACCGCCTCTTTGCTGGGACCGAACAGCTTTCGACACTGGGCAAGATTGCGTTCGGATCGCTGTGGCTGCTGGTGTTCGCGATGCCGTGGGAAGACGCTATCACTATCTCCGGGATTGGCACCAGCGTGCGGCTGATCGGGATGGTCACAGTGGGGCTGGGGGTGCTGGCAGTCCTTGAGCGGGGAAAGGTCCGGCGGCCCGCGGTTGGGCACATCGTGATGGCACTGTTTGTTTTGCTGGCGGTGCTGAGTTACTTGTGGAGTCTTTTTCCTGAAGGAACATTGATCGAAGCATTTTCCTACGTCCAGCTTTTTACAATGGTGTGGCTAATATGGGAACTTGCTCCCGGAGTGCAAGAGCAGATGCATCTGATGCGGGCGTACGTTTTCGGAACTTTCGTCTCCGGGGTAGACACGTTCTACCTTTTTCTTTCTCACCACGAGTCCGTCTATCAGCGTTATGCCGGCGCAAAATTAGATGCCAATGACTTGGGTCTGATCATGGCATTGAGCATTCCGATGTCGTATTACCTGTTGATTCAGAATCAGGGGCGGATGGTCTGGGTCTACAGGGTGCACCTGATCCTTGCGGGAACGACCATTTTGCTAACGGCCTCGAGGGGAGCCACGCTGGCAACCGTGGTGGCGCTGGCGATTGTTCCGCTGACTCAAGCGCGCCTGGGCGGGCGGCAAAGAGTGGCGCTGGTGCTGACCGTGATTCTGCTCATCGGGGGCATTCTTTTCTTTGTTCCCGAAACATCGTGGGAACGCCTGGCAACGGTGCCCACAGAATTCGAGCAAGGGACGTTCACCGGCCGCACGATCATTTGGAAAGCGGGTTGGGAGATTTTCCGCGCGCATCCATTCGTGGGCATTGGAGCGAATGCGTTTCGCGTCATCGTCAGCCGCGAACTGGCGGAGCCCATTCGCATGGGCGAAGCGGATCCCGCGCCGCCCGCGCACAATACTTTTTTGTCGGTGCTCGTCGAGCAAGGCGTGCTGGGTTTCGCGGTGTTTTGCGGCATGCTGGGCGCCCTGGCGGTGTCGCTCAGAGGCATGCCGCCTTTCCCGCAGCGGCTGTGGATTGTGTCTCTTGCGGTTTGGGTGGTCGGCGTCTCCAGCCTGACTTGGGAAATGCGCAAACCAACCTGGTTTTTCTTCGGTCTCTTGATGGCGCAATGCGGAAGCATCGCTCAGATGCGCTGCGATGCGCGAGCGTTCGCCCGCCTCCGGCAGAGCGCAGTTCCCAATTCCGCCCGAATTATGGGGCTTGGAATTTCCGCACGGAAGCCCGGATGGCCGATTTTCTCCTGAACAATTTCCCGCTCCAGACTGGCGAATTGAAATCATGAACAAAATCAAGGTAGTCCAGGTCGTTCCCCTGTTGAGTCCCGGCGGCGCCGAACGCGTTGCCGTTCATCTCGCAAGGGGATTGAACCGCCAGCGATACGAAACGCAGCTCATTTCGTTCTCGGGACGCGTGGGATGCGACCTCGACCACATGCTGCAGGATGCGGGCATAGAGGCGCGCTATCTGGGCAAGCACCCGGGATTCGATTACCGCGTGTACAGCCGGTTGGGCAGCGTTCTGAAGGAATACGAGCCGGATGTGATCCACACGCACCTGCACGCGCTTCGCTATGCGCTGCCTTCAATGCTGCTGATGAAACGCGCAGCAATGGTGCATACCGTTCACAATCTTGCGGAGCGGGAGATCGAACCGCGGGCGCGCCTGATTCAGAGGTATGCGCTGACTCACGGAGTAAAGCCGGTTGCGGTTGCGGAGGAAGTGGCGGCCAGCCTTGAGGACCTCTATGGAATTCACCGCTGCCGCGTGATTTCGAATTGCATTCCAACGGACCTTTATGCGAATCCCCAGACTTCCCGGAAGGACTGGCGTGCGAAGGAGGGATTCAAGGACAGCGATGTGCTTTTTGTGTGCGTGGCGCGATTCGCTCCGCAGAAAAATCAGACGTTGCTGCTGGAATCGTTCGCCCAGGGCCCGGCAGCCGATCCACGCGCGCGCCTGGTGCTGGTGGGAGAGGGGGAGTTGCGGGCGAATCTGGAAGAGCAGGTGAGGGAGCTCAACCTGGCAGGAAAAGTTCATTTTCTAGGGCTGCGCAGCGATATTCCGGACATCCTAGGTGCAATGGACGCGTTCGTTCTTAGCTCGGACTATGAGGGTAACCCGCTATCTGTTCTTGAGGCCATGGCATCTGGCCTGCCCGTTGTGAGCACTGCGGCGGGTGGTGTGCCGAATCTGTTGGAAGCAGGGAAAGAAGGATTCCTGGTGGCCCCGGGAGATCTTCAGGGGCTCGCCAAGTCAATGAACACTCTCTTGAAATATGACGCGGTGCGGAGCTCCATGGGAGCGGCTGCCGCCAGCCGCGCAAGAAAAAACTACGACGTGTCGAATATGGTCCGGGCCTACGAGGAAGTGTACGAGGAGCTCCTGGCGCTTTCGCAACTCCGGAATGTGCGGAGCATGTTTCGCGGGCCCGCGATTCCAGCCGAAGAGGGAATTGGAAGCCATCAACGATGAATGTCCTGGGAGAGGATGAAGGTGAACATGATCAAGGTGATGCACATCATCACGACGCTCGGCCCGGCGGGAGCGGAAAACATGTTGTGCCGGATCGCCGCGGGGATGGACGGGGCGCGGTTTGAAAATGAAATCGTTTCGCTGACCGGGATCCTGGACCTGGCGGAGAAAATGCAGTCCATCGGTGTACGAGTACGCACACTCGGCATGAAGAAGGCAATCCCCAATCCATTGCTGGTAAGGCGACTGGCGCAGTGGATCCGCGAATCCAAGCCGGACGTTATTCACACCTGGATGTATCACGCGAATCTGATTGGCAGCCTCGCGGCGCGCCTGGCGGGCAATGTGCCAGTGGTATGGGCGATTCACCACAATGCGTATGACCCCCGCGTGGACAAGCGGCGGACCATGCTGGTGAACCGAGCCTGCGCTCTTTTATCGCGAAAGTTTGCCGCCCATATCGTCTTTTGCTCGGAGGCCTCGCTTCGCACACACAAAAAACTGAGCTACGCCGCCGAAAAACTGCAAGTTATACCCAACGGCTTCGACCTGGAACAAGTGAAGCCGGATCCCGCGGCCCGCGAATCGTTGCGACAGGAACTAGGCATTCCGGCCGAGGCGATTTTGATCGGATTCGCAGCTCGCTTTCATCCGCACAAGGACCACCGAAATTTCATTCAAGCCGCCGAGCGTTTGCACAAGCTGAAACCCGAAGTTCAGTTCCTGCTTTTCGGGATGGGGATTACCTGGGAAAACGCGCAGTTGGCGGGATGGATCGATTCGGCCGGAATTCGCGAGCGCTGCCATCTGCTGGGTTTGCGCCAGGATATCTCCCGCCTTTTTTCTGGAATGGATATTGCCACCACGGCCTCGCGCAGCGAAGCGTTTCCGATTGTGATCGGCGAGGCCATGGCTTGCGGAACGCCTTGCGTCGTAACCGACGTGGGAGACTCCGCATTGATCGTTGAAAACACGGGTAGTGTCGTGGCGCCCGAAGATCCACACGCCCTGGCCGAAGCCTGGCGGGCGCTGATTGACGCCGGGCCTGCCGTGCGGCGGCGCCTCGGAATCGCGGCCCGGGAGCGGGTGCAGCGGCATTTCGCGCTGCCAGCGATCGTGGACAGTTATCAGAAAATTTACGCTCAGGTCGCGGCCCGTCCGCTGCGTGAAATGCCATCCGCCGAACTTTCGCAGTTTGCCCGGTAAATCTCCGCGCGTAACGAAATCATGAAACCTAATTCAAATCGCCCGCGGTTGGTCATCGCGGTGAATTCTTACATCGCCCTCGGATTCCTGCAGGGTCAACCGGAATATTTTCAGAATTCGGGGTTTGATGTGACGGTTCTCTGCCCTGAAAAACGCTCGGGTGAATGGGAAGTGGCGCGGCCGGAGAACGTCCAAGTCCTGGAAGTTCCCATGGAACGGGAGATCGCTCCGTTGCAAGACCTCCGCTCCGCGTGGCATTTGTGGGGCATCCTGCGGAAGCTGCGTCCTACGGTCACAAACGTGGGCACACCCAAGGCGGGACTTCTGGGCGGTTTTGTGGCGTGGTTGACTCGCGTTCCTTGCCGTTTTTACACGCTTCACGGCTTGCGCTTCGAAACCACAACGGGGTTAAGACGCAAACTACTGATTTTTGCCGAGCGTCTTGCGTGCCGCTTTGCCCATCGTGTCGTCTGCGTCAGCCACAGCGTTCTGGAGAAAGCAGTTGCTTGCCGCTTGGTCGACAGGGAGAGAACCGTGGTGTTCGGCGCTGGTAGCTGTAATGGCGTGGATGTTTCGCGTTTCGCGCCCACACCCGAAAGGATAAGGCGCGCCGCCGAGTTGCGGAGTCAGTTCGGAATTCCCGCCGATGCGCCAGTGGCGATGTTCGTTGGGCGGCTGACCTGCGACAAAGGCATTTGTGAACTTCTGCAAGCCTTTCTACAAATTGAAGATCGATTTCCTCGGCTTCGACTGCTCCTAGTGGGCAGCTTCGAAGACGGTGACCCTCTGCCAGCAGAGATCCGCAAACGCCTCGAAACACATGAGCGCGTGATTCTGGCCGGACCTGTGAACGACCCGGCTCCCTACTATGCGATCGCAGATGTTCTGATCCTGCCGAGCCACCGCGAAGGCCTGCCCACGGTGGTTCTGGAAGGACACGCGGCGGGAAAGCCGGTGATCGGCGCATCGGCGACCGGGATTGTCGACCTCCTGGTGGATGGCGAGACAGGCCTGCTTTTTCCCGTGGGGGACGTGTCCGCGCTTGCGGAAGCGATGGGCAGAATTATCGGAGACAAAGCGCTGGCAGGAAAGCTCGCTCTCGCGGGCCAGGAACAGGTGAAACGAAACTTCCGGCAAGAGCTGATCTGGTCTTCCTTGCGCCGGGAGTACCTGAAGGTCTTGCAGGGCGGAGAAACGCCGCATTCCTCCGTTGTTTCCCAGCACGAAAATTAGCTGGCGGGGAACTAAAATTCATGAAAACCGAGTCAAGTTTTGTACAACCTGGAAGAGTCCACGGGCAATCGATCTTTCGAATCGGAAAGTCGACGTTGTTCGTGGCGGCAGTGTTGGTCGCAATCGTGATTTTCATAAAGGCAAGTAAATCGTCGGCCGCGGCGTTTCCTGTTTGGGTGGCATCTGGCTTGGTCAGAGCAGGGAAGACGGAAGCCCCGGGAATGGTTTCCTCCATCGACGTCTCAGGCGCGCGCGGAGAGATTGTGGACGCACAGATCATTGTGCACGCGCCTATCGGCGGCCTTACCGACGTCAATCTGAGCGCATCGGATCTTGCCGCTCCCGGCGGCGGGACGATTCCAGCGTCGAACATTACTCTGTACCGCGAATATTATGTGACCGTCACCGGTACCGCGAATTACGGAGGCGGAAGCAATCCGCCGCTTGGCTCGGGAACTTATCCGGAGCCGCTCATCCCGTTTAACGATCCGGAAACCGGCGCAGCCCTCTGCGGCAGTTCGGCGTCTCTCAAAGCCTGCAACGCGAACATCAACGCGGGGGAGAACCAATCTTACTGGATTGATATCTCCATCCCGCGCGAAACCGCCACCAGTCCCTCAGGAAGCTATACCGGCAACATCTCCGTCACGTCTAACCAGGGTACGGTAACGGTCCCTGTCGCGCTGACGGTCTGGAATTTCGAACTACCCACGCAGTCTTCCGAACTTTCTCTCTGGACGCTTTGGCCGCCTGCAGCGGGGAATACGACTGCCAGCGTTGCTCGCGCGCTGATGCGGAACAAGGTGATGAGCTGGTTCGATGAAGCTGCAAATGCATCGGCGGACAAAGCGGATGCCGGATTGAATCGCTCCGGCATCGACCGCTATCAGCATTTCCAGGTCAAGTGCAACGGTTCCCACACTAACTTACCAACCACGAAAGAGATCGATGCTGCTGCGGCAAATTTTCCGGAAACCCTGGCACTTGATCTTTACGTTGGCGACGAACTGAATGACTGCCCTGACGGGTATGCGGTGCTGAAAACCGTCGCTTCAAATGTGCATGCAGCGAATCGCACAGTGAAAACCATTCTGACAGTCAACGCTCCCGACGCCAAACTTTTCAATGATGGCCATGGGCACAGTGTAATTGACCACTGGGTGTTGCTCGATTCCGTAGAAAAGTGGCCCGCGTTGCCGTTCACTAGTGGAGGCGACCTCTGGAGCTATACGAGTTGCAACACCGGCTACGGCAACACACCGGAGTGGTTGGTGGACTATCCCCCGATCAACGAACGCATCCAGGCGGGCTTCCTGAATTGGACGCAAGGTGCCACCGGGATTCTTTACTACCGCGCCGACGGGTGGACCGCCGGAAACACGATCGGCAGTTGGAACAACCTCGACACCAACGCTTGTGGGCCTGGCATTGGCAGGCCAGGCGACGGGATTTTCCTTTATCCGCCGGGGCCGATTGCCTCCAGCGAGCCTGCCCCAGGCATACGCCTGAAGGCCATTCGCGACGGAATTCAGGACTACGAATACGCGCAGTTGCTCAAAAATCAGGGGCAAGCGTCGTACGTGGATTTCGTCCTGAAGCCGATCGCCACAAGTTGGACCAAGTGGACCCACGACACAGGTGATCTCGAAAGTGTCCGGCAGAAATTCGGGCAACAACTTCAACAACTTTCGCATCCCTAGCGCTTTTCTTCCCTAGGCAAATTCCGGAGTTTTCGAAAGATTTCTCAAGACCATAAAGACCATTGCAGGAAAAATCAAACTTCATTTCGAAGAGGAGCGAAAAATGACAGGGTGTGACATTGCGATTATTGGCGCGGGGCCTTATGGAATTTCCGCCTCGGCTCACTTGCGCACGATCAAAGGCCTGGACGTGCACACGTTCGGCGAACCCATGGTTTTCTGGCAGCACAATATGCCAAAGAGCATGTTGCTGCGCTCGGGTTGGGAGGCCAGCCATATTGCGGACCCGAACCAGTCCCTGACCCTGGATATTTTCCGCAAGGAAAGCGGCAACCATTTTTCGCGTCCCGTGCCGCTCGACCGTTTCGTGAACTATGGACTGTGGCACCAGCAGCATTCCGTTCCGGACCTCGACCGGCGAAAGATTGTCCATGTCGAACCTGGCACGCGCGGATTCCGGCTAATCCTCGAAGATGGCGAGTCGGTGATGGCCAACCGCGTCGTGATTGCCGCGGGGATTTCTTCCTTTACATGGCGCCCGGCGGAATTTGACAACCTGCCTGCCGCATTGGCGACGCACACTTCGGAACATGTCGATTTCGCGAGGTTCGCGGGGAAAGAAGTACTCGTGGTTGGAGGTGGCCAAAGCGCGCTGGAATCCGCGGCGCTTCTGCACGAAGCCGGGGCTGTTGTCGAAATCGCCGCGCGCGCTCGCGAGATCCGGTGGCTCGGCGGCGTCGTGTCGCGGACGATTCATCGCGGCTTCGGACCGAGGATTTCGAAGCTTCTTTACGCCCCAACGGACGTGGGTCCCGCAGGCATCAGCCAGATTGTGGCGCGGCCGGACCTCGTCCGGCGCTTCTCGCGCCGGATTCAGGACTGGCTGAAAAAGAGATCGATTCGGCCGGCCGGCGCGCGATGGCTGGTCAATCGACTAAAAGACGTCCCGATGCATCTCGGACGCACGGTGATGTCCGCTAAGTCGAAGGGCGAACGCGTCAGAATCCGGCTGGATGACGGAAGCGAAAGAGACTTCGAGCACATTTTCCTGGGAACCGGATATCGCGTGGACGTCTCTAAGTACGATTTCCTCGCCCCCAAACTTGCGGGTTCCATCTTCCGTCACGAGGGATACCCGCGACTCACCGATGGCTTCGAGACATCGGTCCAGGGACTGCACATTTTGGGCGCGCCGGCTGTTTGGAGCTTCGGCCCGCTGATGCAGTTCGTCGTCGGCACACACTATTCTTCACGCGCGCTGATGCAATACGTCGCCGGGAAGGCCGTTGGCAATCGCGCCCGAGTCGGCGAACCGCTCGTTGCAGAACTGGAATTATCGCGCCCTCATGATTAACCCACGTTCGATCACGGTCGTCCGGAGCTTCGCACTTCGATGGAAATTCCATTCATGAATAAAACGACAGGCGCATTGGTTCTTGGTGGAAATCTCAACGGTCTTTCGATCGCGCGAAGCCTGGGCCGTCATGGCGTCCCGGTTTGGGTGGTGTCCCCACCCAACATCAGGTTGGCCAGTTTCTCCCGCTACACGCGACGAACCTTGCCGTGGCCTGTAGGTGATGACGAAACACAGGTCGAATACCTGTTGGAAATCGCCGCACACAACAACCTGGACCAGTGGGTGCTGTTTCCAACCAGCGATGAATCGGCCGCATTGCTGGCGCGTTTCCACTCAAAACTCTCGAGCCGCTTCTGCGTGTCGACTCCAACGTGGAACGTCTTGCGCTGGGCTTATGACAAGCGGCTGACCTATCGATTCGCAGCCGATCAAAAAGTCGACTGCCCGGCAACCTTTTATCCGCTCACGGACGCCGATCTTGAGGGCGTGAACTGCGAATTTCCGGCGATTCTCAAACCTGCCACCCATTCATCGATCAACCGTCTTACCGAGGACAAGGCATGGCGTGTGGCGAATCGCCAAGAGCTTCTGGTAAGGTATCGCGAAGCCCGCGAATTGATGCCCGCGGATTTGATTCTTGTCCAGGAGATGATTCCCGGCAGCGGTGGGTCGCAATTTTCGTTTGCGGCGCTCTGCTCTGAAGGAAAAACGATTGCCTCTCTCACCGCACGCCGCACCAGGCAGTACCCGATTGATTTCGGGTATTCGAGTTCATTTGTCGAGACGATGGATGTTCCGGAAATTGTCGCACCTTCAGAACGATTGCTCGCCGCCATCGGGTATACCGGAATTGTTGAAGTCGAATACAAATTCGACCTGCGGGACGGACGCTACAAACTGCTCGATATCAATCCCAGGCTTTGGACTTGGTCACCGCTGGGCGGCCGCGCCGGGATAGATTTTCCCTATCTGCTCTGGAAAATGATGCAGGGCATGCCGCTGGCGGAGCAGAAGGCGCCGGCGGGCGTCCGATGGGTGCGCATGAGTACGGATATTCCGGCGGCGTTTCAGGAAATCCTTCGCGGCAGGCTGAATTTGCACTCATATCTGCGATCCTTGCGCGGCCCGCTGCAATTCGCGCTGGTCAGTGCGGACGATCCGTTGCCCGGATTGATGGACCTGCCCATCTTTGCGTTCAAACACATTTACAACGCGTATACGGGTCTGCGAAAAAATGCCGCCGCTTCGCGGAGATGCCCCGTCAAGAGTTGAGCAGTGGAAGCGAAACTCCGGCCCGATTCTCCATAGATAAGGATGCTGCCATGTGCCGCAAGCCAAACTCGAATATGAAACTTCCGCAGGCAATGCACTACAAAATCCCCCGCCGCGAACCATGGGGAAAGGATCGATCAGCGAATCAGGCTTTCTGTCAGGCACAGCGTGCGTTCCGGAAACATAATTGGCGTCTCGCTCGCGTGATCCCCGCGATTAAAATTGGAGAGTAAATGACCCGACCAACGGTTGTCATCAGCCTGGATCTGGAGCTCAGTTGGGGAAGCTTCGATCTTTCCTATGGCGACGAGCTGCTCCGGATGGGCCGGTGGACTCACGACGTTGGCGCGCCCAATTTATTGAGGCACCTGACGCGGAACGGGCTCTCCGCGACGTGGGCGATTGTCGGCGCGATGATGCGGGATTCTTTACCGGACGTTTCCAGTCTGCCCGAAGTCCGCTATCAGCACTTCGCAAAATCCTGGTTTAGCTATATTTCGAAGGACGGCGACGAACATACTCACCCCGAATGGTTCGGCGCAAGCCTAGTGGAAATGATTCGAAACGCAAAACCTAAACAGGAAATCGGCTTCCATTCCTTTTCTCACGTCCCTTTTGGAGAACGCGGCATGACGCGGGAACGCGCCATCGCCGAGTATCGGTATTGCGCCCAGCTCGCGCAGGAACTTGGCATTACAAAATCATCCTTCGTTTTCCCGCGGAATTCAGTGGCCTATCTCCCGGAGCTTCGCGACGCGGGATTCACCTGTTTTCGTGACGTGGATCGGCTGCCGATGCGATTTGCGAACGCCGCTCTCAACTCCCTCGGCATGATCTGGGCTGACTTCGTTGGGACCACTCCATGCATGGTCGAGCCTTCGCTGAAGGAGGGGATTGTTTCGATTCCCGGGTCGCTCTTGATCCGTTACGCGGCCGGGTGGCGCAAGTTTATTCCAGATTCGAGCCGGCTGCGGCGCCTGCGAAAAGGACTGGAGCTTGCTCGCCGAAGCCGGGGAGTTTTCCACTTGTGGTTTCATCCGGAGAATCTTTATGCGGGATGGCCGCGAGTGGAAAATGTTGTGGCCCGTTTTCTCGACGAGCTTGGTGTTCTGGTGCGGAATGGCGACGTGCGGTGTTTGACGATGGGCCAGCTGGCCGCGGAATTCCGTTCCCATTCAGCGGCGAAACAGAATCCGCGTCAGCCAGCTGCTTTCACGCCGGCCGCTCAAGGGAATTCCCACGCTGACGGCAACCGTCGCCGCGCTGGTGAGGCGATTTCCGCATAGTCGGACTCGGCCGGATCATTTCCGGAGTCCTCCAACCTTCTTGAAACGAAGAATCGGGCTTCGGAATCTTTGTGGGACCCCTTTTCCAGTGCACAACAGAGACGCCTTAGCCCGATCTGTACTCAACTCCAATCAGTCAGACTGAGAGAAGCCGAATCTTCATGCGATGATCACGGGGCGAGTTGATGCAGCAGTTGCCCCAGTTGTGTGCGCGCGTTTTGGAGCGCGTTCGGGTCGTGATTCCAATTGCTCCAGCTCGTCGCAATCGGAAGCAGAGTGCTGTCCACGACGCTGAGTTGCCCCAGGTTCTTGAGCATCTGCGCGTATTCGTAATCCTGAATACCATCGCGGATCGCCTTCAAACGAATGCCCGGTGCGGACTCGGTCGAAGCGATCGGCGCCGGCGGATACAGAAAAATTCCGTCGCCCGGCCGGCCCAAGCCGCCGCCGCAAGCGGTCGTGTCCACGTTGTCCCAGCTGCCAATGGCGTTGCCGGCTGTCCACCCATCAGCGCGATAGTAGAGCAGCCCCGTCGCCCCCTGCGCGAAGTTCAGGAATCCCGCCTGGATGCGTTCGTTGATTGGCGGATAGTCCACCATCCACTCCGGAGTGTTGCCGTAGCCGGCGTTGCAGCTCGTATAGCTCCAGAGGTCGCCTCCGCCAGTAAATGGCAAGGCGGGCCACTGTTGCATGGAGTCGAGCAGCACCCAATGATCGACAGAACCGTACAGATTCGGGTCCGTCGCGTTGAGCGTCATCATTGTCTTCACGCTGCGATTCGCCGCGTGCGCGTTTGCGCCGAGGGTTTGGATGTCGGAGTAGTCGCCGGTGCAGCCGTTCAGTTCGTCGGCCATGTAGAAGTCCAAACCAAGGCCCGCCGGGAAATTTGCCGCCGCGGTATTGATCTGGCTGGTCGTCGGAAGGCTGCTGTAGCCTCCATTGCACTGGATGCCGATGTAGTAGTAGTTGTCCAGGCCGGAGCGGTTCAGCCCCATGTTGGTCACGTCGGAAGAGGCGTTACCCGCCACGTCGTACCAGCTCATCACCTTGTTGCGCATGAGTGCGCGCGCCAAAGTAGTGGTGGTATTTCCCGATGCGGGTGGCCAGAGCGTCCACAGAGAAAGCTCCGAAGGCTGCATCGGCAATTCGAAGTTCCACACGGTCAGCGAAACAGGAATCGTTGCCGTTCCCTGCGAGGAAGAAATCGTTACGCTGCCGGTGTAGGTTCCCGCCGGACTGTTCGCCACGCCGTGCGGAATGGAAATGTCGATCCAGTAAGGCTGATTTTGCCCCGCGCTGACGCTAGCGTTGCAGGCTTTGAGAGACGCCGAACTTCCGCACAGCGCCGCGCCTGTTTCCGGATCATTGAACGGAATCAGCGGTTCAGCATACGTTCCCGAACCAAGCGGTGGATTGCTGCCGCCGCCGTAGCTCGCCGTGCCGGTGACCGCGAGGTAGTACTCACGATAGAGCGTCACGTTCGACGCCGAGAGGGTAACTCCGTTGGGTCCCGTGAGAGCCGTCGCGCTCACATTGACGTTCGTCAACCCGCCGGCCGGGCCTTGCACCACAACCTGCGTATCCACCGTTTCCCCACGCGCACCAAACAGTGCGATGGAAGAAAGTGTTCCGGGGGCGTCCGTCTGCCCTACCCTGTCGAGACTGGGCGCTACCCAAGCCGGGAACGCCGATGGAGAGGTTGAGTCGACCGTGAGGGTCGCCGCGCTGCTGCTGGAACTGCCAACTGCGTTGCTGACCACCACAGTAAACTGCGTGCCACTGTCGGCACTGCTCGTTACTGGAGTAGTGTAGCTGGCTGCAGTCGCACTGTTGATGGCTGCACCGTTTTTCTGCCATTGATAGCTGAGCGGCGCGGTGCCTGTAGCGGCGACTGAGAAGGTTGCGGTTTGTCCTGCGGTAATCGTTTGGTTCGCAGGCTGCGCCGTGATCGAAGGCGCAACCGTTGCCGCGTTAACCGTAAGCGTAGCTGCACTGCTGGTAATGCTTCCAGCCGTGTTGCTCACCGCCACGGTAAACTGCGCCCCGCTGTCGGAACTGGTCGTCGCGGGCGTGGTGTAGCCGGACGAAGTCGCGCCACTAATCGCCGTGCCGTTTTTCTTCCATTGATAGGTGAGTGGAGCAGTGCCTGTTACAGTCACTGAGAAAGATGCCGTCTGCCCCGCCGTTACCGTTTGGCTCGCAGGCTGCGCCGTGATCGAGGGCGCAACCGTTGCCGCGTTGACCGTAAGCGCAGCTGCACTGCTGGTGACGCTCCCAACCGTGTTGCTGACCACGGCCGAGAATTGTGCGCCATTGTCCGCAATTGTTTCGGCCGGCGTTGTGTAGCTTGTGGAAGTCGCACCGCTAATCGCCGTTCCGTTCTTTTGCCACTGGTACGAAAGTGGAGCACTGCCAGTCGCGGTAACTGCGAATGTTGCGCTTTGACCTGCCGTCACGGTCTTGCTGGTGGGTTGCGCGGTAATCGACGGGGCATTGTTGACCGTCAGCGTTGCGGAACTGCTCGTAACTTTGCCGACGTTATTGCTGACCACAACCGCGAACTGCGCACCGTTATCAGTGCTAGTAGTCGCGGGCGTTGTGTAACTGGAGGAGGTCGCGCCGCTGATCGCCGCGCCGTTTTTCTGCCATTGGTAACTCAGCGGAGTCGTGCCCGTTGCGGTCACAGAGAAAGAGGCTGTCTGGCCGAGGATAACCGTTTTGCTCGCGGGTTGTGAACTGATCGACGGAGCGGTCGAGGAAGCAGCCTTGAAGACTACGTCTACCCAATAATTCGCTGCCTGGTGCGTGGACACGGGATGAGTGCCGAGAGTCCCATAGACCCCGTTCGGAGTCTGCAAAGCATGCAACGGCGCGTTGTTGTATCCCGCGCTCGTGAAATAGCCCCAGTTGGCACTGAAATGTCCGATCGTCAACCCATACGAAGCCACGTACACATTGTTTGCAGTGATGACCACCGGTGTGGAAAAGTTGGCCTGTTGCCAGCCCGAAGCGGTCTCCCCTGTAAAGGTTACCGATGCGAGGAGAGCGCCTTTGGGGCCCCAGAGGCGGCCCACATGTGTGCCGGTGTTGGCCGAGCTCTTGTAAAAGCGGACGCCGGTGATGGTCCCGCTGACATCCGACTTGAACGAAACCCCCAGCTCCAACGGACCGCTGGCGCCGTTATCAATCGCCGCTGGCACGATGGTGCTCGGCCAGATCGTTTGCTGCGCTGCTGCATTGCCGCAGCACACCAGGGTAAACAATAGGCCCAATAGCGCCGCTCCGGCGTGTCTCAGCGACCCTGAATAGCAACGAATCGAACCACTTTGTATTCTGTTTTTCAAAAGAATTTCCCCTAAATAAAGTTCGCAGGCATCTCGAGGCCGGCGTCTCGACGGGGCTGGGGGGGCTGGGCAAGCTAACGCAATTTGGGGGGCAGGTCGCTGAGATTTACGACTGACCCGGATTTCTCAGCCACTCGCGCCCGCGCCGAGAGGCAAATGCGCTCCAAACGTTGCGCCCACGGTAGAGAGCTTAGTTCGCGCGGAGTTTTCGGTATGTCGGCAGGGCAATGATTTTCGTGTCAGACGATTGTTTCAGAGATGTTTCACGGAGTCTTACAGGGGGACAGCTGTACCTTTACCGATTGGGAGCCTTCCAGGCTTCCTCGGCGCAAATGTTTTATAGTTGATTTGAGTACCCCAGCCCACCTCGGGCCATTTCCCGCCCGAAACCCCGGCCACCTGGCAACATTCGAGAGAAATTCTATGAAAACCCGCAGGTTTGCCGGTTTTTCTATCCAGGAAGAGCATTCGGGTTTCCCGCTCCCCAGCCAGAGAGTGCTCAGTTTATATCCTGAACTTCTTCGGGGGCTGCCGGTTGGCGTGGTCCTTTTATTGTTGGAAGATCCCTCGGACTCCGAATCATTCAGGATCGTGGATGCCAATCGCGCCGCTGCGGAAATTACCCGGCCGGCTTCGCCCAAGCTGCTTGGCAGAAGCCTGGCCGATTTTCCAAAGCTGCTGGAAACGCCAATCCCCGGCCAGTTGCTCGCTACGCTACGCAGTGGAGAGGCTCGAAATCTGGGGGAGCTTTTCTATGGAGACGACATCATCCGAGAAGGCTTTTACTTCGTGCGTGCTTTTCCCTTGTCCAATAATTTCTTGGCCGTTGTTATTGAGGATGTCACCGATCGAATTCATGCGGAACGCGCGCTACGCGAAAGCGAGGAACGTTCTCGTCTGCTCATCGAAGGTGTCCAGGAGTACGCTATTTTCCAATTGGACCCGGAGGGCAATGTGATGAGCTGGAATGCCGGCGCGCAGCGTCTGAAGGGCTACGATTCGGCGCAAATCATCGGCCACCACTTCTCCATCTTCTATCCCGAGGAAGATCTGATAAACAATAAGCCGCGCGATATTCTTGCCCGCGCGACTCGGGACGGGCAGACCCAAGACGAAGGCTGGCGTATCCGCAAGGATGGCTCCCGATTTTGGGCCAACGTTATCGTCACGGCCCTCAGGGATTCGGACGGAAATCTCCTTGGTTTCGCGAAGCTCACTCGGGACACCACAGAAAACCGGGAACGAGCGCAAACCCTGACCAGGGCCAATGAACTTCTGGAGCTTCGTGTCGAACAGCGGACCGCCGTTCTGACCCGTGTAAACCACGAGATGCGTACAGAGATCGCGGAACGCCAACACGCTGAGGAGGAACTCAGGAAATCGCGTGACCAACTCCGCGCGCTTGCGGCCCGCTTGCAAAGCGTGCGTGAAGAGGAGCGCACCTACATCGCGCGCGAAATCCATGATGAACTCGGGCAGGCCTGCACGGCGATCAAGATGGACCTCGCATTGATCGGCCGAAAGCTGACCAAGCGGCAGAACGCGCTTCGGGCCAAGGTGGAATCATCCGTTCAATTGGTGGATGGTACGATTGTCACACTGCGCCGGATTGCTTCGGAGCTTCGTCCGAGGACGCTGGACGATCTCGGTCTTCCCGCCGCGCTGGAGGCGCAGGCTCAGGAATTCGAGAGCCGCACCGGGATACACTGTAGCGTAACATTGCCGCCCGAACCCTTGACGCTTGATACCGACCGCTCCACGGCGATCTTTCGAATTTTTCAGGAGTCGCTGACCAATGTGGCGCGCCACGCTCATGCCACCCGCGTCGAAGCCCGCCTTCGGCGCGAAACTGATCGCATTATTTTCCAGGTATTCGATAACGGCACCGGGTTCGATCCTCAGGTGGTGAAAGCGCGCAAATCGCTCGGCCTGGTCGGGATGCAAGAGCGCGCGTTATTGCTCAACGGAGATTTCAAAACGGAGGGAGTGCCTGGTTCGGGAACAACAATGACGCTCACGATTCCCCTACCTCCCCCGATCGCCGCAGAAAGCGTGCGCCATGAGGATTCTGATCGCTGACGACCACGCCATGTTTCGCCGGGGCCTGAGAGAGACGCTGGCGGAAGCATTCTCTCGAGTGATCTTTGGGGAGGCGAAAACAGCCTCGGAAACGCTGGAGTTCGTGCGCCGCCACCACTGGGACGTCGTCATTCTGGATATCAGCATGCCCGGAAAAAGCGGGCTCGACATTCTTGATGAAGTGAAGCGTTTGCGCCCCAGGACTCCGGTGCTTCTTTTGACTATGCATCCCGAACAGCAATATGCCCGCCGCGCCCTCAAAGCTGGCGCCGCGGGCTACTTGACCAAGGACAGCGTCCCGGACGAACTGAAGACCGCGATCCAAAAAATCGTCTCAGGCGGCCGCTATGTTAGCGCGACCTTGGCGGAAAAGTTGGCCGTTGATCTCAGAAAAGGCGCCGATCTCCCGCTCCACGAACTTCTCTCCGACCGCGAATTTCAGGTATTGCGGATGCTCGCGTCTGGGAAAACCGTAAAGGAAATGGCCGAAGAGCTTTCGCTCAGCGTAAAGACCGTCAGCACCTACCGCGGCCGGATTCTGGAGAAAACCGGCATGAAGACGAACGCGGATCTAATTCGCTACGCGCTAGAAGCGCAACTGGTGGACTAACCGCGCGCTTCGTAGGACACTCGCGGTCAACACACCTTCTCATTGTCCTACGTGAGATTCGTGCATCCACCGGATGTATTTCCGTGTGAATTTGTCATTCTCTGTTATTGGGCTCTGCATTTTGGCGAGCGCTGTTCATGAAGGATGGAATATGAAAGTCTTTATCGCTGACGACTCCAGGATAGTCGTGGAACGCCTGGCGGACCTCCTCGAGGAGGTCCCCGGCGCACGGCTTGTGGGACAAGCGGGCGATGTGCCTGCCGCGGTAAACGGCATCCAGCAGATGAAGCCAGATGCGGTCATTCTCGATCTGCACATGCCTGGCGGCAGCGGACTCGACGTGCTTCGCGCGGTCCGCACCGATCGCCCCGACCTTTATATCCTGATCTGCACCAACTATCCTTACCCCGAATATCGCGAGGAATGTCTGGCCGCCGGCGCCAATCTGTTCCTGGACAAGTCCGCCGATTTCGAAAAGATTCCCTCCATCCTTCGTGAATTGGTCCAGAAAGATGCAAAAATTTCTCCCAGCGTACGCTGAGGGAAATCCCCGCCGATCGTTCGTGTTCGCACTCCCATTCTTCTCTCTATCTTCGCCCTTCGCGCTTCGGGCGATTCCCACCCCCGTTTTTGCTGTATTCACCCGATTGTCCACTGCCTGCTGCAGAGGCATAAATACGATAGCGCCGAGTGATCGGCAGGTCGGTAAAAACGGAAAGTGGCTGAACGACCTGAGTGTATCCCTTCACGCCGCGGGCTATTTTTAAGACGTAAGTGTTCTCGCCAAAGAACACTTCTGCTCCACGGTTCGCTTCGAATCGTCTCCGCGCGGCCGCTTAATAAATGAGGAGAGGATAAATGAGAAAGTTGCAGATTCTTGGGATCGCGTGCCTGGCACTGTTTTCAGCCGGCACGATCCGGGCACAGGGCACGGCCGGGGTGAACAACGCCGAACTGAAAGGCGATTACGCATTTACGTTCAACGGAATGACCACCGGCGGCAGTGGCGGATCAACGCCGTTTGCCGCTGTGGGTAGATTTACGTCGGACGGCGCCGGAAATTTGACGAATGGAGTATTGGACACCAACGGTGTCGGCGTGCCGGAGAAATTAATCGACCAGGCTTTCACCGGAACTTACTCGATCGGCGCGGACAACCGCGGCGTGATGAATCTGAATATCCCCGGCGGGGGCAAGCTGGCATTCGTGATGATGGCCGATGGCACCGCGAAGTTTGTCGAGATTGACGCCTCGGGCGGCAACGGAACAGTCGGCTCGGGGTCCATGGAAAAGGCGGACACGACTGCATACAGCACTTCCAAAATCGTCGGCGACTATGCCTTCGGAGTTGCAGGCTTCGACCTTTCGAACAATCGTACCGCCATCGCTGGCCGTATGACCGCCAACGGCGCGGGAACCTTCACCAGCGGCGCTGCGGACACCAACCAGTCCGGTACATTCACCACTTTAAACATCTTCGCGTCGAGCTACATCGTGACCGACACATCCAGCGGGCGTGGCATGCTGGACCTGCCTCCACTCGCCGGCGGAATTCCGCAAAACCTCAACTTCGTCTTTTATGTCGCGAACTCTGGAAAAATCTTTGCGATGGAGTCAGACGCTCCCTCGCCAGCGACACCACTCTTGAATGGGACTTTCCTCCAGCAGCAAACGCCGCTTGGAGGTTTCTCCAACTCCTCCCTGAACGGCGGCATGGTCATGTACTTGACCGGACGTGTCGGCTCCGGGTGTGGCAACAATAGCGGGGCCGCTCCCAATGTCCTGGCCGGTCTGCTCACGGGCAACGCGGCCGGCGCGCTCACCCTGACTTACGACCAGAACTGTGGCGGGGCCGCTACATCTGTCACCGCTCTCGCCGGAACGTCCGCCGTCGATAGCAATGGGCGAACTGGAATTCACCTCGGCGGTAGTTATCTGGTTGCTTACCTCGTCAGTTCTAATCAGGCCTTCTTCGTTGTCCCGGACAGTTCTGTGTTGTTCGGATTCGGCGATCCGCAGACCGCGACAGCTCTCTCCGATAGCTCGATCAGTGGCGCGTATACCGGCTTGGCTACTGCCCCGATGACGCTTGGCGTAACGATTTTCTCCGGCGAGTTCACCGCGAACGGTGCCAGCCCCACTGGCACCATTACTGGCACCGAGGATACCGGTTCCCCTAGCGGACCGAATTTAGGCGTCGCGGTAAATGCCACATACTCCGTATCCTCATCCCCAACGAATGGGAGAGGAACCATGATGGTCACTTCCGGGTCGGGAGGAAGTGCCGTCCTATATGTTGTCTCCCCTTCGAAGTTTGTGGTGGTCTCGTTGAGCGATCCGAATCCTGCAGTATTGATGTTCGAGCACTAGTCTTCACCCACTCGAATCCTCACTCCTCGCTGCGCCCGAACCGCTCGAGCGTGCCGGTGGTCTTTTTTCCACCGGCACGGTGATGCTGAGTGGCCGGTTCGCGCTGTTAGGTGGAGCACTCGCGCCTGCCAGCGGACAATTCGATTACGGCCCTAAGCGGTTCCACACCTGCCTGTAATTCCACGTGCGGAATCGAATTTCGGGCAGGCAAATACGCGCGTTGGCCGGCCTCTCCTAAGACCATAGATAAGTGTTCAGTATTTCGACGTGGCTTTAATAGTGAAGGTACGAAGATTCCGCGTGGTTGCCGTTCCATCGGCGCCGCCTGCCATCGAGCCTTCTGACCAGCTGACGGTTTGTCCTTGGAACTGTAATCCGACACCAAAACGTCCATCTGGTAGCCGCTCACAGTAAACAACGCGACCGAGGGTTCGCTGATCACCCATAACCGAGCTGATCATCAGTCGCTCGTTCAAATCTCTAGCTCGCTGGGTCAAAATGCGTATTCCCAGCGAGCATACGTTTTCCGTGTTCGTCCGCTCTGTCGCGGCCGGGTCCAGCAGGCTGGAGATCTGCACCGGGACCGCCAGCGGAATTCGTTTCTCAAGTCGTCCAGACCGCACAGGCATTTGTGAGATAACCTTCCAGGCTGGGTTCCATCAGCATGCACCGGGCTGGGCGGCGCCAAAAAATTGCGGGAACCAACAAGAACGTCAGCGATGATGCTTTATTTGCACATTCTTAATCTGAGGACGCTCCTCCGCTGCGACCTTTTCTTCTTTTGACAATGTCTCTCGTACGGGCATAGCTGCGGCGGTCCGGATTTAGTGGACTGCCTGCATCTGGTGCGCCGCGTGCTTGCAAATCCGCTGCAATTCCTCGTAGGTGAAGTAGGTTTCTTCCTCGCTCCCGGCACGTTCTACATGGCCCAATCCAGATTCCTTCGCAATGCGGCGGAATTCTGTTTCCGGTATGCCGAGAAGGAAAGAAGCTCTTGCCTGCGTAACGTATTTCGGGACTTGGTTGTTCATGACCTCTTCCTGCGGCGCGACGATGACCATGTCAGCTTCTTCGACAGCAGCTATCGTCCTCTTGGAAACATCAGTGCTAGACGCTCTGTCCATATACATGAACCTCCACCAACTTGAGTTCGGCCCGCCTCCGTGTCAGCGCAGTTCGGTAGTTGGGGTGTTTGAGGTGGGAGCCCTGATCACAGAGGCGGCCCACTCCTCTCCTGGCAACATAGCCGTTTACCAAACGATTTCAATCCGGTGAATCCCCCATTTCGATGGAGTGAAATCACCCAGAACGGTGGCGGGGGAAGCCCTCCCCGGGGGCGCGGTCAGGCCTGGATCAAACTGTGGCGGATGGCGTAGCGCACAAAACTGGCTGTTTCGTGGATATCGAGTTTCTTCATGAGTCTTGCTCGGTGAGATTCAGCAGTTTTTACGCTGATCCCCAAAAGCACAGCGACGTCTTTCGTGGACTTTCCTTCACCAACCAGTTGAAGAACCTGGCGCTCGCGCCCTGAAAGGGGATCGGTCGAGTCATACGTTTTGGACAGATAAGCGTCAACAACCGCGCGTGAAATGTTCGGGCTGAGATATATGGACCCGCGACAGACTTCTTGTACCGCATGCACGAGGTCGTCCGCCGCTTGGCCCTTCAGCACATATCCCCTGACGCCGGCGCGCAGAGACTCGATCACATACTGATCCTCGTCGTGTTGCGTGAGAACTACGACTTTGGTCCTCGGAGAGGATTTCTTTAGTTTGCGAGAAGCGTCGACACCGTTCAAAACGGGCATGTTGATGTCGATGATGGCGACGTCAGGTTCGGTCTTCTCCACCGAGCCAGTGTTTCTTGTCCGTCCGAGACCTCGGCGACAACTTGAAATCCTTGTTTTTCCAGTAATGCCTTCAGTCCCTGGCAGACCAGGGCATGATCGTCGGCAAGCAAAATGCGTGTGTGCATCGTTCGCTGGCAGGTTAAGAAATCCCTCCAACTTGGACAATCGGGTAGTTTCCTCTATTCCTCTGGAGTAAAGACCCGATCGATGTCTATGCTAACGCAAGAGATGATCTGGCAGAAGATTCTTATCCTCTTGGTAGTGACGCATTCTTCAAAATGAGTCACTACCATCCTCTTGCAACCGCTCCATTTGCGGCTTTGCCTCCCCCTGCCGCATATTCACGGGAAGGAAGTGCCGTACTCATCTTCAAGAGCCGCGCACGGCACGTTTGGGAAGCCGCTTGGAGCAAATAATGTATAGGTTTCGGAATCGCCGGGGTGGGGGCTTAACTCCCTCCATTTTAAGGTAGACACCCGATTGACCTTAAGTGCTTGTCTTAGTCCAATACCAACTCGAAATGAAAGCAACCAGCCATTTCCCTGGCCATCGTGCGTGACATAGGGTTGTTGTTTTCGGTCTATACTGCCCTGCGACATAACCTGCGAAAACGACCTCGTTGCGCTAGAGAATCTGGGAACAGGTTTGAGCACAAAACCCTGCCGAACACCGTGCAAAACCGTGATGTAGGACGCAAAGAAATGCTTGAAGAGCCAACTACATAGCATTTCTGGATACAACAACGGGTTGGAGGTTCGAGTCCTTCCCGGTTCACCATTCCCTTGAATTTGTTCTTTCTTTTCAACCAACTAGCTCTCGCTGCTCTTCTTGTGCCTGCCCTTGCGAGGGAACAGAAGCAAACAATAAGGCTGCAACGTTCGCTAGAGCCCGTCGTTTCGAGTCCGGCACAAAGTGCGTGTAGACTCGAAGCGTCGTTTCCATATCCGAGCTGCCCAAGTATGTCCTGGGCAGCTCGAAACTGGAGAATTGCCGTGTTGCATGAAACCCGGTGTCTGTGAACAATGACAGCATCTGAATGTGGTGGAGAGTCGAGGCGGAATGCTGTTAGTCAATTTACGAGAACAAGTCCTCGAGGCGAATCTGGAGCTGGTCCGAAGAGGACTTGTGCTTGCGACCTTCGGAAACGCCAGTGGACTGGCTCGCGAGGAAGGCTTGATCGTCATCAAGCCGAGTGGTGTCCCCTACGAAGGGATGAAGCCAGCGGACCTCGTTGTGACGGACCTGCACGGAAAAGTCGTCGAGGGAAGCCTGCGCCCGTCTTCCGATCTTCCAACGCATGCCGCCTTGTATCGCGCATTCCCGGCCATCGGCGGAATCGCACACACGCATTCCGAATACGCCACGGCGTGGGCCCAGGCCCGCCAGCCTATTCCTTGCTTCGGCACCACACACGCCGACTATTTTCACGGCCCGATTCCTGTGACCGAACTCATGACGGACGACGAAATCAACGGCGAGTACGAAGCAAATGCCGGAGCGGCCATCATTCGCGCCTTCGAAAGAATAGATCCTATGGCGATTCCCGCAGCGCTCGTCGCGAACCATGGTCCTTTTGCCTGGGGTGCGGACGCGCGGAAAGCCGCGGAAAACGCCTGGATGCTTGAGGCCGTTGCGCGCATGGCGTATTTAACCGTTGCGTTAGATGCGAATGCCGGCTCTCTCGGCAAAACGCTGCATGACCGGCATTTTCTGCGGAAGCACGGCAAACAGGCTTACTACGGGCAAGCAGGGAAAAAAGAATGACGGCATCTTTTGCTTGGTTGTCATGTTTGCGGTGTACGATGCGTTAGCAGAACAGGGCGCGCTTGCCGCTTGCATCCGGGCATTTAATGAGTGGCACGTGAAACTCCAAGTGATTGAACAGCAACATCGCGAAGGAAAATGCGGCGCATGAGAGAGAAAGCGACATAACGGACCATGGCCAACAAGAGAAAAATGACGATGGGAGTGGTAGTGGGAAACCGGGGATTCTTCCCGGCTCATTTGGCGAAGACCGGAAGGGAGGAGATGACACAGGCTTTGCAAAAGGCGGGCATCGATGTGGTTGTGCTCGGGCCGGAGGAGAGCAAACACGGGGCGGTCGAGACTTACGAGGAAGCCAAGCGCTGTGCTGAGCTTTTTAAATCGAAAGCCGATGCTATTGATGGCGTGATTGTGACTTTGCCGAATTTCGGAGACGAGCGCGCCATCGCCGATACGCTGCGGCTGGCGCGGCTGGATGTCCCGATTCTGGTGCAGGCCACACCAGATACACCTTCGAAAATGACCATCACGCACCGGCGCGACAGTTTTTGCGGCAAAATGTCCGCCTGCAATAATTTGAAGCAGTACGGCATTCCTTATTCGCTCACCACGCTTCATACCGAAACGCCGGATTCGGCGGAGTTCACGAAGGATCTCGAATGGTTCGCGGCTGTTTGCCGGGTCGTGGAAGGGCTGCGGAATTTGCGCATTGGCGCTCTAGGCGCTCGCCCCACGGCGTTCAACACGGTGCGCTACAGCGAGAAGTTGCTTGAAGCCAGCGGTATCTCCGTCGAAACACTTGATCTATCTGAAGTTCTTGGGCGCATCAGTCGGATGAAGGACACCGACGAAGCAGCGGTGCAGAAGCTGCAATCGATCCAGAAATATGTGACGACGACCGACATTCCCCAAGCTGCGTTGCTAAAGATGGCAAAGCTCGGAGTAGTGATCGATCAGTGGATGAAGTCTACCGACCTGCAAATCAGCGCCGTGCAGTGCTGGACTTCGCTGGAGGAAAACCTCGGCGTGGTGCCATGCACGGTCATGAGCATGATGAGCGACTCGCTGCTTTCGAGCGCCTGCGAAGTGGACGTGTGCGGCGTGCTGGGGATGCACGCTTTGCAACTGGCTTCGGAAACGCCGAGCGCTCTGCTTGACTGGAATAACAATTACGGAAACGATCCGAACAAAGCCGTGTGTTTCCATTGCAGCAATTTGCCGAAGCATTTTTTCAAGAGTGTCAAGATGGATTACCAGGAGATTATCGCGGGCACCGTGGGCAAGGAAAATACTTTTGGAACGTGCGTTGGACAAGTGAAATCAGGAGCAATGTGTTTCGCGCGATTCTCGACCGACGACACTTCCGGCCGAATCCGCGGTTATACCGGCAGCGGCAGGTTCACGGATGATCCTCTCGAAACGTTTGGCGGCGCCGGCGTAGTGGAAATTCCGGGGCTGCAGAAGTTGCTGCACTACATCTGCGAAAACGGATTCGAGCATCACGTCGCAGCCAACTTTTCCACCGTGGCCCCCGCTGTGCATGAGGCCACCATGCGTTACCTCGGTTGGGAAATGTACGCCCACGCGGGGTAACTTCATTCGCAGGGAGCGAGTCCGATTCCCATGGCCATCGTGGCGGGAGTAGATTTTGGAACTTTGAGCGTTCGCGTTTCCATCGTGGACAGCGAACGGGGACTGCTCGCGACGGCGCTCGCGGAATACCCGCTCCGCCGCAAGCGCGAAGACCCGGAATATGCCACGCAATCGCACGACGATCAGATGCGCGCTTTGGCAAGCGCTACCCGCGGGGCGGTGCAAAAGTCGCGCATCTCCGGCGATCAAGTGCAAGCACTCGCGGTGGACACCACAGGATCCTCGGTGATTCCCGTGGGGAAGAATCTCGAGCCGCTCGATGAATACTATCTCTGGTGCGATCACCGGGCGAAAGCCGAAGCCGCGGAGATCACGGAAGCGGCGCATCGCGAAGGACTTGCAGCCATTCAGTGGTGCGGCGGAGTGTACTCGTCCGAGTGGGGTTTCTCGAAGTTGTTGCACTGGCTGCGACACAATCCAGAAAAGCGCGCACAGTTTGTTTCCGCCT
>Ga0210395_10000325_pt1 | contig 37214 bp, 35 predicted proteins | sample IncBWH4OmetaG_FD_150861 | JGI IMG/M metagenome (GOLD analysis project Ga0210395, IMG submission 150861) | Forest soil microbial communities from Barre Woods Harvard Forest LTER site, Petersham, Massachusetts, United States - Inc-BW-H-4-O ... | reverse complement strand
GGCTTCGAAGTGTTGCGCTCCTTGCGCGTTTCGAAGGTCAAGACGCCGATCCTGATCCTCTCGGGTCTGGCCGGCATCGAGGACAAGGTGCGGGGTCTCGGCTTCGGCGCCGACGACTACATGACCAAGCCGTTCCACAAGGACGAATTGGTCGCCCGCATCCACGCCATCGTGCGGCGCTCAAAAGGCCACGCCCAGTCGGTCATCCAGACCGGCGATCTCGTGGTCAATCTCGACACCAAGACCGTCGAGGTCAGCGCCGCGCGGGTGCATCTGACCGGCAAGGAGTACCAGATGCTGGAGCTCCTGAGCCTGCGCAAGGGCACGACGCTGACCAAGGAGATGTTTCTCAATCATCTCTACGGCGGCATGGACGAGCCCGAGCTGAAGATCATCGACGTCTTCATCTGCAAGCTGCGCAAGAAGCTCGCCAACGCTTCGAGCGGCAAGAATTACATCGAGACGGTCTGGGGCCGCGGCTACGTGCTGCGCGAACCGTCCGAGGACGAGGCGAAGATACCCGCCTGAAGATCGTGTGAGACCGGGACTATGAAAACCCCGCCGCGAGGCGGGGTTTTTATTTGTGGGTCAGAACGCGATCGAAAAGCGAAGTCGTTCAGCGTCCGCCGTTCACCACCGCTAGGCGCGGGATAGGCTTGGCCGCAGACAGCACAGGTGCCAAAGGCCGCCGCGCGTTCGGCGCGTAGAGGCCGCGCTGTTCCGGCACGACCTTGAAGCTGTCGACGAGGCCGACCACCGTCTCCGCCGCGCCGAGCAGCAGATAGCCGTCGCTGGCCGTGGCGCGTGCCATGCGGTTGAGCACGTCGATCTTGGTCTGCTGGTCGAAATAGATCAGCACGTTGCGGCAGAAGATCACGTCGAACAGGCCGAGCTGGGTAAAATCGCCGAGCAGGTTGAACTGCCGGTATTTGACCATGGCGCGCAGCTCCGGCGCGATCTGCCATAGCTCGCCGACCTGGGCGAAATGCTTGATCAGGAGCTGGATCGGCAGCCCGCGCTGCACCTCGAACTGGCTGTAGATCCCGAGCCGCGCCTTCTCCAGCACCTCGCTGGAGAGATCGGTCGCCAGAATGTCGATGCGCCAGCCGGCGATCTCGCGCTCCATGGTCTTGAGGCACATGGCAAGCGAATATGGCTCCTGGCCGGTGGACGCGGCGGCGCACCAGATGCGGATCGAGCGCGACGCGCGGCGCGCCGCGATCAGCGCCGGCATGACGGTCGAGCGGAAATGCTCGAACGGCACCTTGTCGCGGAAGAAGAACGATTCGTTGGTCATCATCGCTTCGACGACCGCGGTCATCAGCGCGCCGTCATGGCCGAGGCGGAGCGCGTGCACCAGATCGCCGAGGCCGGTGAGACCGGCCTTGCGCGCGACCGGGAGCAGCCGGCTCTCGACAAGGTACTGCTTGTCGGCCGACAGCACGAGGCCGGAGCGCTCCTTCAGGCAGCGGCGCAAATAATCGTAATCAAGCGGCGTCACGCGCGGCCCCCGGCAAATAGTCGAAGTATCCGTGGTGCGATCTCGTTGAGCGGCAGCACCGCCGAGCACAATCCGGCCTGCGCGACCGAACGCGGCATCCCCCAGACGACACTGGTCGCCTCGTCCTGGGCGATGACGCTGCCGCCGGCAGCCACGATATCGGCGGCGCCGTGGGTGCCGTCGGTGCCCATGCCGGTGAGAACCAGCGCCAGCGCGCTCGAGCCCCACACCGCCGCCGCCGAAGAGAACAACGGATCGACCGACGGCCTGCAGAAATTGATCGGCGGATCGTCGCCGAGCGCGATCTTGATGCCGTCGCGGTCGCGGGCGACGCGCATATGCCGGCCGCCCGGCGCCACATAGACGCCGCCGGCGAGCACCGGCTCGCCGTGCTCGGCCTCGTGGGCGCCGCGGCCGCCGACGCGCGACAGATGCTCGGCCAGCACCGTGGTGAAGGTCGGCGGCATGTGCTGCGTGATCAAAACCGGCGCGCGGTCGATCGCGGCGGGAAGTTTTTCGATCAATGCCGTGAGCGCCTGCGGGCCGCCGGTCGAGGAGCCGATCAGCAAGGCGCGCGGCGTGATTGGAGAGAACGGCCGCAGAGTCAGCGGCGGCGCCTCATGTTTGCTTGGCAGGCTGTCGCGCGACGGCAGCGGCACCAGCAAAGGGCGCGGCAGGCGGGCTTCAGCCGGCGCCGCAACCGGCATGGGTTGGCGCAGCAACAGGCGGCGGCGGCGGCCGAGGTTGCGGATTTTCTCGATCAGTTCGCGGCGGAAATCCGTGGACGTCGTGGCCTCGCGCGTGGTCGCGGGCTTGGGGATGTAATCGGCCGCGCCGAGCGACAGCGCGCGCAATGAGACCTCGGCGCCGCGGCGCGTGATCGCCGACGCCATGATCACCATCAGATCGCGTTTCTTTTTCAGGAGCAGCGGCAGCGCCGAAATGCCGTCAAGCTCGGGCATTTCGATGTCGAGCACGACGACGTCGGCATCGCTGCCTTCGATCCGGTCGACGGCCTCGCGCCCGGTTCGCAGCGACGCGGCGACCGTCATGTCCGGTTCGCCGTCGACCCAGCGCGCCACCAGGCTGCGCGCGACGACAGAATCGTCCACGACCATGACGCGGATCGGTTTGTCGGCGGCAACCGCACGGTCGGCGGCAGCGAAGGCGATACTCATGAACTCTGACTTTGCACGCTGACTCTACTCGGACTTCCAACGCAACGACGACGAGGACCGACCTCAGATCAGCCCGACTTCCTCGAACTTGGCCTGGACGATGTCCTTGTCGAACGGCTTCATGATGTATTCGTTGGCACCGGCGTGCAGCGCACGCGCGATATGAGCGACGTCGTTCTCGGTGGTGCAGAACACCACTTTCGGCCCGTCGCCGCCGGGCAGCCGGCGCAACACCCGCAGGAAATCATAGCCGTCCATTTTCGGCATGTTCCAGTCGAGTAGGATGGCGTCGGGCAATTGCCGCTTGCAGGTTTCTATGGCTTCCTCGCCGTTCTCGGCTTCCATGATCTGGAAATCGAGCCCTTCGAGGATTCGCCGCGCCACCTTGCGGATGACGCTCGAGTCGTCGACAACCAAACAGGTCTTCATAACGTCCTCACTTCACGCTTTGCGGGCGCACCCGCTTTGAATTTGTTCGCGTCGCAAACGCATTCGTCGTCATCACAAGTCCTCACGCCGCCGCTGCTTCAGGGCTGAGATCGAGCACCCGGTCGATGTCAAGAACGACAAGGAGGTGCCCGTCGAGCCGGTACACGCCCGCAGCGACGCGGCCGAGATTGCGGTCGAGATTGATCGGGTTCGGCTCGCGCTCGTCGTCGGGCAGCTTGAGCACTTCGCCGACCGTGTCGACCAGAAGGCCGAACGATTCGCCACGCGACTCGATGCCGATCGCCATCGGCACCTGTCCGGCGTCACGGGCGGCCAAACCGAGCCGGCTGCGCAGCTCGATGGCGGTGACGATGCGGCCGCGCAGATTGAGCACGCCCGCGATCTCCGGCCCGGCGAGCGGCACGCGCGTGATGCTCGACGGCTTGAAGACGTCCTGCACGCATTCGATCGGCAGGCCGAATATCTGCCCGGCCGTGGTGAAGGTGACATAGTCGCTGAGCGCAGTATCGTTCATGGCCGTCATGCCGCCCGATTGAGGTCGGCGCCCTGTTCCTTGATCGCCGCGACCAGGCCGGCGCGATCGAACTTGGCGACAAAATCGTGAAAGCCAGCGGCGCGGCCGCGTTCCACCGTCTCGGCGGACACCATGGTGGCCAGCGCGATGATGGGGACCGCCGCAGCCGCCGGCATGTCGCGCACCGCCTCGGCGAGCGCAAAGCCGTCCATGTCCGGCATCTCGATGTCGGTGACGATGAGATCGAAACGCGCGTCGGATTTGAGCGCTGCGAGCGCGTCGGCAGCCGACGCCGCCGCGACCACCCGATAGCCTGCGGCCTTGATCAGCGGCGCCAACAGCTCGCGAAAGAACGCGGAATCGTCGACCAGGAGCACGCTGCGCGCCTGCCGCGCCGCCGACGGATCGCGGCGGCGGAACCAATCCTCAAAAGCCTGCGGCAGGAAATGGCCGACGTCGATGATCTCGGTGGTCGCGCCCTTGATCACCGCATAGCCGAGCACGCCGGGACGATCGCTCGACACTTCGATGTCGAGCCGCTCCTCGACGATGTCGATGATCTCGTCGGCAACGAGGCCCATGGAGCGGCCTTGATCGGAGAACACCAGGATCGGCTGCGCGCCTTCCTTCTTGAGGCTCGTTTCCGCGTCGATCCGCAACAGCGGCATGAGCTGGTCGCGATATTGCACCAGATGGCGGCCGTCGGAGATTTCGATCTTGCGGCAATCGATCTCCTCGAGCCGCGTCACCAGCGACAGCGGCACGGCCTTGGGCTGCTGCGAGCCGGCGCGGAACACGAGCAGCGAGACGGTATCCTCGTCGCTCTCCTCTTCGCGGCTCTGCAATTCGGAATTTTCCGCGCGCGCCGCAGCCGCCGCGGCGCGGCCGAGCGCCTGCGCCACGCCGTTCGGATCGATGATCATGATCACGGAGCCGTCGCCCAAAATGGTGGTGCCGGAAAATACCGGGATGTGGCGCAGTTTTGACGACATCGGCTTGATGACGATTTCCTCGGTGTGGAAGACGCCGTCGACGACGACCCCGAACACCTGGCTGCCGACCTGCGTCACCACGACAAAACCGTTCTCGTTGTCGCAGGCGCCGAGGCGGAAAACCTCCTTCAGACGCACCAGCGGCAACAGCTTGTTGCGCAACCGCAGCACCGGCGCGTCCTTGATGTGCTCGATGCGGTGCTCGCCGTTGTTGCCGGCGCGAACCAGTTCGAGCACCGCAAGCTGCGGGATGGCGAAGCGCTCGCCGCCGGCTTCGACGATGAGCGCCGATACGATCGCCAGCGTCAGCGGGATTTTGATGGTGAACGTGGTGCCGGCACCGCTTGCGGACTTCAAATCCACGGTGCCGCCGATCTGCTCGATGTTGCTGCGCACGACGTCCATGCCGACGCCGCGGCCGGAAATGCTCGTGATCTTCGCCGCAGTGGTAAAGCCGGCGGCAAAAATGTAGTTGCAGATTTCCGCTTCCGACTTGGCGGCAAGCTGGGCCTCGCTGGCGAGGCCTTTCTCGATGACCTTGGCCTTGATGCGGTCGAGGTCGAGGCCGCGGCCGTTGTCGGAGATTTCGATGATGATGTGGCCGCCTTCGTGCCAGGCCGCCAGCCGGATCGTACCCTTCGCGGGCTTACCGGCGGCGATTCGCTCGGCCGGCGATTCGATGCCGTGATCGGCGCAATTGCGTACCAGATGGGTGAGAGGATCCTTGACCAGATCGAGCACTTGGCGGTCGAGCTCGGTATCGGCGCCGCGCATCGTAAGCTCGATGTCCTTGCCGAGCTCGGCGCACAGGTCGCGCACCACGCGTGGCAATTTCTGCCACGCATTGCCGATCGGCTGCATGCGCGTCTTCATCACGCCTTCCTGCAGTTCGGCGGTGACGTTGGAGAGCCGCTGCAGCGGCACCTTGAAATCGGAATCCTCGTGGCGGCGCACGATCTCAAGGAGCTGGTTGCGGGTCAGCACCAGCTCCGAGACGGTGGTCATCAGGTGATCGAGCGTGTCGACATTGACGCGGATCGAATGATTGGCGAGCCGGTCGCCGCGCTCCTCGTCGGGCCGCTCAACCGCGGTCTTGTCTTGTTTCTCGGCTTTCTCGGGCGCGTCGGGTTTGTCGGGATTTTTGAGCTCGACCGGCACCGGTGCCGGCGGCGGCGACACGACCTTTGGCGGCGCTGCCGCTTCCTGACGCGCCATGCGGCCGAGCAGATCGATGAGATCGCCGTCGCCGCCTGACGGCTCCTGCTCGCTCTTCTCGATGGCGTCGAGGATCGATTTGATCCGATCGATGGTGGAGAGAATGAGCGTGACGGCGTCCGCGGTGACCGGCATGCCGTCGCGGAATTTGCCCATCAGCGTTTCGGCGGCGTGGGTCAGCGTTTCCAGCCGCGGCAGCGCGAGAAAACCGCAGGTACCTTTGATGGTGTGAACCAGGCGAAAAATATTGCCGAGAATGGCGCCGTTGTTCGGTTCCTGCTCGAAGCGGACGAGCTGGGCGTCGACCAAATTGAGACTCTCGTTGGTCTCAGTCAGGAATTCACGCAACAGGTCGTCCATACAGGCGCCCTCGACACCGCGGGTGCTTGCCGGCTGGCACCCGCCCCGCTTGCAGACTCATGGAGAGGCGCGCAAGGCGCGCGCCCTCGTCGCCAGGCACGCCGCGCCTGCTCGGACTTCCGCAGTCTGTTGGCAAACGGTTTAATTTCAGTTGCGGTGGGCGCCGAAAGACGCCCCGCCAGTCGCAAAATGAGCCAGCTGCAACTGCTAGCTCGCAGTCACCACCACAGACTCGCGTTCGGCCACAGCCGACACCGTAAGCCCGCAATCCCGCGCCAAAATTCCCGTATAGAGCGGCTGGATGGCGTGGGCATCGACCGGGTGCGCCGGGCTGCCCACCAGGAGTCCGGCCGTAGCCTCGGCCAAGCGGGCATTGAGCCCAGATGCGGTGAGGCGGAACCCCTTGCCGCCCTCGGCCGGGTCGATCGTGATCGAGCCACCGCGCGGAATGGTGCCCACCGCAACCAGCAGCATGTTCAACAAAAGCTTAACGCGGTTCTTCGGCAGCAATTCGCGGGGCAGGTTCCACACGATCGTGGTCTTGTCGTCGCCGAACAGTCCGCGCGCCACCTTTTCGGCGTCTCCGAGATCGATCTGAGCGCCGGCCGAACCCGCCGCGCCGAACGCGAGCCGGCAGAATTGCAGCTTGGCCGAGGCCTGTTTCGCGCTCTTCTTGATCAGATCAAGGGCAAAAACCTTGGTTTCCTCGTCCTTGTCCTCGTCCATGACTTCGAGGCCGTTGACGATGGCGCCGACCGGGCTGATCAGGTCATGGCAGACGCGAGAGCACAGCAGCGCCGCGAGATCGAGCGCGCCGATGGCGATGGGACTGGACGGTGCGGACATGAGCGGCTCCGCTTCAGGAGATTTACGGCAGTGCCTGTCACAGCCTAGCCGATTCGGCAATCGTGCCCCGCCAATCCAGCCGTGCTAGAGCGGCATTCCCTCTTTTGCCTTCATCCTTTTGGGAACGTCCGTGCCAACCCTCGATGCCGCCGCATGTGCCGATCTCATGGACGAGTTGACCAGGATCGCCGCGCGCGCGGCGGAAACAATCCTGGATTTCGTCATCAAACCCGGCGTGCGCAGCAAGGCGGACGGTTCGCCCGTGACCGCGGCCGATGAAGCCGCCGAAGTCATCATCCGCGACGGCCTTAAGCAGATCGCTCCGGCCGTGCCGGTCATTTCGGAGGAGCACGCGGCGCGCGAAAAGCCGAAGCCGATTACGGGGGGCAGCTACTTTCTGGTCGACCCGCTGGACGGCACGCGGGAATTCATCGCCGGCCGCGACGAATATACGGTCAATATCGCGCTCATGACCGACGGAGCGCCGCTGCTCGGCATCATCTGCGCGCCGGCGCTCGGAATCTTCTGGCGCGGTGTCGTCGGCCGCGGCGCCGACCGCATCCTTGCTGCCGATACCGGCGCGCCCATCTCCATCCACACCCGGCGGCGGCCCGGAAGCGAAACCGTCGTCATGGTCAGCCGCTCGCATCTCGAAGCGCGCACCAAAAGCTACGTCGACGGTTTGCCGGGGACAAAGCTCGTTCAAAGCGGCTCATCGATAAAGTTCTGCCGGCTGGCCGAAGGTTTTGCCGACCTTTATCCGCGGCTGGCGCCGACCCACGACTGGGATATCGCTGCGGGACACGCCATCCTCAAAGCCGCCGGCGGCAGCATGACCGCGCCGGACGGCGCGCCTCTCGTCTACGGCACCAATGAGCTTCTGATCCCGGCTTTCCTGGCTTGGGGCGATCCCGCCGGCGCCGTTTTGATCAAGGACTGAGCGCGCGCTCGACGTCGGGCCATTTGCGTTCCGCCTCCGCGCTCAGGCGCTCGGCGTCGCCCACAAACTTCTCCAGCCGGCCGCGATCGTAGAACAGGTAGAGCCGTTCGCCGGCGATGAGCCACACGTTTGGGTTTCCCGCGACCGCCACACCGCGGGTCACGCCGACCGGGTCGTAGCCGCCGAATTTCGGCATGTAGATATCCGGCTGTGCGGCGAAAGCGTCGCGATTGCCGACATTGCGGAAGCGCCAGATCGCGCCGGCACAGCGCAATTCGAAATTGGCGCTGCCGGCCACCGGCCGCCCATCGGTGAAGAAGGCGACCGGGTCATAGCCGCCGATCGCCAAACCGGTATGCCAATCCACCACCAGCCGTTCAGTGGTGGCGGCGATGGCGGCCGGCGGACCGGCCATAAGCGCCATCAGGACGCCGGCCAAAGCTGCAAGACTGGCCGCAAATCCGGCGCACAATCGCTTCCGTTTCCGCCGTGCTGCGGTCATAGTTCTGGCAAATGGTGGACTGATTCGGATAGGTCTCACCGAGAGTTAATCGAAAGCGTGTGAGCAAGGGGTTAAGGGGAAACACGCCAATGAATTCGGCCTCGCGGCTCGCCGTCGTTGCCCTCCTTTTCGCCGGATTGGGCGCAGTGCCATGCGCTGCGCAGACGGCGCCGGCCGAGCCACCGACCGGCACGGTCCCGCCAGGCTCTGCACCCCCGCAGCAGCAACCGCCGCGGGACGACAGCCGGTTCCAGCCGAACGAGATCATCGATGCCGGCCATCGCTTCTTCGGCGGCGTCTCGCGCGGGCTGGCCATGGTGGTCGAGAAAGCCGTGAGCCAGTGGGGCTTGCCCAACGGCTATGTGCTCGGCGAGGAAGCCGGCGGCGCCTTCGTCGGCGGCCTGCGCTACGGCGACGGCACGCTCTACACCAAGAATGCCGGCGATGTGCGGGTGTTCTGGCAGGGGCCCACGCTCGGCTTCGATGCCGGCGCCGACGGCGCGCGCACCATGATGCTGGTCTACAACCTGCCGCGGACCACGGCGATCTTCGACCGCTTCGGCGGGCTGGACGGCTCGGCCTATTTCATCGGCGGCTTCGGCATGACCGCGCTCACCGCCAATAATATCGTGCTGGTCCCGATCCGTTCCGGCGTGGGGCTCCGCCTCGGCGCCAATCTCGGCTACCTCAAATTTACCCAGCAGCCGACCTGGAACCCCTTCTGACGTCCGGCGGCGCTTAAATCCGACGCCAGCTTTCGGGACGGCGCCCCGATCGCGTCGTGGCCGCGCCTTCGGGTGACAGGAACGCGACAGCGCCAGACTCTTTGCGGCAAACAATGGCGCGGCGGCGAAAGTCGGTTTAGGTTAACGGCCGGTGAATGTGGTGCGGTGCGTATCCGCATGGCAGTGTGCCGCGATGCGGACGGAGGCGTAGTCTCATGATCGAACCGGTCATGTATTTCGGCATCGGTTTCCTGGTTGCGGCGTTGCTCGGACTGCTGTTCGTCCCGCTGGTTCATAACCGTGCCGTGCGCCTGACCATGCGCCGCCTCGAAGCGGCGACGCCGCTGTCGATCGCCGAAATCCGCGCCGACAAGGATCAGTTGCGCGCCGAATTCGCCATGTCGACCCGCCGCCTCGAAATGAGCGTGGCGCAGATGAAGACCAAGACGACGTCGCAGCTTGCCGAGCTCGGCAAGAAGGCCGACGCCATCAATCAGCTCAAGAAGGAGCTCGGCGAGAAGACCGCGACCATCTTCGCGCTCGAGGCCCGCGACAAGACCCAGCGCGAACAGCTGCGCACCACCGAAGAGGAATTCCAGCTCAAGAACAGCGCGCTGCGCGAAGTCGAGCGCACGCTCGCCGACAAGGAGGCCGAGCTGGTCAAGCTCGTCGCCGAACTGGGCGAGCATTCGATCACGTCCGACAGCCAGCGCGTCGAGCTTGCCGCGCTACGCACCCAAGTCGAGGCGATGAAGGTCGGCGTCACCGACTACGAACGCACGGTGAAGGACATCGAGCTGCGCCGCAATCGCGAGCGCAGCGAATCCGAAGCGACGGCGGCGGAATTGACCGCGGCCCGCGAAAAACTCGGCAGCCTCGGCGAGCGCACCACCGACCTCGAACGGCAGCTCTTGCTGCAAACCACCGAAGCCGAGCTCCTGCACAAGCGGGTGCAGGAGCTCGAGTCAAAACTCGGCGACCAGGGCCGCGCGCTCGCCGAGCGCGATTATCAGATCGAAAAGCTGCGCAACGACGCCGAGGCCGCGCGCCAGACCGAAGCCGATCTGCGCAGCGAATTGGCGTCGGTCGGCGGCCGCAGCTCCATCGCCTCGGACAAGTTCCGTTCCGATATCAAGCAGCTCGAAGCGCAGCTCGCGCTCGCGGTCGAAGAGCGCAACAAGCTGCAGCGCGAGCTCGCCACCATGAAGCGCGACGCGGAATCGACCTGGGCGTCCGAGCGCGTCGAGAACGCGCTGTTGCGCGAGCGCATCAACGACGTCGCCGCCGAAGTCGCCCGCCTCACCGCAGCGCTGGAAGGCCCGGGCTCGGCCATCGTCTCCATGCTCGCCGTCGATGCGCCCGCCTTGGGCCAAGGCAGCGTCCAAGCCTCCGCACCCGTCGTCGACATCAACGGCAAGCCGCGCGAGGCGCCCGCCGGCGGCATGGATTCGCCGCAGGAAAACAAGACCACGCTGGCCGACCGCATCCGCGCGCTGCAATCGACCGCCTCGCGGGTGGCGTCGTCGAACTAAGCGTCTCAGTCCAACCATTCCGCTCATTCCCGCGTAAGCGGGAATCCAGCTTTAAAGCTCCGAAATACTGGGTCCCCGCTTGCGGGGACGAGCGGCTCGGATTTTTTGTTCGGGTTTACGGTAGCCCCTCGCTTGACACCCCGCCGAGCCGCTCCCTATTAACTCCGACTTGATGGGCCCGGGCGCTTAGCTCAGCGGGAGAGCGTTCCCTTCACACGGGAGAGGTCGTAGGTTCAATCCCTACAGCGCCCACCATCGTTTCGGCTGATTTTACTGACACTTCGAGTGCTACGTCGGCAACCATCTCGGCAAGTATCAGCAGAACGAAACGCGAAGACGGCGCTAAGATCCGTGGAAAATCCGTGGACTTTGTTCGCGGGGTGTTCGCGCACTCTGCAGTGCTGCTCGTCTGAGGTATATCTCTTGTCGTGCGTCAGCCAAAACGCCAGCTGACTAGGGGTTTGCCAACCTTGTCGGAAGGATAGTGCGACTAACGCGGATTTTTCGATTGCCGCACGACGACTCAGCCAGAATTTGAGCCTTCGCTGCCGCGTTGAAGTATCACTGAACCTTATTCAGAAAAGGACGCTGCCTAGCGTCATGCACAATGGATACACTCACGAGGATCCAGCGTAGCCTGCGCATGGCGCTAATTCGCAGCAAGCACACCAAGCCGGAGCTTGTCGTTCGTAAACTCATTCATTCAATGGGCTACCGCTATCGTCTTCACGGTGGAAAACTTCCTGGACGTCCCGATCTCGTTTTTCCGTCCCGACGAGCGGTGATATTTGTTCACGGATGCTTCTTCCACCGGCATCTCGACCCCAAATGTCGTCTCGCAAGGTTGCCAAAATCTCGGTTGGACTTTTGGCTTCCGAAGCTTGAGGGGAACCGGGTGAGGGACGAGCGAAATGTCCGCGCCCTAATCGAGCTTGGGTGGCGACCATTAATTGTATGGGAATGTGAGTTAACGGATAGGCTACACTTACAGGCACGAATCAGGGACTTCTTGGGACCCATTTGCCGGACCTTTGCATCATGTCAAAAACCAACACCAAAGTAACGCTAGCCGTCCCTACCGCCATCGAACTCTTCGTGGGCGCGGGCGGCCTCGGAATGGGCGTATCGCTAGCTGGGTTCAAAACGCTCGCCGTCATTGAGCGAGATCGATATTGTTGTGACACAATTCGCGAAAACACTGAGGCCAGCCATCCAATCGTATCGCAGTGGCCTCTGGAGCCGGGAGACGTGAAGGTCGCTGACTTCGTGCGGTTTGAGGACAAGCTCGACCTAGTAACCGGCGGGCCACCATGCCAGCCGTTTTCCCTCGGAGGGAAGCATAAAGGCAGCAAGGACTCGCGGGACCTTTGGCCGGAGGCTGTCCGCGCGGTGCGCGAATCACGACCGAAGGCATTCATCTTCGAGAATGTGAAGGGTCTCACGCGCGAAAAATTCGCCACCTATTTTGAATACATCAACCTCCAGCTCACCCACCCAGATATCGTGCGAAATGAAGAGGGCGGAGAGACTTGGATGCGGCATCTCGCACGGCTTGAACAGCACCACACTAGCAAGCGCCGCGACGAGAATCTGTCGTATAAGGTTGTCTTCCGCATTCTCAATGCTGCCAATTACGGCGTACCGCAGAAGCGCGAGCGCGTCTTTTTCGTGGGTTTCCGGAGCGACATTTCGGCTGATTGGCACTTCCCGGAATCGACGCACTCGGTGGACGCACTCATTTGGGATCAATCGCGGTATGGAGGTTATTGGGACCGGCATGAGGTGCCGAAGAAGCAGCGCATTGTATCCGACCGTATTAGGGAGCGAGCGAAGCAGCTGGAAGAGACCAAGAAGAGCGGTTTGAAGCCTTGGCGTACAATCCGCGATGCCATCCATGATCTACCCAAACCGACGGTGAACGGCTCAAATGAGTACATGAACCATCGGCTCCAGCTTGGCGCGCGTTCTTATCTCGGCCACACTGGGAGTCCATTTGACGAACCAAGCAAGACGCTAAAAGCCGGAGTTCATGGCGTGCCTGGGGGAGAAAATACCGTAATCTTTCCTGACGGCGAGTTCCGGTATCTCACGGTGCGGGAAAGCGCACGTCTTCAAACATTTCCCGACGATTTCAAATTTCACGGTTCGTGGACCGAAACGATGCGCCAGCTCGGCAATGCTGTGCCTGTAACACTCGCGACGGCCATCGCGACGTCAGTCCGCGAGCACCTCGAACTTTCAAGTGTCGGAAAGATAGGTGGCCGAGCAATATAACCCACTCGATAAGATCAACCTCGGGAAGAGCGTTGCGGAAGCCCTTCTCGACCGCCAACTGGATTCTCTTGGCGGATTGCAGCCTTTCCAGGGTGCAGGCATCTACGTCATCTACTACATGGGCCTCGAACCACCCTATCACGCCATGGGAAACCGCAACAGGAATCGCGCCGACTGGCCCATCTACATAGGCAAGGCAATTCCTTCCGGGTCGCGCCGAGGCGCCGCTGTCTCTTCTGAAATCACCGGACGAGTACTGTTCAACAGGCTTCGCGACCACGCGGACAGCATCATCGCTGCCCGTAACCTCGAAATCGACGATTTCAAATGCCGCTACCTAATAGTGGATGACATCTGGATTCCCCTAGGCGAAAGTCTCTTGATTGCTAAATTTAAGCCAGTCTGGAACCACGTACTCGACGGCTTCGGCAATCACGATCCCGGCGCCGGTCGTTACAATGGACTGCGCCCACTGTGGGACGTACTTCATCCAGGACGCATTTGGGCAGACCGGTGTCAGCAGCGCCGGGAGACTCCCGAAGACCTCGCGCAACGAGTGTCTGATTTCCTCGGAGCCAACACACCGCCGGAAGACCCCCATATCAATTTTGCCCCGCCGAATAGGTGAGCGATGGCGGACGAAACGCACAACTTTCATTTCGACTTGGACAGGGGCATCCGCGACCAGGTAGTCGAGAAGCTCAAGAAGAGTCCCCTGTTGCCTCTCTCCAAAGGGATAGGGCCGGTCCAAAGTGGCGTCTACGCCCTTTTTTACAAAGGAAAGTTGGCGTACATCGGTAAAGCGTCCAAAGACCTTACTAAGAGTGGCAGGACGCTCCGTCAGAGGCTGAACGAACACGTAACAAAGATCAATAAATCCCAAAACATTTCGCTCGTCGATGTGACCTGCCGCTTCCTTACGTTCGAAAGCGAATGGTGGGTGTTTGCCGCTGAGTTCGCCCTTATCACGTATTTTCAGCCTGATTGGAATTTCAGCGGCTTTGGGAGCAAGACCCCGGGCATAGGACGGCCAGGTAAGCCGGGGGTTGTAAGCAAGTGGAACGCTCTCTTTCCACAGAAGTAAACAAATACCACTGTGCGCCTGATCGCGCCCTCACCAAACAGGGCAATATTTTTCGGCGTGGTTACACTTATGACCGCGCAATGATTGGACCTATCCGTTACGCTGCGGGAATGTAAGTCGCCCCGGCAATTCGAGTGCATATGTGCTCTCGACTCCTCTTGGGCGTCGATCCGGGTCGTACCCAATTGGCAAGGGGAAGGTCACCTGCACTTCCGGATACTTCTCCCAAAATAAAAATGACGCAATCGTTTGCATCTTGCTGCAAACAGGCGCGATAGTCAGATCATAGTCGTCCACTGTGAAATTGTAATACTCCTCCAATACCGCCATACACTCGCCGACGTCTCGGGTAGATACCTCTTCAACGGCACAACGGCGCGTTTTTTCAAACTTCTGATGCAAGCGTCGGGAAAGATCCAAGCGCCATGCGAGCTTTTCACTAGCAGGCTTGCCGTACATTAACAAAGTCACCGCTGGATTTATCTCATCGACCACGCCGGTTGAGCGGTGAAGTTCGTAGCCAGCAAAAAGAGCTAGGCAGCATCTAGCGTCTCCGCTGCGATATCCCGAAAAAGGCTCAAACACCAAAAGTTGCGACATTTCGAGCGCCATCGATTTCGGCACATATTCGATGTCGTCACCCTGCTTTCTTTTTAATTCCTCATATTCCTTCTCCGTGGGCGTGTATTCTCTGGCGGCCGTGTAAAAGCAAATCTGATCCTCATATGGCTGCGCTTCCCTGATGAGATTTAGTAGCGCAAAAATGACATGAGCGGGCATTCCAGAAACATCGATTCCAAACTTGCCCAGATCTGACGGTAACGCTCGGATGACTTCCTGACATTTGAGCTTAAAATTATCGATATCGTTAGCATGTAACTGAACGCGGTGAATGTGCGATTTTAAAAATTTCTCCTCTGCAGCTATCCGATATCTTTTTCCAAGTTCAGGGTTGCCAGGCACATCATTATCGTAGAGGACCAGAATGACGTGGGCGCGATCATTAAACCGGTGAGTAGACAGGACTTGGAAAGCGCGCTCCTCAAAGCCAGCAGCGAGAACCAACACGTCAATGCCCGCCCAAACAGACGAAGTATTTCCGACAACTCGTGGAGTCAGCTTACCCATCACTCAGTTCCCGCAATGAGTATCCAAACAGTTCAATCTGACTCAGTGTTACGTGCCTTAGCTTACGAGTGCCATCTCGCAGAAACGCTTGAGGCTGCAATAACAGCTGCTGCAAACGATTCCTCGACAGCCGCAAATGTTCGTCCCGCCGGTAGCCAATAGAGAAGGCTGGGCAGTAAATTCTGTTTAAGACGTAGATTGGCTTTTTTACTTGATCATCCCTCGAAACCGCGACTTTCGAATCATCGAACACGCCAAACGTTACGAGCTTCTGCAACACATAATCCGCAACAGGATCTAATTCACTGAGATCATTCCGCTCAAGCGCAAGATGCTGCCTGACACGTTTTCCAGAAGTGGCCGCGATGCGCCTCAAAACCTTTGCTCGTTCGCGCTTTCCCGCAAAGGCCCGTTTAACCGGGCGACTTTTCTCCCGTTCTGGAATTTCTTGTCTCAAATATGTGTAAAACGCAGAGCCGACAGTGGTCGTAACATCGAATAACTGTCTACCTAGGCTGACCTTTCGGCCATGCAATGAGAATGCACCCGCAATCTGACTCAGAGACTGCAATCTCTTTTCGGAGATTGTCTTAATTGCTCTGCTTTGGTCTCGCATAGCGACGCGCGCAGGTATCGAGTCTCGCTCCACGCCGCCAACGGCGAAAATCTCCGAAACCAGCTCAAGCAGATTTCTCGGATTGCGATCCGCGATATTCCATACTGTGCTCCAACCGAAATAATAAGCGTCCTTGCGACCAGAGGCGAGGAAGAACAACAACCGATCTTCGTTCTGATGCTGGTCGCCTAAATAGTCCCGAATGTCAGTGCTACGATAGAGAAAATGATTCAACCGCAGCTCAACTATTTGCCTGAAATACTCCTCCAATGTCTCCCGCTTGATGCCCGCCGTTCCCGACCCAATAAACAAACTATACGAAATGTCGTGCTCGTAGTAGTCGTGCCCATTCTCTAAATCCTTCCCTTGGCCTGTCTGGAATGTATAGGTGTTCTTCTCTGCAGAAAGCTTGACACAATAGACAGGGTTTGAATTGATCATCACATCGTTTAGTGCGCGCTGAACTTCTCTTTGAACGTACGGCTCTCCGGCGTCATCGAAGAGCAAATGGAATCTCGTACTTTTCAACTCCGGAAATACAGCACGCACCGTGTTAAAAAAGCGGATGAGATCCCGCGCACCTATTAAGGCGTCATCATCAATCAAGGTAATCTGCTTAATCTGCTCAAGCTCAACCCTGGCTACAGTAGATACAAAATTATTGATTTCGGGGAGAATTTCACCTTCGACGAGGATAATGCCGGGCGCTGGAAGGAAGGGGTTTAGAAATTCCCGCAAAGGCGAATAATCAGTAGACCCATCTATCTTCTTATGTGCAACGCCCTCGGCCAACGCCTCAAGCGTTCGCCGAACAATTTTCATTGCCACGATGTGGAGAAGCTTTCGATCCAATTGACCGAAGGCTTCGGCTCTAACTGGAGTTAGCGCCCTGAACTCTCCTTGGCGGCAAGGGAAATACACCCCAAAGGTTTGCGTAAATTTTCTCTCGGGATCATCAACCGTTGGGAAGAATGCCAAAGACGCTAAGTATGTAGATTTTCCAGAGCCTCTGTTGCCAGATACATAAACGTTGCCAAATTCGTTGATTTTTTCCTGCAATTCGGGAAACGGAACAAATAGTTTGGCTGCAACAGATGGATCCGTGAACTCCTCGTAACGTTGGAGCCGGAATGAATTAGGGGGAGCAAATCTTTTTTCCATAAATTTCTTTTGGTCATCCAGGAATTTTGCGTATGCCGTATCATCCCGGAAGACTTGCATTACTGCGTGGAACGATGTTACCCGCTCCGACAATATCGTCTCGATCTTTTGTAGATCTTTCGTTCCAATAAATTTTCGAAGCGATACGTTTGGGATGCACCGCTTCTGAGCACTCAGGATTTGCCAGATCAGTTGCTTGAATTTCCGGAGATCGTCGTTTTGAGCGTCTTGGAGGGACTCGCTTCCGACTGCGTCAAACGACAAGTCCAATAGCCTAAATTCGAGAAGACCCCCGATTGTCCTATCGACCAAGATATTCTGGCTATGCAAATCACCGTGGTACGCATTAATGCTTTCCAATTTCTCTAATTCTGGGCCGACTTGGTTTATGAATGAAATTACAACATGCGAATTAAGGTGATTTCCTTTTTCGTTTAGGAAATCGCTCAGTGTTTGCCCCTGAACGAACGGAAAGACCAAGCATGTCACGTCTACCGCACGCCCTATGACATCATGGACCTCGACTCGCACCACATCGTTCGGCATTACCAGCGTTCGGCCAAAGTTTTTACTAGCCAGCTTTCTTAATGAACCGTCGATATCATCCGACGCGCCGGGCCGGATAAACTTCAACACAACTTCAAATCCAAGCACGTTGTGCTCGCCCAAGAAAATCACGGAGTTTTTTCCGCTTCCAAGGCGTTTCTTTATTTTGTAATTTCCGACTTGGAAATATTCGTCGTCGAGTTTCTCAAAATGTAATGCGAGACGGCTATATACTAAACGTCCGATGCGCGAGAGTCGCGACGAGTCTTCCAACCAGCCGAATGATTGAAAGATGCGAAAAATTTCCGAATCCGCTTTGTACGAGCCGGTGTGCCAATCGTAATCAAAATCTTTCAGAAGTTGGACGATATCGGGACGTTGAGCAAGCGCCAGTAGCGGCTGGCCTTGAACCAAAGTTTGATTGAGTGGCCGATTGAGATAATTGGTGTTGGCCATATCAAGAAAAATACTTGATCTGCTGCGCAGCAGAAATCCTGACCATGACAAATCCTAAGAGATTGCAATCGACGAGATCGCGCGGATATTCGTACTCCTTGAAATAAGCTCCATGCTGAGCTGCCAGTCGACAGCCTTCCGCGACCAGGCCATTCGTATGACCGGCGTCCATAAAGAGTTGAGATTTTTGCGCCAGTTGTGGGTTCCGAGCGATGAAGGCAGCTTCAGTAATCGTTCCCGGTGAGCCAACGAGGGTAACGATTACATCGTATTCTCTCATTATGAGCTCTTCTTGCATAAGCATATTCCCTAGACTTGGGTCTACTAATTCCTCCGCATACTTCGGATTATGGCCCCGCGCCGCCAATTCGTCTCGGATCTGTATCCGTTTGAGCTGAAGATTTCTTGTGCGCTCATCGGTCGATAATGGATCTACTGCCGGACCGAATACCAGAACGTTCAACTTAATCGCGTCGATGGAGGAACTGATTAGATCACGCACGTCCCTTGGCATTTTCTCTCCCGAGAGTTGCAGCGGTTATAGACTGATGCCAGCGGGTGGCGAGGAAAGTCCACATCTTTTTTTGGACGTCTGCGGCTCGAACTGACCCCTACTATGGCGTTCCCTAGGTGAGGTGCTTCGAAAGCACGGCGCGCCGCAAGTGGCAATTAAAAGCGTGACTTTTGACCATTCAATAATTAAATCAGGCGCTTAGCCATGCCTATTGCCGCTCGACATTGTTCGTAAAAGAGCTATTATACGAACAGTTAGCACTCAAATCGAGCGAAAACCATGGCCAAAATAGCCTTGAAAGCGGCTTCGCCGTTCATCGTAAAACGAACAGTTGCAATGCCGGTAAGGCCGAAAAATGCGGATGTCCGAACGCGCGAGTATCTAACCGATGGTGAGGTGCAGCGCCTGGGAGAATCCGCCAAGGCCAACCGACACGGCCATCGCGATGCCACCATGATCCTCGTCGCTTATCGCCACGGCCTGCGGGCCTCGGAACTGACGGACCTGCGCTGGGACCAGGTCGAGTTCACCTCCGCCACGCTGCACGTTCGTCGGATCAAACAAGGGACGCCAAGCACTCAGCCGATCCTAGGGGATGAGCTACGAGCGCTGCGACGGCTTCAACGCGAACAGGAGCCGAAGTCGCCGTTCGTGTTTACGTCAGAACGGGGCGCGCCATTCACCGTGGCAGGGTTTGCGCGGATGGTCGAGCGAGCCGGTGTCAAGGCAGAACTGGGCTTCAAAGCTCATCCTCACATGTTGAGACACACCTGCGGCTATGCGCTCGCGAACAAAGGGCACGATACGCGCGCGCTGCAAGCTTACTTGGGGCACAAGAACATTCAGCACACGGTTCGTTACACCGAGCTATCGCCGACGCGGTTCAAGGATTTCTGGCGTAGCTAAACAGTTCGAAAGCGCCCAATGACGATCCAAGCTTAATTGATCGTGCTTCTCTTTGACGACTTGCAGCATACACAGGTCAACGTAATGCCCGAGTTATTTACTGCTGTTTGCGTCTATCCAGTTCCAATTTTGCACCGTGTCGCCAGTCAGTATCCAACGAATGCTGTCCCTCGGACAGCCATTGCAAGTAGTCTCCAGGAATGTCGCTCCATTTCTGACCGTAATGCTTACCAAAGGTTAGCTTCGGAAAAACCTTTGGTTCTTTGGTCCACGCAATAAGCTGGTCCACGGTCGTATATCCAAGTAACGCCGATAGCACCCACGCGGTAGTGTAGGCGTCAGGCTCTGCGCGATGCGCAGCAGCAGCTACTTGCCGGTCAAATCCCTCTACCTCATCCAAGCCTATCCAATATCGAAGGACCTGGTTGCTGTGCGCTGGAGCTTCTGGCCAAGCCCGAAGCGCGCACTTATGAGTGCAAATCCACTGTGTCCCCTCGGGCGCAGTAATGTATCCCTGCTCAAATTCGCAATTATGGGCGGCATAGATCGTTGGTGCGTTTGTAAGAAACAACGCCCACACCGCATCAAAGTTTTGCGATTTTGCCACGTCAGAATCGATCAGGTGGTGAATAGCCGAAGCCTCAGGCGGAATCGATCTTCCCGGGTTAACAAGATGGGAACCAACACGTTCAATCCGGTTATCAGGATGCAGGTCATAAGCAGCAATTTCCACAACCTTGTGATCCTTCGGGTCGATCCCCGTCGTCTCTATATCGAAAATGCGGATGATCGGCATTGCAATGGTCCTATAGTTATTTGGGCTTCATGCTTGGACGGTTGACTTCAGCAGCGGCACTCTCCTTTTTAAGATCTGATATAAGAGCGTCGATAAACGCCAGGTCGGCCTCAAACTCTTTGGGATCGGGGACCGCCACTGTTTCAGTCGCTGGATTATCGTGACTGTGTGTATTTGCCTTTGTCATACCCTCGTGAAAACGGACTGCCAGCATGTCCGACAAGTGAACCATCCTAAGCTTTTGCGTCTCTACGCGATCAGCGCCCCGCCGGACAACGTCGCAAAATATATATTCTTCCACTAAACGCTCGTATGCGTCACGCAATCGACCGTAGAGATTTTTGATTTCGATCTCATAGTTGGTCGGGCTGGTGGAATAAAGCTTCTTAACCTGCGCGAAATCATTACGAATGCGGCCGAGCCTCTTATTGACGTTTTGCCCCTTCCAACTAACTCCTGCTGGATCAATCCTTCCCGCGTTATCTCCATCTGAAAACAGAGCAATAGTTTCGGTAGGCACCCCCAAGCGATCCGCTTCACGGCAGAGATTGTTGAAGAAAACCATATCGTGCGTAAAGACTATTACCTGTCGCTTCTGTGATTCTATTGCCAGGCGCGTGGCTACTTTCAATTCGCGTTCTCTGTCCAAGGACGAAACCGGATCGTCAACAACTATTGGACCACAGCCCTCTGTTACGCCGACCTCAGTCAAGAACGAAGCAAGTGCAAGAGCACGCTGTTCGCCTTCGCTCAGAATGTCGGAAGTCACTTTTGTTAGTTTGGTTCCGGGATTGGTCTGAAACAAAGCCTTGGTCTGACCACTTTTACGGTCGAGATTGATCTTTAGATGTTTTATTTCCAATGCTTTACGCTCATCGTCATACCGCTCGATGACGAACTTGGTGAGATGCACATCTATCAGTTCATTTGCCCTTCGCGTGATGCCTGTCGTTTGAACTTCCGCAAGGGCGACATCGTACTGATCGCTAAGTTTCAGTAGGTCGCGGCGTACAATGAGCCTGTCTCGGCCGGTTGCGAGGATATTGCGATCCTCCAGTTCCGTCTTCTCCGCTATCAGTTGCGCGCGGTATTCGCTTTCATCTGCTGCCGATAGTGTAGTTACTTCCGCCGACAATGCAGACAATAACTCGGACAATTGCGCTATCGGGGATAGTAATCCTGGTAACGGCGCTGGCGGAATCAGTGGGGAAGCCGCAGTCAAAATGGCATTAGCGCTGGCCAGTCTCGCTTCCACCGCTAACTTGAAAGCGTTCAAGACGTCAACAAGTGCGGGCGTTCGCTTGGCAAGCTGCTCTATTCGCGCGGGCCAGTCCTCCGCTGCAAGTGTACCAAGTTCGGGAAGGGCGTTGATTGCGCCTCGAAGGGAGTCCTCGGCTTTCTCTGCATTGGACGCTAATACACCGCCGACATACTCTTGAAACCGTTTCAGTCGATCCGTTGCGGTCGGGCTTAAGTCCTGCTGACAAAGCACGCATTGCCCGACGTTCGGAGGAATGCCGAGAACTGGAAAGTCTTGGCTAGGATACGCTTCGATTAATGAATAATCGCGCGCCGCAAGCCAAAGGCGTCGCCAAGTCTCCCCACCAACGCCGGGAAGAGGTTCGCTAGAAAACAGTGCACTTGCGTCTAAATTCGCGGCCTTTCGCGTATCTATCGCATTAAACTTCATAGTCTGAAATTGGGCAATCTTTTCGTCACTGAGACCTTCAATTAAGGTAGCGCAATCTGCCGTTAGAATTTCAACGAACACAGCGAGTGCTCGAACGTCAGCTATGGACGCGGCGTCGGCAACTAGCAGTCGACGTAAATCGTCAAGTCTGGATTTATCCTGGTCCGAGAATTGTGCTGCTTTGTTTATTTCCGCGTCTGTCGTTTTGTCGGATATTTGGAAATAAAAGGTTTGCGACTGTGTTGGCCGTTCCGCTTCGAAAGTTATTGTCGCAAGTTCGAGATGATCTCTAATCGGTTTCTTTTCATTCTCCAGTTTGGTTTTGAGTGCCAGACAAAGCTCGTTGAGTTGATGTGGCAGTGCAAGCCCAAACGGCAGGAACTTAATCTCGCTGCCGCCATCTACGTACAATTGAGCTGCGCTGCTGTCGAAGACGGCGACTTGCTGAAGGTTGTCGGATGCGACACTTCCCGAAGTCCAATGGACTGTTGTATCCTTGCCGTCAATTACAGTCACGATTTCTGCTTCTTGCGGACCAAGACTCGGGCCGTAAACGTCAGCTAATACTTTGAGCTTGGCTGGATTGTCCGTTCGTGTGCGGCAGGCCGTTCGCAGTATGCGAACAAAGCCGCTCTTTCCGCTTCCGTTTCGACCATAGATGATTGTGAGCCCACTTGGGGCGAACGTGAGATTGGCCGACGGAACAAGACGATTAACGTTCTTGACGCTTTGAATAGATTTGATTTGGAGCGTTGATCCGACCGCGGCTGCTGAAAGATGTTCTTTGGCGAGAGGATTGGGACTGGGTAGAGTGCCCTCCAAGGAAAAACCAGCCGCTTGTTTGATGAGGCTAAGCAGTTCGTCGTGATCGTCTGAGTTAAGTGCAGAGGCACAGGCGAGCCGCCGCAGCGCATCCTGGCGCCACGGTGTCAATTTTGTTGCCGACCATTCGAGAATATCCTCGACAGCCCCCACGGCCCCGATCCCCTTAGAGAGTGGTTGTAGGGTCCTGTTTATACTACAAATGCGTTAGAAGCAAAAAAATAGACGCTGCGCCTGCTGACACGCACAACACCACTCGCTTTTCCGGATAATTACCGGCAACGCAACGAGGCACGCTTCAACGCGCACACCCACATGTTTAGGCATACTCTTCGCGCGCGCGAAAAAAGAGCACGATACGCGCGCGCTGAAAGTTTACATGGGGCACAAGAACATTCATCACACCGCGCGGCACGCCGAGTTATCGGCGTTGCAAGAGGCCGAAAACACACGCACAAGCAGTAAAAATTGCTGATTTATCAATGTTTATATAGACTTGCGAACTTGCTTTGGCGATGTCATACTGTATTAGTAGATGATTCGATTTGACGAAAGCTTGTTCGGTAGCCTGCAAACCTTGCATTTGGGCGCGAATACTTGATGCTCGGGTTTAATTCAGCACGGTTTGCTGCCCGACCCCGAGATGAGCCCGGTCTGAACTCGACCGATGACTGAAGCCCGGGCCAATAGAAAGCGGCTCGGCAAAACCAAAAGCTCCCGATATCAACTCCACTCTGACCTCGCGCTCGATCACGCGGTGGCTTTGGTTGATACGGTCTGTTGCCTCGCTGGCGACGAAAGTCTCGTCGGTAACGGCAAGAGCGACGAGATCAATCAGCTCAGGCGCGCTATCGAAGTTCACGACACACCCTACCTGTTCGATCAGTTGATGGTGATTTTCTCTCTGCAGGGCATAAGCGACCATGCGGCATATGTATACATGGAACGACATGGTCGCGTGACATGGCGGGACCTTAAACGAGCAACGACGAGCCCACCGCGCTGTACGAAACTTCGCTGCTACTGGACGTTCAACGACTGCGGCTATCAGAAAGGCGCCCGAACCTGTGCAGAGCTAAAGATCCTGCCGACCTGTCCGTTGCCCAAGCATGACCTACGCAACGGTCGGCTTAACCAAACCGCTTACTCGCTGTTCCTGTTTATTCGGGACGTAACCGACGGCGACTTGGTCGGCTGGATTGATCAACGTCTTGACCAGGCGGGTTCAGGAAATACCCGCGGCCGATCAACGAGGATGCGAAGAACGTTAATTGAGCCCCTCCGCAACTTGTTCGGTATCTCCGATAAGGTCCTGAACATGGCGTTGGCGCATGTTCTGACGTCCGCTCCTTCGACCAAACCACAATGGTTGGAGACTGGCGTGAATATGAACGCCATCGACCGGCTGGTACATGCGTTCATGCACCGAACGGGAATACTGCGCCGGTTCAAAGCACAACACGCTTACGGACCAGCTTGTTATGAGAAGGACGGCTGCGCCGAGATCGTAGAGCGAATAGCTTCGCTGATCGACGCACGACAGTTCAATCCGAGCTACCCACAGTTCTTTCCACGCTTCGTACAGCACGCGATCTGGCGGTATTGCGCTCAACTGGAGTTGAACATCTGCAACGGCAATCGGATCGACGACCGCTATCGATGTACCAACGAAGGTTGTCCGTTGTTCCACCATTGCGACCGCGTGGCTCTGCAACCCTGAATGCCACGACTCGCCGACGAAATCTGACTCTCTAAAGCCAGGGCGTATTGAGTGCCGACCCACCTACCCGACCAACCCACAGAGGCCCTCCCGGGCCTCTTTTGATTCTGGGAGATCACGATGTCGAAGAAAACTTCAAAGGCCAAAGCGCGGAAACCACTTGCTAAGAAAGCGCCGAAACCACTTGCTAAGAAAGTGCAAAAAACACTTCCTAAGATCGGCAAGACGTTCGTTCTGTTTGGCTTGGACGAGCAAGAGCAACCTCGCGGAGCCGCGTTCAGCCTTACCGACGAAGCCTTGCTTACACGAATGGCCAAAGGTCTAGGTCTCCGGATCGGGCTCTCTGATGAACCGCATCAGTTTGCCGTCGTCAGGAAGCTACCTAAGGGCGATGTTCATGCCAGCGGAACCAAGGCCGTACCGAAGATTGAGCCAGACCTATACGAGAAGCTCAACGCTCTGGTTGGCGGTGAGACAGGGGTAATCTCAACGTCCTTACCGACGACATGGGAACACATCGAGCCGGGGCACTTGATCATCGCGGAAGACACGCCGACAGACGGTTGGTGGCCCGCTGTCGTAGTGAAGCGGCACGAGAAGAGTCTTGTCCTCAAATGGCGAGATTCTCCGGGTCAGGGCGAGTTCATCCGCGACGTTTCGTCGGTCGGCCTGCTTAAGAACGACTGACACTCCATCTTGCAGCGGTCGCGCGGTGCAGCAATTAGTTAGCCGCACCTGCCCGCCAAAAAAGACGGCGGCCGACTATTCGTCGATGGCCGCCGCACCTCTCGCCGCCCCGTCCCATCAACGACCCGAATGGAAGCTGTGGCATCTACTTGTCACCGCTACCGCATTCGCTCGTTCATCAGGAGTTTCCGTGATGAAGCCAAGCGACCTCAATCGCACAGAGCGCATTCGTGCCCTCAATGACAAACTACGTCGAGACTTCAGTACTGGCCAGGCCGTTATCACAGTCAGCGCAGCGGCCCTTGGTCCAGAGGCCGTTGCCCGCATCATTAAGACTGTCGAGGTCTATGACGATTTCTGCCACGCCAATGATCCGCATCAAGAGCACGATTTCGGGTCATTCGAGGCCGAAGGCAATACGATCTTCTTCAAGATTGACTACTACGACAAGACTCTGACGCAGCATTCGCCAGATGCCGCCGATCCGAATGTCACCGAGCGCGTCATCACTATCATGCTGGCTGAAGAATATTAAAGGTCGACAGAAAAATGTCGCGACGGCCTACGGGCAACAATCCAAGCCTATTTCAGCGCTTGGGCCGTCTGCCGCTCGGCAATGTGCGCGGTGGTGGCTCACCACGACGCGGCGGGACGAAAAATTCGGTGATTTCCGTACTGAGCGCTTGAGACAACCGTTCCAAGACCGCGACCGTTGGGTTCTCCATTCCGCGTTCGAGGCGACTGACATACGTCCGATCTATCGCGGCATCGACCGCGAGAGCCTCCTGCGAAACTCCGTGTTGCACCCTCAGACGACGAAGGTTTCTGGCCACTAGCGCCCGGGCATTCATGCCCGCAAGGCAGCACCAAGAAGCCTACTAAACCACGGACAATAGTGCTACCATTAGCAAGCGAAACGAAGGAATATAGACGATGCTAACTGTTCACAAAGATGAGGCAGGGGGCAGTACCGACAATAAATCTCCAACCCGAGCGTTCGCACGAATCTTTAAAATCGTTGCTGTAGTCGCCCTGGGCATTGTGGCCATCGTTTATTGGTTGGGCGCAACGGATACGACCGTCACACCACAACTGCCGCTCAAAGTTTCGAAAACGACAGTACTCATAACGGATGTCCTGCAAATCACAAACGTTGGTAACAAAGAAATCGAAATCGCGGACATCACAATTAATGAACGCGATGAATGTACTCAATTTAGAGGGAACATACGTGTCGGACAATGCGGTGTCGATATGGCAAGTCTCTCGCCATCTGTTCGGCACACCATATGGGTAAAACGGCCTGAAGAATTGCACAATCCTATAGACGCATCCGAAGTACCCAATGGGGAATATGCGGTGACTAAGCTCTGCTCCACCTATGAAACATATCAAGGTTTGGGAAGGCCGGGATGGGTTACTACCCCAGCACCGGCACGGCTAAACATTGCGATTCCAAAAATTTCTTTGAAAATCGGTGAAACAAGATCCTGGGCAAATACTTGTCAATCTTCAATAGTGCGGACGACTATTCAGACCGATCAAGGCATAGAAAGTTATAGATGGGAGTAGTGGTACACCAATTTTCTGAATGTCAACAAAGTGTTTCGCGCGTTTGGTCTCGGGTCCACTGCATCATCGAGATCGCCCGAGGCGTCGGGTGTACTCAGCGGCGCATCTGTTGATACCGCCCTTGCGCTTGATGAAGCACTGAAGAGGTTCATCGAAGTCTTTGTATTCCGCTGCGTAACGCAACACCCTCGACCACTTCGAACGTGCCTTGTCATCAACTATCGTGCGATCTGCCGTGCACAGGATCACGCTCGCAAAAGGCTCCGGCGTTGTCGTTCCTGACCAGTGGCCTTTAAGCCATAATGCCCTGCGAGCGTATTCACCGTCTTTCCGCTCGTGTTTCCACCACATTGTCAGCTCAAAGACGGCGGTCAGGTAGGCGTATATACCATCGCGGTATCGACTACTTTGGTAGTCGCCCCATTCGCTTTCAAGGCGAAGTAAATTTGCCTTCAATGCCTCGGGCGAAAACTCAATATCTAGCTCGGCTCTTTTGTGGAAGCTCATATCTCCTCGTCCGCGAAATCGGCCTCAGCATCTAGCCGGAGATCTGTCAGATAGTCGCGTAGCTGTGGAGTAGCTCTCCAGGCAATCTGCCCTTGGGAGTTTATGTATCTCATCGCATCTCCTTCGGCTTCGAGTTCGGCTAGGACACTCGCCAAAAGCGTATTGTCGTCCATGGAACCGTCTATTCGCCCGAGGCGGTTCCAGTGGCAGGCGCGTTCAACGCAGTCTCGAAGAATTTCGTCCACGTGACACGTTAGCCTGGGTTTGCGTTTTTTGAACAAGAGCCGATCACCTATTTGCCAGCACGGTACTCCGAGATTCTCAAAATTAGCGAAAAACGAGATGATCCAACATACGATCTGGGATGAAACTGAGCCCAACGGGTGAAACGACATTTGCAACGAAAATCGACGCCCCGCGCCTAATCGACTAATACCACAGGTTCACGCTGCTGACCGCACAAGGCCAATAGCGTGGCCTGTTTGATTTTGGGAGATGCACATGCCGAGAAAGTCAGATGAGACCAAAGCCCGCAAGACTCTTGTGCTGTTTGGACTTGACGAAGGAAGACAACCACGAGGAGCTCGCTTCCCAAGCGATAATGAAACCGTTCTCGCCCGCATGGCAAAAGATTTCGGATTGCGCTTTGCGGTAGCGACGACCCCGCACCGAATCTCAGTCGCGAGCAAGCTTCCACGGGGTGACATCCACGCTGCGGATAGGAAAGCGGTACCTGAGATTGGTTGGGACCTATATAGAAAGCTAAATGACTTGGTCGGAGGCCAAATCGGCGTAATTTGCACGTCTCGGCCGAAGCACTGGGATCATATAGGGCCGTCACACCTGGTCATCGCCGAAGATAAACCGGGTGATGGCTGGTGGCCCGCTTTTGTTGTCAGGCGCCATGCACGGACGCTTGTCTTAAAGTGGAGGGACTATCCAGGAAGAGGCAAGTTTTTTCGCGACATTCATGCCGTCGCCCTTTTGATACCGTCTAAGGACGAACCCTACCAGCAATATTGAACACGAACGTAAGCCTTTCATTTCGGATCAAGCGGTCGCGCCATTGTGTTCGTCACGCTTTCCTAACCTTGCGCTTATTGCGCACAGCCAGGGCAGCACAACCCGCGACTCCGTTATGCTCTCTTATAAACGACGCAAAGTCAGCCCGTTCCACCGCTTTCCTATTTTTAGCGCAAAATTGCAGCGCATGTACCCAGCGATTTTTCACTACTAGAGGCTGCTTTGAGGTCGCGTGAATTAGAGTATGCAAAGCTCGACGCCCACTTCTTGGCGCCAAGGCTACTAGCGCCCCAAGCTGCTCACCTCGTGTTTTGGCCGCTCGGTCATCGGTCCATTGCCAGTAAACTTTGAGAACTGCCTCAAGGTACTTGTAAAAATCGTAACGGCCATGGCGAGGCAGGAATGCATCATCTTCCAATTTGGACAACCGCTCAATAGTCGCCCGAAGGTGGCTCTTACGCTGCCTGTCCATCGATGCTTTGATCTCGTCGATCAGTTCTTCGCCTGAAGCCTTAGGCTTTTTCACACCCGATGGTTTGCTATACTTTTTCCCGCTCCATACTCCGCCAGGCTTTTTCACACCCAATGGTTTGCTATACTTTTTCCCGCTCCATACTCCGCCAGGCTTTTTCATACTCGAACCTCCGTAATTGCGCCCCAAGCGATATTTACATCGTAAGCCTTGCGTTGGTGATTATCGCCTGAAGCGATATTACCATGAAATATCGGCTGCCACACCATAGCTAGGCTCGACGAAAACAATCGCCTCCGAGCAGTATCAGGTTGGCAATTGAAATGGACACGACTGCGCGCAAGAGAATCGCTGCTGCAAACTTGTAAACTAATTCTGTACGTACGCCGCGCTGCTGGCCCTTGGTTGGCCAGGATACCAGGAGCACGATGGTTTAGAGGAGCGACCCTATATGAATACAAATGAATTGAATAATCGCCTGAGGCGAATTGATCAATATAGCCATTGGATAGACCGACTCATAGAACACGGCCGCGATGACGATCTTTGGGATGGAAGCTTAGTGTCATTAATGTTCGATCACATCTCAGGCGGTCTATCGAGAAGAAGCTCAATCATGTTGGATGAGGCAGACCGGGTCTACAACATGCTAATTAGGCACTGTGTGAGAGATACGAGATCACCAGCGCAAAGGAAGAAATTGCCGATTGCACTGTTCGCGCTGGATAACAAGTTGGGAGCATTCGACCGGCATCGAAGAATAAGACCTCATAATGCGAACGACGGTCTGCACGTTCATGGAGTGATTCTCGTGCACCTCGATTGCCGCCTGAGGGTAACGTTGGAAATGCACGTCAACCAGCTCTCACAATACTACGTGCGCGACGACCGGCCGGTCCGGCGATTTCATGTTGCCCCGATTCGATCAGCGCCGGGAACTGCCGTTGATTACGTGTTGAAATCTCTTAAGGCTAAATTCGATGATGATGAGCTTTTGGTGCTTCCAAAATCGAAAAGTGAGTTTCCGACCTAAATTGCCTTTAGGCGATTTTCCAGCACACGTCGAAAGAGGTTCGCCAAAAATAATCGCCTGAGTAGATTATCTGCGGACACAAACGACAACTGTAAAGGCGTTGCGGACTTCATTTGAGACCGCAATGCAAAACTCCCCTGAACTCGCGCTCTTCACGCTTGAAGAGGTTGCCGCGCGCTTTCGCGTAAGCCGTCGCACCTTCCAAGCGCACATCCGTAAATACCCACACTATCGCACGCTCGGTCGTCGGAAGCTTTTCACAGAAGCCGACATCGCCCGGCTCTACGAGGCTCTGCCATGCCCCTCAAGCTCAAACCTCCGCGTCAAGGCAAGACGCCGTACTACAGCGTTAGAGGCACCCACCTCCGAGTCTATGCTGACCGAAGCACGGGCACTGCTGACCGAAAAGCAGCCGAACGGATTCGCCGCCGCTGGATTGCCGAAATCGAATGCGGCGAATACATCGACCCGCGCGCGGTAGAGCCCGCGTCCGGGATCGTAGCACGCACGGACACCGTGCAATCACCGAGGCCGACTACGTTCTTGGCGGCTGCAATTGCCTACATGAAGGCTGGAGGTGATCGGAAGCGTCTCGGTCCGATCATCGAGCATACGGGTCCGGCATCGATCCGCGATCTGCCATTGGATCATATCAACCAACTCGCCATAGACAACGCAGCGGATGATCTGTTCCCAAAAGCTACACCGCAGACCAAGAATCGCGAGTTCTACACGCCTGTAGCCGCAGTACTGCACCGCGCTGGCATCGAGCGCCGCATCAAGCGGCCAATCGGCTGGAAGGGCACACCATCCACGTCGTGGTTGGAGCCGCAGCAGGCGTTTCGCTTGTTTGCCGAGGCCGACGCCATCGACCGCGAGTTTGGATTATTGGTCCGGTTCTTGATTTACACCGGCCTGCGCCTTGGCGAGGCCCTCAACGCCCGCCTCCGCGATCTTCATTTAGAGGATCGCACCCTGTACGTCCCGGACACCAAGACGGGTACTCCCCGGCCCGTCTATATTCCGCCGGTCATCGTGGACGCTCTGATGGCCCAAACGCCACGCCCTGCCCGCCCCAAGGCCGCAAAAGGTCGCCGCCTCAAAAACGGCCTCGCCGGACGGTCTCAGGCTGATGCTGGTAAGCCGTTTCTCAAACGGGGACCGGACGCCAAGCTCTTCCGGTTTCACGCCAGCGGACGGCTGCGAGGGATGCTGGCACGGGCTCTGAAGCAAGCCAGGTTGTCGTTCCCGCATCGGCAGGGTGGCTTTCATCTCTTTTGCCACACCTACGGCACCTGGATGCACCACTACGGCAAACTCGATACCTTCGGCCTGGTCCGGACCAAACGTTGGAAGCATCCGGATTCCGCCGACCGCTATCGCCACACCAAAGTGAGCGAGGAAGCCCGTCGGGCCGATTTGCTCCCTGTCGCACGTGAGGCAAAACGACCTTGATAGGCAGTGTCCGCTCTGACGCAGAAGTCAGATTCCAAGCGGATGCATTGAATGTCGGCTATTCGCCAGCGGAGACTCGACTATCTTTCTTGGCGGTTAGTACCTTTTCAGAGGTTGTGTCCGGACCAATCAGGTTGATGCTATCCACCGGACTTCCAAACGCCTCTTTACAAAGGCCCGAAGGGACCCCTTATAAATCCTGTGCACCTCGAAAATTTAAGCCGAGGTGCGCCCATGTCCCAGGTTCTTCAATTCTGGTTCGCCGCAATTTGTGCTGCGGCTAGCGTCGTTTTCCTAAGCAATGAGGCCCGGAAGCTTTACCGCGCTTGGCGACGGCGGCATTAGTTGAGATGGCCCAGCTTTCGAATCTTGCAGCCGAGCGTGGCCGCCTTCTGTGCTTCCGCCGCAGGCTCCTCGGCCGTGCATCGTCCCGGCAGCGAGCAACCGCATACATGCGCGATGCTGACCCAGCCGACGCATTTCCCGTCCGGCCCTCTATAGCCAGGCCCACCATGGTCGCCGCAAGCAGCATGCGCTGCCGCTGGCAGAGCAATGAGAACGGCAAGGATCGCCAAGGTTCGCATCAGTGCCCTCATCTGGTCGGCGGATCGGGATGCTCGCGCATGAGCAACATTCCATTTCGGAGCGTAAGCTTTTGGTCGGGCCACTGCTTGACGGCTTCATCGAAAGCGGCACGCGCCAGGAACACAGACCCCGAAGCTGCGACAACCCAGCGGATATGCAGCGCGTACCGGTCCCACAGTTCCACGCGAAAGTTCATGTTGGCGATATCGTGCAGGTTCGGGTTCTCAAGCTCCCGCAGCAACTTGTCCACGCGCTGATAGAGACCGTCGTATGCCCCCCGAACGAGGTTCGTTTCGGAGCGCAAGCGCTCTAGGAGGCCGAGCGTATGGAGCTGGCCATCGTCGTCGGGGTCTTGACTCATGAGAACAAAATGAGAACACTTGGGGCGGGTGTCAAGAGAGGTCTGCCCATGTTCAGCGTAGAGAATGAGAACGTAGAGGACGACGACCAGCTAAAACGCACTGGTTGGACGCGAGCGAGCTTCCCAGCCTACCAGCACGAGGGAAAGCGCGTATTCGTCGATGGGTGGACAAGAGGGCCGTTCGGTATTTTCGCGCGCCAGTTCGACGATTTCGACGCCGGGCGCACGTCCGCAGTGCCACTCGTTCATTTGCGCAGCGGGAAGCGTATCGCAGTTTTTGCCGAATTGGAGGGTGCGGCTATTGCAGCGGAACGCGCCGAGCCGTTGGCGGACTGGGACAAGATGATTGCGGAAGCAACGTCGCAGGACGATATAGACGAAAGGGTTTACAAGACGCTGCCGGATGAATGGTTGAAGGGCTATACGTTCTCGCAATTGTATTGTCCCGATGGCGGCACAGTTCATTACCGTCTGACTCCCTCGATGCTGGAAGCGCACGAGAGAGCGCTTGCTCGGATTGCGGGGCTTGACGGCAAGTAGGTTCTGAATGTGCGGACGCGCCACCTACAAGCTGACATGGGAAGAAATTGTTGCGCTCTACCGGCTGACGCTGGGTCAACCGGCGCCGCATAATTTTCAGCCGCGCTTCAACGTTTGCCCGACCACTACCATTGACGCGATTGTAGCCGACGACGGCAAGCGGGAATTAATTCGGGCCCGCTGGGGCCTTGTTCCAAATTGGTGGTCCAAACCGCTTAAGGAATTAAGGCTGGCGACGTTCAACGCGCGGGCGGAGACAGTCGCCGAAAAGCCAATGTTCCGCTCGGCGTTCAAACGCAAACGCTGCCTCATTCCGGTTTCCGGCTATTACGAGTGGCAGGATACGCCGGGCGGCAAGCAGCCTTGGTATTTCACCGCTCGAAATGGATCTCCAGCGCTAACTATCGCGGGCCTCTGGGACGAGTGGACGGATAAAGAGACCGGCAAGCCGCTTAAGTCCTGTACGATGATTATTACCGAACCCAACGAGTTCGTAGCCGAGGTTCATGATCGGATGCCGGTGCTGCTCGATCAGTCGGACTTTGAGCCGTGGCTTAGGGAAGGGGGCAAGGCATTGCTTAAGCCTGCGCCGAACGATCTATTGCAGAAGTGGTCGGTATCGAAGCGGGTCAGCAGCTCGCGTGCGCCGGACGATGATCCGACATTAATCGAGCCGATTCGGCTGCAGTAGTTGGGCAGGCAATGGAAGTCATCGGCTGAACCCTAACGTCAGTGGCACCTGAATTTTGCTGCTGCACTCGCCCCTCTCGCGGGATTTTCGGGCTGGCACCGCGTGCTCGGCGGGCAGCCGCAGATTTTCCCGATGTTGAGCCAGCTAACGCACTTTCCGTCCGGCCCTCTGTAGCCCGGGCCGCCGCTGTCGCCGCACAAAGCGTATGCGGCGGTCGGAGCGATAAGGATGGCGAAAATCGCTAGGCAGGCGCGCATTGGAGCTACATCCCTGTTTGATTACGGTAGGCCGTAATGTCGGCCCTGGTTACGTCTTGCGGATAGCATTTGATGCCGCCCGCGCGGGCATAAGCAGCGGTGTTGCCGCAGGCCCTTCCGGCGCGCGTGCTGTCATCGGGACAAGCGCACGGATGGCCGGTCGAGTAATAGGCGGAGCGACTGGCGCTGATGATCCGGCTGGTGATCTGCGAATCGGAAAGACGCGGGCCGCGAGGTGCGACTGGCGGCGGCGGTGGTTCGACTTCGGGCGGAGGCTCGACCGCTTGCGGCTGGACAAGAGCCACTTGCGGTGGCGGCGCAGCAGCGCACGCCGATAGAGCGAGCGCGAAAAACAACGAGCTAATCCGCATGGTTAGTTGAGCCCCCCGGCCCCCCTCAGTTGTTGACGGGAAGATTATGCCAACCTACCGGCGGTTGGCAATTACCTACGGCACGCGCGATAGAATTTTAAAGGAATGGTTACTCAGACCCCGACTTGCTCGCCAGCGCCAGCCCGGCCACCCAACAAGAGACTAGCTAGTCCTGGACCGGCCTGACGCCTACCGTATTCAGTACCGCTGAAACGGGAGGCCACAATGGCATTGGAGCCAAAGGCCGCGCTGATCCGCGCCGCTCAATACGTGCGCATGTCCACCGATCATCAAGATTATTCGACAGCCAATCAATCCGCAACGAATCATGCTTATGCCGCCAGTCGCGGAATGGAAATTGTCCGCACCTATGCTGACCAGGGTAGGAGTGGTCTGAGTATTGAAAGACGCGACGCACTACAGCAGCTAATCCAAGACGTCGTATCCGGCAATTCTGACTTCACAGCTATTCTCGTTTACGACGTTAGCCGCTGGGGCCGTTTTCAAGACCCCGATGAAAGCGCCTATCACGAGTACGTCTGCAAGCGAGCTGGCTTCGCCGTGCACTATTGCGCGGAGCAATTTGAAAACGACGGAAGTCCGTTTTCTGCGCTCTATAAAACTATGAAGCGTGCAGCGGCTGCCGATTTCAGCCGCGATCTATCAGTCAAAGTGTTCGCAGGCCACAAGCGCCTATTCGCGCTGGGCTTTCGTCAAGGTGCTACAGCCCCTTTCGGGATGCGCCGTATACTCATCGATCAAAGCGGCGCCCGCAAATGTGTACTTGCTCCGGGTGAGCGCAAAAGTATTCAGAATGATCGTGTGATTTTAGTTCCTGGGCCGCCGGAGGAGGCCAAAGTTGTCCGCTGGATATTCTCTTCATTCGTCAAACGGAAAGCGTCAATAAAACGGATTGCGAGGATTTTGAATGCAAGAGAGATACCCAATGGGCTTGGAAGTCCCTGGACGTTTTCTAAGGTCAATCGAATTCTGAAAAATGAAATTTACATTGGCGCTTATGTCTGGAATAGAACGTCTATCCGCTTAGGGGGGAAGCTGGTTCGCAATCGCCCCGAAGATTGGCTACGTTCTAAATGCGCGTTCGAGGCAATTGTCGATCCCTCGCTATTCGAGGCAGCACAGGGGATCATGCGCCAGCGACTAATTCGCCTTTCGGATGAGGAAAAGCTTGAACCGCTGCGCCGGTTGCTGCGCAAGCGTAAATACCTGAGTACGCGACTGATCAATAAGACTGACGGAGTGCCGTCCTCAACTTCCTATTTTCATTGGTTTGGAGGTCTACGAGCGGCTTATAAGCTCGTCGGTTATGGTGGCTTGTCACCCGTGCTTTCCGATAAAGAGCTACTGCAAAGGCTACGTCGCCTGCTTAGGGCGAATGGCGATCTTACCGAGAACATTATCGACAAAAGTGGCCCTCCTTATTCGCACACATATCGCAAGCGCTTCGGGAGTATTTCGCGGGCGTATCAGCTCATTCGGTTTAATGTCAGCAAGCGAACGCAGCGCGGAAAACGAGAAGCGACGCTGGAGCTTAGTAATGACCAGCTTTTAGAGGCGCTGGGCTCGCTATTGCTCAAACGCGGGCATCTCAGTGCTAGGCTGATAGCCCGAAGCAGGGGTGTCCCATCCGCGCCTACCTACGCTAGGCGGTTTGGCAGTTTGCCGCGAGCCTATGAGCTTGTCGGATTTGTACCGGGCAAGAGAATGAAACCGACCGCGCGGACGCCAAAAGCTGTATGGAATCATCCATTTCAACAGTTGCGAGCGAAAACAGGCCGAAGTGTTGAAGCGGGGGATCAAACTCCTAGCCGCGGAATGACCAAAAGGGACCAGCTACGACTTCAAAAGGGGCCAGCGGGGATGGATAGGAGCCAGTACCAGCGAATACGCGATGATCGTTACCCGGGTGCGTCCGAACATAGGATTCCAGAAGCCGAGAAGTCGTGGAAAAGCCGTGGAAAGAAAGCCTCGCAACGCCCAAACGATTGAAATACCAGGAGAAGACTTTTCCTTCACACGGGAGAGGTCGTAGGTTCAATCCCTACAGCGCCCACCAGCCCTCGCAGCTACGGCCGGCGAAGGCGGACCACTTGCCGCGAGCTACGGCTCGGCAAGCAATCTTCGCATCTCGCTTGCCCATTAATGATCGCTTAATCACCGCCGGAGCGGCCCCTATCGATACCCGTGGGATTCGAATTCCATTTTAAGTTTTTCTTCTTGGCCCGCGCATAGTGTTCGAAAACCAACCCCGTTTGCGGCGCGCAATAGCAATCGGACGGCACATCATTCGCGGCCTCCGCCGCTTTGGAATTGTTCTCGCGTATGGCGAATCCCGAACCTTCTGATCAAATCCCGGATTCGCGCTCCGACGTCGACAGTCGGGTGGCGGCGCCTGCGGCCATTGCGAACGAGACGGCGCAATTGCAGCGGCTCCTTGCCGAATCGAAGGACAGCGAGCGGGAGGCGCGCCGCGCGCTGGGCGTTCTCGCGTCCATCATCAAGCACCTGCCGGTGGGCGTGACGGTGCAGGCCGAAGACGGCAAGCCGCTGTTCGCCAACGACATGGCTGCCGAATTTTCCGGTCTTGCCCCCGACCTTGCGCCGAAATTGCCGCCGACCGACACCACGCCAGAGAGCGGCGAAGGCGAAGCGGCGCAAGCAAGCGCGCCTACCGTGACCATGACGGAGGACCGCGTTGCCGGCGCGGGCGGCGAACGCACGCTCCTGAAATATTGCCGGCCGGCACGCATTCATGACCGCGCCGTGCTGGTGACGGCTGCGATCGACCATACCGAGCGCAAGCAGGCCGAGGTCGAGCTGTCGCGACGCGCTTATTTCGACGACCTGACCGGATTGCCGAACCGCACCTTGATCCAGGAACACGTCGAGCAATTGCTGACCAGCCCGGAACCGTCGCCGCGGTTCGCGCTGGCGTTTCTCGACATCGACAATTTCAAGCACATCAACGACTACTACACGCACGCCATCGGCGACGCGCTGTTGGTGAAGGTGGCGCAACGGATCGCAACCAATGTTCGCCCGTCCGATATTCTCAGCCGCATCAGCGGCGACGAGTTTTTGCTGGTCGTGCATCCTCTTGCCTGCGACGAGGATCTGGCCGCGCTCATCGACAGCTTGCTGCAGCAGCTCAAGGAGCCGTTTCTGATCGAA
>Ga0210395_10000323_pt1 | contig 37266 bp, 36 predicted proteins | sample IncBWH4OmetaG_FD_150861 | JGI IMG/M metagenome (GOLD analysis project Ga0210395, IMG submission 150861) | Forest soil microbial communities from Barre Woods Harvard Forest LTER site, Petersham, Massachusetts, United States - Inc-BW-H-4-O ... | reverse complement strand
GGGCGGCTTGGGCATCGTCCCGTCCGGCGCGTGTCGGACCGCGAGGTGCTCGCTGCACTGGTGCCGGAGAGGGTCCTCCCGTTTGCATCCGGTGGTTCCAGGAAGCGCGGCCTGAGCCGAGCCGAGGGTTCAAAACCTCGGATGCCGCGGTGGGGCGCCGAAAGGCGAGCGCGCCCGCTCCATTTTTTGAGGTCCAAGGCTCTATGAAGTCTTGATGAAGTCTTGGGCCTCGGTCCTCCCGCAGTGGGAGGACAGGAGAAAGGGCGCGCGCCGCATCCTTGTTCGATGCGGCTCCGGTTGGTGCGCTTCTCGGCGCTCCGCCTCCCTTCTTGTTTGGAGGCTAGTCTTTCGTGGCGATCGTTTCTTTCGTGGCGTTCGTTGTTCCGCATTCGCTCGCACTTTCCGCGAGAACGAAAGCGCTTGTCTTTCCTCCTCCGCTAGCGCTGGGCAGGAAAGAGAAACGCCCCCTCCCGCGCGGGCGCGCGGCAGGATAATATCGGCAGCAGGGAGAACCGCCATGTTCCTGCGCAATTACTGGTATGTCGCCGCGACCGATGCCGAGGTCGGCCGCAAGCCGCTGCCTCGCACCATTTTGGGCGAGCCCGTCGTGTTCTTCCGCACCGAAGCGGGCGCGCCGGTGGCGATGGAGGATCGCTGCGCGCACCGCCATCTGCCGCTGTCCATGGGCAAGCTCGTCGGCGATGAATTGCAATGCCACTATCACGGGCTGCGCTTCGGCACCGATGGCCGCTGTACCCGCATTCCCGGCCAAGAGCAGATTCCACGCGGCGCCAAAGTCAAAACCTATCCGGTCGCCGAGCGCTATCACTGGATTTGGATCTGGATGGGCGATCCGGCGCTGGCCGATCCGGCAAAGATCGCCGATTTCCATTGGCTCGACGATCCCAATCATTGGGGCGCCAAGAGCTCGTATCTGCACGTCGAGGCGAACTGGCAGCTTGTGGTCGACAACCTGCTCGATCTCACCCATCTCGCCTTCGTCCACGACACAACCATCGGCAACCTGGCGCTGGCCGAGCACGCCAAGGTGCAGGTCGCGCGCGCGCCGAACAACGTCGTGGTGACGCGCTGGATCATCGACCAAGAGCCGCCGCCGACCTTCAAGAAAGTCGGCGGCTTTACCGGCCACGTCGACCGCTGGCAGATCATCGACTTCGTGCCGCCGGCCTTCCTGCGGCTCGACGTCGGCGCCACGCCGACCGGCACCGGCGCGCCGGAAGGCAAGCGCGTCGGCGGCATCGGCATGCGCAATCTCAACGCCATCACGCCGGAGACCGAAACCACGTCGCATTATTTCTGGGGCCAGGCCCACGACTTCGACGTCAAGAATGCCGAGACCACCGAGAAAATCTTCCAACAGATCAAGACCGCGTTCCTGGAAGACGTCAGCGTATTCTCGGCGCAGCAGCGCAACTTGAACATCATCGCGAACCCGCCGCAGGTCGATATCAATGCCGACGCCGGCACCATCGCGGCGCGCCGCATCCTCAGCCGGCTCTATGATGAAGAGCAGGGCGCTAGGCCGGTTGCGGCGGCGGAGTAATTTCTTCTTCCGCCCCCGCGATAGCGGGGGAGGGGGACCACTGGAGCTCGCGTAGCGAGCGAACCGTGGTGGAGGGGGCGCATGACTCGCGGCCTCGTTGCCACTGCAAGGCAATCAACGTCGCTGCCGATATCGCCTTAAATCGCCGAAGTCGCGTCGACGCCCGCGCCCCTTCCACCACCCTGCTGCGCAGGGTGGTCCCCCTTCCCCGCTATCGCGGGGCAGGATGTTTCAGATCCAGTCCTTCCACTTGAACCAGATCAGCGGCAACAGCGCCGTGACCAGGATCAGGGCGAGCGCGTATTCGTAGCCCCACGGCCAATCCAGCTCCGGCATGTTCTTGAAATTCATGCCGTAGATGCCGACCACCAGCACCGGCGGAATTCCGACCACCGACGCGATGGTCAACACCTTCATCACGTCGTTCTGGTCGATATTGATGATGCCGGTCGCGGCGTCCTGCAGAAGCTGGACGCGGCTCACCAGGCCTTCGGAGAACTGCACCAGGGAGGCGATGTCGGAACTCACCGATTGCAGCCGTGCCGCATGGTCCTGCGCCAGCCAATCGCGGGCGCGGTCCACGGTGAATTTTGCCATGCGGTCGAGGCACACCAAGGTGTAATGGATGCGCGCCATGCGCTCGCTGGTGCGGCCGGTGCGGAGCATGAGCTGGCGCAGCATGGCGGTTTCTTTGGACAGCTTCAGGGCATTGTCCTGGCTGAAGATGATGTGGGAGGCGTCGTCGAGATCGCGGCCGGCGGCTTCCAAAAGATCCGCCAGATGATCGACCAGCGCTTCGAGCAGGTTCACGAAAGCCGCGGCCGGCTCGAGTTTTTCCTGGGCGCCGCATTCCTTGGCCACCGCGTCGAACGACGCCGATTTGGCAAAGCGCACGGTCATCAGCACTTGCTTCGACAGCACGAACCCAGCCGGGGAGGGCAGCCACGGCTCATCGCCCGAAGCGAAGATCAGCGGCGCCGTCATATAGATCGCGCCGTTCTCGACTTGCAGCCGGCTCGTTGCTTCGATTTCGCCGAGCTCGTCCCTGGTCGGCACGCGCAGCCCGAAGGCGGTCGCGAATGCCGCGCGCTCGGCGGCGGTCGGCTCGAGGAGGTCGATCCAGCTGTGGCTGGCGAGCGAGCTGGCTTCGGCGCGGTCTTTTGGATAGGCGCTCAACATCGCGATCCTCGACCATAACCTTCTGGAATCATTGAAAAAGCCGTTAAGCCGACGTTAAACGCTTCAGCCTAAATTAACCAGAGGCCAGCGTCGGGGGACGGCGCACTGGCGGGCGTGCACATTCTTAATGTAGCGGTGGCGTAGGTTTAGTCATGGCGTGCGGTCGCACCGTCGGAAAAACCGACCATCGTTTCGCATCATATCTGCGGCGTTGCGGACTGGCCGCCGCCGCGCTGCTTTGTTTCGCCACCTTTGCCGCGCCGGGCTCGGCCGACGACGATCCGATCAAGGCCACGCTCACGGCCACCGTCAACGACGGCTATGCGCGCCTCGTCTTCGACATGAGCGAATACGACGACGCCAGCGTGCGCCTCGCCAACAACGTGCTGGTCATCGCCTTCAAGCGCCCGGTCGATGTCTCGATCGATCGCCTGTCGTCGCAGATTCCAGATTATGTCGGCGCGGCGCGGCGCGATCCCGACGGCAAGGGCATTCGCGTGGCGCTGTCGCAGCAGGTCAAGGTCAATGCCACGTCGGCCGCCGAGAAATATTTTGTCGATCTGTTGCCGGCGTCGTGGAGCGGGCAGCCGCCCGGCCTGCCGCCGGAGGTCGTTGCCGACCTGGCGCGCCGCGCCGGCGAGGCGGCCCGTCTCGAGCGCAAAGACCGAGAGGCGGTTGCGCAGCAGCGCGCGACCGCCGCGCCGGTGCGCGTGCATGCGGCGACGCAGCCGACCTTCACCCGTTACATCTTCGCCGTGCCGGCCAAAACCTCGGTGTCCGCCGATCGCACCAAGGAGCGGCTGACGCTGACCTTCGATGCGCCGATAAAATTCGATCTTGCCGACGTCGTGGCCGCGCCGCCGCGCGCGATCGGCGGCATCGATACCGAATTGCGCGACGACAGCGCCCTGGTGCGTTTCAGCTTTCTGGCCGGGGTCGACATCCGCACCTTCCGCGACGATGGCAGCTATGTGCTCGATATCGTCGGCGCCGATAACAAGCCGGACGAGGCGAGTGTTTCGCCCGCGGTGCCGGCTACGCCGCAGCAAAGCACCGCGCCCGAAACCACCGCCCCCGAAACCACCGCCCCCGCAACAGTCCCACCCGCGGCGGCGAACGACGCTGCCGAGCCACGCGCCGAGGCACCGGCAACTATCGCTGCGCCGGAACAACCGGCAGCGCAGCCCATGACACCACCCGCTGCGGCGCAAGCGGCGCCGGCGGCAACGCCGAAGGCCGAAGTGCAAATCGCCGCGCCGGAAACGCCACCGGCGCCTTCAGCCGATACCGCAAAAGCAGAGCCGCCGCCGCCATCGCCGGCCGATAAACCGGCGGCGACGCCCAAAGTTGAAGCGCAAATCGCCGCGCCGGAAACGCCGCCGCCGATGCCGGCGCCTTCAGCCGATACGGCAAAGGCGGCGCCCCCCGCGCCGCCGCCAGCATCGCCGCCACCGCAGCGCGATGCAGCCGCCGTGCCTGACAAACCCAGCGACGCGCCACCGCCGCCCCCGCGCGCCGCCAATACCGGCGGCAAGGTCGCGGTCGAGCTCAGCCGCCAAGGCGCCAACCTGAAACTGTCGTTCCCGTTCGCGGCGTCGACGGCGGCGGCGGTCTTCGATCGCGCCGACACGCTGTGGATCGTGTTCGATTCCACTGCCGATATCGATCTCGGCGCGCTCGATGGCGAAGCAAGCCGCACCATCCGCGGCGCCGAATTCACCCATACGCCCGACGCCGACATCGTGCGTATAAAACTCGATCATCCGCACCTGGCCTCCGTCGACGTCGACGGGCCGACATGGACGGTGCAGATCGGCGATGCCGCCATCGATACGACGCGCGCGCTCACCATCACCCGCAACCTGATCGGCCCCAATCGGTCGAGCGTCACCATCCCGTTCGACTCGCCGCATCTGGTGCACCGGCTCGACGACCCCGATGCCGGCGACACGCTCGTCGTCGTCACCGCGTTCGCGCCGGCGCGCGGCTTCATCAACGAGCGCGACTTCGTCGAGTTCAACATGCTGGCCTCGGCCGAGGGCGTCGTGGTCGATCCGCTGGCCGACGACGTCAAGGTCGAGCTGGCGCCGGACAAGATCATCGTCAGCCGCCCCATGGGTTTGGCGCTGTCGACGTCGTTGCAGACGCTGCTGCGCGGCTCCGGCTTGCGGCCGACGATGTTCGATTCGCAACTGTGGGGTTTCGATCAGCAGGCCTCGTATATCGAGCGGCAATCGAAGCTGGTCGCCGCGGCGGCGTCCGCGCCCGACAACAAGCGCCTGGCGCCGCGGCTCGATCTCGCGCGCTTCTATGTCGCCCGCGACATGTATCCCGAGGCCAAGGGCGTGCTCGACGTGGCGCTCGCCGACCAGCGCGCGGCCTCGGAGCAGGGCTCCGCGACGGTGCTGCGCGCGGTGACCGAGATCATGATGAATCGTCCCGACGACGCGCTGAAGGATCTCGCCGATCCGTCGATCGGCGATCAGCACGACGCGCCGCTGTGGCGGGCGCTGGCCTACGCCAAACAGGGCAAGTGGGGGCAGGCGCGCGACGGCTTCAAGAGCGCCGATGCCGCCGTGGCGACGCTGCCGGTCGAACTACAGCGCGTCGCCCTCAAGGAAGAAATGCGCTCGGCCATCGAAGTCGGCGATTTCTCCACCGCCTCGAGCCAGCTCAACGATTTCCAGACCATCGGCGTGCCGCACGAGCTCGAGCCGGCGATGGCGGTGCTGATCGGCCGGCTCGCCGAGGGCATGGGCCGCAACGAGGATGCGCTCGCCGCTTACCAGACGGCGGCCGATTCCTGGGACCGTCCCGCCGCGGCGCAGGGGCAATTGCGCGAGACCTTGCTGCGCTACACGCTCGGCGATCTCAAGCGCGATGACGTGATTTCGCAGCTCGAAACGCTGACCACCATCTGGCGCGGCGACGACACCGAGATCGAGGCGCTGCAAATGCTGGCGCGACTCTACACCGCCGACGGCCGCTATCGCGACTCGTTCTATGTCATGCGCAGCGCGCTCGCCGCGCATCCCAATTCCGACATGACGCGGCGCATCCAGCAGGAGGCGGCGCGGACTTTTGACGCCCTGTTCCTCGCCGGCAAGGGCGACGCGCTGCCGGCCATCGAAGCCTTGGCGCTGTTCTACGATTTCCGCGAGCTCACCCCGATCGGCCGCCGCGGCGACGAGATGATCCGCCGCCTCGCCGACCGCCTGGTCGCCGTCGATCTGCTCGACCAGGCCGCCGAGCTGTTGCAATACCAGGTCGACAACCGCTTGCAGGGCGCCGCGCGCGCCCAAGTGGCGACGCGGCTGGCGGTGATCTATCTGATGAACCGCAAGGCCGATCGCGCGCTGGCGACGTTGCGCGCCACGCGCACCGCCGATCTCTCCAACGAAGTGCGCAACCAGCGCCTGCTGCTCGAAGCCCGCGCGCTGTCCGACATGGGTCGGCACGATGTGGCGCTGGAAGTGATCGGCAATCTCGACGGCCGCGAAGTCATCCGGCTGCGCTCCGACATTTATTGGGCGGGGCGGCAGTGGCGCGAATCGGCCGAGCAGATCGAGCTGTTGTACGGCGAGCGCTGGAAGGATTGGCAGCCGCTCAACGACATCGAGCGCTCCGACATCCTGCGCGCCCAGCTCGGCTACGCGCTCGGCGAGGACACGCTCGGGCTCGGCCGCTTCCGCGAGAAATACGCGGCGAAGATGGCCGGCACGCCGGACGCCCACGCTTTTGAAGTGGTCTCGGCGCCGCTCGGCACGAGCGGCACGGAATTCGCGGCAATAGCCCACGCCGCTGCCGCGGTCGACACGCTGGACGGCTTTTTGCGCGACATGCAGGCCCGCTACCCGGACGCCAGCGCTTCGCCGCCAAACGCCGGGCCGCCGGCGCCGCCCGACGCCGCCAACGGCGCGCCGCAAGCGGCAACGCCGGCGCCCGCCGTTCCGCCGCTGCCATCTATCGTTCCGCCGGCGCGCGCCGCTGGACGCACTGCGCTGCGGTAAAGTAGCGGACGGTTGCCTGAATTTGAGATGAGCAAGCTACGTGCCGCCTTCACCCTCCCCTGCAGGGGGAGGGTCGACCGCCGCAGGCAGGCGGGGTGGGGTGCGCGGCGGTGCCGCTAGACTAGGCGCACTTCGATACTGAGACGGCCCCACCTGTCGCGCTTCGCGCGACGGCCTCCCCCTGCAGGGGAGGCTGGAGAATTGGGCCGCCCCGTGCTCGCGCGCGACGGTGTCCCCTGCACCGACTTATGGTGTGCTATCGTTTCGCAACAAGGCGGAGCCGTCTTCGACGCGAGCTTACATGCAACGACTATTCAACAGCATCTATTGGTATCCAACTTTGCTCCGAGTCCTCGTCGCGATCATATGTTTTGCCGGCGCGCTATGGCTCGGCTTGGCGTATTTTAATCCGGCGCCGCCGTCGACGATTACGATCGCGACGGGGCCCAAAGGCGGAGCCTATGAGTTCTTTGCCCAGCAATATCGGGAAAAACTTGCCCGCGCTCGCGTTACGCTCAACATCCGCATTACCGACGGCACAGCGGAAAACATAAGGCTGCTCGAGGACCCGAGGTCCGGCGTTCAGGTCGGCTTTGTGGTGGGCGGAGCCTCGAACAGCGAGCAAGCGCCGGGCCTGCTGTCATTGGGGCGCGTCAACAATCAGGTTTTTTGGATATTTTATCGCGGCACGGAAACTTTGGACGACCTCGCTCAACTCAAAAGCAAGCGCATCGGCGTAGGGCCGGAAGGCGTCGTCACCCAGCGCGTTCTCGCCGCAGCCGGCGTCAATTCCGAAACCGCGACGCTCGTGCCGCTCACGGGTTCGGCCGCGGTCGACGCGCTCCATGACGGCAGGCTCGACGCCATATTCACCGCGCTGGCGCCGGATTCCTCGACCGTGCAGACCCTGTTGCGCGACCCCGATGTGCGGCTGATGAGCGTTGCTCAGACCGACGCCTTGACCCGGATTTTCCCTTATCTCGTCCGGTTGGTGCTGCCGCAAGGCGTGATCGATCTCGAGCACAATATTCCGGCGAGTGACGTCAATCTCATCGGCACCACCAACGCCGTGGTCGTGCGTGAAGATCTTCATCCGGAGATCATCGATCTGTTGGCGAAGACGCTGGTGGAGGTGCATGGCGGGGCGGGAATTTTCCAGCGCGCCGGTGAGTTTCCCACGCCAACCGATCCGGAATTTCCCGTTGCCGACGGCGCGCGTGAGTTCTACAAAAACGGCCCGTCCTATTTCAACAAATACTTGTCCTACTGGACGGTCAGCCTGATCAAGAAAATAATCGCGGTGATACTGTCATGCGCCGTGCTTCTGGTGCCGTTTTCAAATTTTGTGCCCAAGCTGAGCGGCTGGGTTGTTCGCGACCGCATGAGCGCTTTGTACCAGCGGCTGAGGACTGTCGAGACAAGCATGCAAACGGACCTTACCGCCGCGCAGCTCGATACGCTTCAATCCGATCTGGAGAGTATCGATCAGTCAGCCAACGATTTGGGAGTTCCGATACGGCATTCCGATCTGTTTTTCGACCTCAAAATTCACATCAATCACGTACGCGAGCGTCTTGCGTCGCGTCGCGCCGCATTGCCCAGCGAGATACGCAAGGTCGGTTAGATTTGAAGACGCCTCGGTCTCGCGCAATCATTCGAACAGTGGTGAAAAAACATGACCGGAGTTCAAGAAGCGCCGACACAGACCAAGCCCGCACTGGCAAAAATCCGCACCGACGTGGTCGGCAGCCTGCTGCGGCCGGACGTCGTCAAGGAAGCGCGCATTGCGTTCGATGACGGCAAGATCACCGCGGACGCGCTGCACGCCGTCGAGGACGACGCGGTGCGCGCTGCGGTGCGGTTACAGGAGGACGCGGGGCTCGACGTCGTCACCGACGGCGAGATGCGCCGGCTCAATTTCCAGGACAGTTTTGGCGCCTCGGTGGAAGGCTACGACGCCAACCGCTCGACGCTGAAAGTGTATGAACGGCGCGTCGAGGGCGCGGCGCCCGGGCAGCGTTGGGACATCGCGCAGATGCATGACGCCGGCACGGCGGTGTCGCATCGCCGACCGGCCAGGGCGCGATTGAAGCTTGCGCACAACATTCCGCTCGAGGAGTACGGCTTCGTCTCCACGGTGGCAAAGAAACCGGCAAAGGTCTCGCTGATCGGGCCGGACCGCATTTCGCAGCGCTTCGAATATGAAAACTCGACCGCGGTCTATCGCGACATGGCCGCTTTCCTGGCCGACGTCGTCGCGATCGAGCGGCAGATCGTGTCGAGCCTGGTCGAGGCCGGCTGCCGCTACGTCCATATCGACGCGCCGGGTTTCACCGCTTACGTCGACGACGCCACCATGGCGCAGATGCGCGCGCGCGGCGAAGATCCGATGCAGAATTTTGCGCAATCGCTCAAGGCCGAAGCCGCCGTGATCGCCAATTGTCCCGGCGTCACTTTCGGCATTCATCTGTGCCGCGGCAACCAGCGCAGTATGTGGCATCGCGAAGGCACTTATGACGCCATCGCCGAGAGATTGTTCAACGAACTGCCGCACGACCGCTTCCTGCTCGAATACGACACGCCGCGCGCCGGCAGCTTTGCGCCGCTGCGTTTCGTGCCGAAGGGCAGGGTGGTGGTGCTCGGCCTCGTCAGCACCAAAGTGGCGGAGCTCGAAACCATCGATGCGCTCAGGCGGCGGATCGACGAGGCGAGCAAGTTCCTCGCCCTCGACCAGCTCGCCATCTCGCCGCAATGCGGTTTTGCCTCCGACGTGGTCGGCAATCTGCTCAGCGCGGATGATCAGAAGCGGAAGCTGGAAGTCGTTGCGGAGACAGCACGGCAAGTTTGGGGGTGAGGCTCGTCATTCCGGATCGGCGCAAAGCGGGCTCCTCGCTGCGCTCGGCCCCGGAATGACGACGATTCAGGTCCCGTAACTCTGGATCAACGACCCCGCCACCAGCGTCCAGCCATCAACGAGAACGAAGAAGATCAGCTTGAACGGCAGCGACACCACGACCGGCGGCAGCATCATCATGCCCATGGACATCAGCACCGAGGCGACCACCAGATCGATGATCAGGAACGGCAGGAACAACAGGAAGCCGATTTCGAAGGCGCGTTTGAGCTCCGAGATCATGAAAGCGGGGACGAGGACGCGCATGGACATGTCGTCGGGGCCTTTCGGCGGCGCTTCGCCCGACATGTCCATGAACAATTGCAGGTCCTTTTCGCGGACGTTCTTTTCCATGAAGCCGCGCAGCGGCCCGGAGGCGCGGTCGAACGCCTCGGTGACGCTGAACTCGTTGGCGACCAGCGGCTTGACGCCGACGTCGTAGGCTTTGGTGAGCACCGGCCCCATCACGAAGGCGGTGAGGAACAGCGCCAGCGAAATGACGACCGAATTGGGCGGCGCCGTCGCCGTGCCGAGCGCGGTGCGCAACAGCGACAGCACCACGACGATCCGCGTGAACGAGGTCATCATGACGAGAATGGACGGCGCCAGCGACAGCACCGTGAACAGCGCGATCAATTGAATGATGCGCTCGTTCAGCCCGCCGCCGGCGGCGCCCTGACCGAAATTGATGCTAATGTCTTGCGCGGCGAGCGGCGTCGCCGTTACCAGAAGTGCCGCTACTGAGGCCGCCACCGATTTGAACCGGACGCGGCGGCCACATGATGCGATCATTCAGCTCTTGTTTGTCGGGCGACCCAACAAACTTGCCATCTCCTGTTCGAGATTGTCGTAGAGCGTGGTGCTCTGGGGCGGTTTTGCCGGTGTGCTGCGTGGTGCCGGCTTCGGCTCGGCCGGGCGTGCGGCGCGCGGTTGTGGCGGCGACGGCGGCGCGGGCTGTGGTTCGGACACCGCGGCCTGCTCAGCGGGTTGCGCTTGGCGTGGTTCTTGTCGCGGTTCTTGTCGCGGTTGCGGCGCAGGCGCGCGCGCTTCGGCCGCGGCATTGGGCTTGCGCAACGCCGCTTCGAGGCGATGCGCCATCTCGGCGAGGCTTTGATCGGCAGCGGCGGTGTCCGCGGGCGTTGGCGTCGGTGCCGACTGCACCGTGAGGGCGCGCGGTTCGGGGCGCGGCTCGACAACGCGCGGTTCGGCGCGCGCTTCAAGCGGCGCGCGGGCTGGAGCCGGCGTGCGAACGCGCGTCGGGGGCGGCGCCGGACGCGCCGAAAGCTCGTCGGCCAAAGCCGCCAAAGTATCGCGTTGCGGCCGTGCCGGCGCTGCCGGCGGCGTGTCGGCCTGCGGCTGCAGCGGCGGCCAAGCCGGGGCTTCTTCACTTGCCGGCTCGATTTTCGGCGCCGGACGCGCCGGCGGCGGAGTGACCACTTCAGGCTGCAGCGGCCACGCGCCGTTGCCGTTTTCCGGCAGCGGAATGGCACGCGGCAAGGGCTCCACGGCGGCCGGGCGGGCGAGCGCGACGTCGCGGGGAGCGGCGACCGCACGCACGATGTTGGCTTCGACGACCACGTCGGTCGGTCCGCCGATCATCAAAAGGTGCTCGACATTGTCGCGCCGGACCAGGATCAGGCGGCGGCGGGCGTCGACGCTGGCATAATCAATGACGCCGAGCCGCGGCTGGCGGCCGCGCGTGCTGGCGCCGCCGAGCCGGCCGCTGGTGAAGCGGCGCAATCCCCATGCGCCCACGCCGATCAAACCGAGCACGAGCAGGAATGCCAGGAAAAACTTCACGACGAACGGCATCTCAGTGCCGAACACACCGTCCAAAAACATTCGCCGTTCTCCCCGTTTTGCGACGGCAGCCCATTGGCAGGCCAATGGTTAACAGCGCGGGTAACATTTGCCGCCGCGATTACTAAGAAACTCTTAATATCAATAGCCGATTTCGTCCCCGAAGCCGACCGGGCAAGCATTCTCATGGTAAACGGCGAATTAATGGCAAAACCCCTGGGAACCCGGCTTTAACCGGGCATTAACCATACGACCGGCAAAGTCTGCCCAGTAAAACCAAAGTCTACCCAGCAGAATAAGGGCTGCCGGCGATGCCGATCACCGATATTCCGATCCTGTCGATGCTGCGCGAGCGCATGGAATGGCATCAGGAGCGCCAGCGCGTCTTGGCGGAAAACGTCGCCAATGCCGATACGCCGAACTACCACGCCAAGGACCTGGCGCCGCCGGATTTCTCGCACGAGGTTCAAGTCGCTTCGCTGGCGCTCGATCGCACCAACCCGCTCCATATCACCGCGCCGGCCGGCGGCGACTCGGCGTTCGCCGCCGACAGCGGCGGCCGTTACGAGATCCGCCCGCGCGGCAATTCGGTGACCCACGAGGACGAGATGATGAAAGCGGCGTCGAACCAGATGGATTACGACGCGGTGACCTCGCTCTATACGCGCAGCCTTGCGCTCATCAAGATTGCCATCGGCAAGGCTTAAGCGGGACGATCCATCATGGACTTTCTCAAATCGCTCGCCATCGCCGCGTCCGGCCTGCACGCCCAGATCGGCCGCATGGAGATCATCTCCGAGAACATCGCCAACGCCGACTCGACCGCGCAGACCAAGGGCGGCGATCCATACCGGCGCAAGATCGTCACGTTTTCCTCCGAGCTCGACCGCTCGCTCGGCGCCCAGGTGGTCAAGCTCGGCCACGTCCAAACCGATGGTTCCGATTTCACCGTCAAACACGAGCCCGGCAATCCGGCGGCGGACGCCAACGGCGACGTCAAATATCCGAACGTCAACGCGCTGGTCGAAATGACCGATCTGCGCGACGCGCAGCGCTCCTACGAAGCCAACCTCAACATCATCACCGCCACGCGCCGCATGCTCCAGCGCACCATCGACATCCTCAAAGGTTAGGTAAGCCATGCCGACACCGGTCGCCGCCGCCAATGCCTATGCCGCGCTCGCGCGCATGGCCGAACAGACCTCGAGCCTCGGCGGCAGCGCCGCTACGTCGGAATCGTCTGCGCCGAACTTCAGCGCGGTGTTGAAGGACGTCATCAACGCCGTGTCCGACGCGGCGCAAAAATCCGACACCCAGGCGCACGCCGTGGCGACGGGCAAATCCAACATGGTCGACGTCGTCACCGCGGTCGCCGAGACCGAAACCGCGGTGCAGACGCTGGTTTCGGTGCGCGACAAGGTGATCGCGGCCTATGAGGACATTTTGAAGATGCCGATCTGAGAATCGGCGCCGATGACCTCGAAAGTTTAGGTTAGGGGAGTGCATGACAGGACCGGAAGTGATGGACGTGGCGCGCGACGCGATCGAGACACTGTTGCTCGTCGCTTCGCCGCTGATGCTAGTGGGGCTGGTCGTCGGCGTCGCCATTTCGCTGTTGCAGGCGCTCACGCAAATCCAGGAAACCACCCTGGTTTTCGTGCCAAAGATCCTCGCGATCTTTATCGCGATGCTGGTCGCGCTGCCGTTCATGGCCGAAGCTTTGCACAACAACTTCCTTAGGCTCGCCGCACGCATCATCAGTGGCTAAGCGGGGTTTTGAGCCGTGCACCTCGACGTCTCCTTCCTTCCGGCGATCGGGGCGGCCTTCCTCCTGATCTTTGCCCGCACCGGAACCATGGTGATGCTGCTGCCCGGTCTCGGCGAGCAGAACATTTCGCCGCGGCTCAAGCTCACCATCGCGCTCGTGCTTGCCGCGGTTCTCTTGCCGCTGCATCGTCCGGACTATCACATCGACACCAGCGCGCTTGGCCCTACGATCGTGCTCTTGGTCGAGGAAATCATGATCGGCGCCGTGCTCGGGCTCACGGCGCGGCTGACCATTTCCGCGCTGGAAGTGGCGGGCTCGGTGATCGCCCAGCAACTGGGCCTGGGCTTCGTCACCACGATCGATCCGACCCAGGGCGAGCAGGGCGTGATCATCGGCAATTTCCTCACCATGCTCGGCATCACGCTGTTCTTTGCGACCGACATGCACTACTTGGTCATCGCCGCGCTCAACTCGAGCTATGACCTGTTCGAGCCGGGCGAGGTGCCCGCCGTCGGCGACGTCGCGGCGCTGGTCACCAAGATCACCGCCGGCGCGTTTCGCATCGGCATCCAGCTGTCGGCGCCGTTCCTCGCCTTCGGGCTTCTGTTCAATATCGGGCTCGGCGTGCTGTCGCGGCTGATGCCGCAGATGCAGGTGTTCTTCGTCGCACTGCCGCTGTCGATCCTGATCGGGCTTTTGTTCCTTCTCCTCGTGCTCGGCACCATGATGGGGTTTTTCCTCGACTACGTCGGCGGTGTGCTGCACGAACTCGGCCCGCACACTTAAGGAACGCTGGTGGCCGAAGAACGCGACGATACCGAACGCTCGGAAGACCCGACAGCCAAGCGGCTTGATGACGCCATCAAGCGCGGCGACGTGGTGCGCAGCGCCGAGGTCAATACCTGGTTCACGGTCGCCGGCGGCGTGTTGGTGCTGATGGTGTTCGCAACGCCGATGGCGCAGACGCTGGAAATGACGTTCCGCGGCATTTTGGCCGATTCCTATCAGATACCGGCCGATGGGCCGGCGATCGCCAATCTCGTCAAGAAAATCGCCTTCGACGTTCTGGCCGCGCTCGGCATTCCGTTTTTACTTCTCACGCTCGCGGCGCTGCTCGGCACCGCGATCCAGCATCGCATTGTATTCTCGGTCGAGCCGCTGATCCCGCATCTGTCGAAGATTTCGCCGGCGGCAGGCTTCAAGCGGTTGTTTTCGTTGCAGGCGCTCGCCAATTTCGCCAAGGGCCTCGCCAAGCTCATGATCTTCGGCGCGGTGATCACGGCGCTGTTGTGGCCGCAGCGTCACCGCCTTGCCGGCCTCGTCACCGCCGATCCGGCTTTGATCCTGCCCTTCACCAAATCGCTCACCATGCAGATGCTCGGCACGGTAGTGGCGATCCTCGCCATCGTGGCGGTGGCCGACTACTTGTTCCAGCACCGCCAGTGGTACGACCGGCAGAAGATGTCGCTGCGCGAAATGAAGGAGGAGTTCCGCCAGACCGAAGGCGATCCGATGGTCAAGGGCAAGATCCGGCAATTGCGCCAGTCGCGCATGCGCAAGCGCATGATGGCGGCGGTGCCCAAGGCGTCCGTGATCATCACCAACCCGACCCACTTTGCCATCGCGCTGCGCTACGAGCGCGGCATGAATGCGCCGATCTGCGTCGCCAAGGGCGTCGATCTGATCGCCCGCAAAATCCGCGAAGTCGCCGAGGCCCACGGCATCCCCGTGGTCGAAAACCCGCCCTTGGCCCGCGCGCTGCACGGCACGGTGGAGATCGACCAGGAGATTCCGCAGGAGCACTACCGCGCTGTTGCCGAAATCATCGGTTACCTGATGCGGTTGCGGCGGCTGGTGGCGCGGTAAGAGCCATGGTGAGGCACTTATTGTGCGGCATGGTGCAAATCCCCTTGCGCGATTCAGCAGGGCTTGGCACTGAAAGCGAGCCGGTTTTGCGAGGCGGCGGATGACGGCACAGGACACGGTCAGCCGGGGCGAGGAGCCGATCGAGGCCAGCCTCGCGCGCAAGGCGATCGATCGCAGCTCGACGACCGAGCGCGGTGGCAGCGTCGTCCTGGTGCTGCTGGTCGCCGGCATGCTGGTCGCGGCCGCAACCGCCATCGTCGTGCTCGGCCGCAGCAATGCCGAGCCCTATATCCTGGCGTTTCTCGCGGTACTTGCCACCGTCGGCGTGTTCTCCCTGTTCGCGCTCGCCTGCGGCATTTTGCGGCTGTCCGCGGCCGCGGCCGTCAGCCCGCTGATCAAGTCGGTGGTCGATAGCGCCTTCGACGGGGTGGTCGTCACCGATGCCGACGGCCGCGTGGTCTATGCCAATGCCGCCTATCTCGACTTGATCGAGGCGTCCGACCTCAACGACATGCGGCCGGTCGAGCGCGTATTCATCGGCGACGCGGACGCCTCCGAAGCGATCTACCGGCTGCTCAAGGCGGCCCGTGAGGGCAAGCGCTCCCAGGAAGTGGTGCGTATAGCCGGCATCAAGGGCCGGCCGCCGCGTTGGCTGCACTTCAAGATCCGCCCGCTCGGCGACGGCCGGCGCCAGGCGCGGCTGACGGTGTGGTCGCTCACCGACGTGACGCGCGAGCGCGAGCGGCAGGAGAATGTATTTCAGGAGCTGCAGCACGCCATCGACTATCTCGATCATGCGCCGGCCGGTTTTTTCTCCGTCGATGCCAAGGGAGACGTCGTCTATCTCAACGCCACGCTCGCCAATTGGCTCGATCAGGATCTGGCCCAGGTCGGTTCGGGCGGTTTAAAACTCGCCGACTTGATCTGGGGCGACGGCGCGGCACTGCTGACGACGCTGCAAGGGGCGCCGGGTGAAGTGAAGACCGAGATTTTGGATCTCGACCTGCGCACCCGCGGCGGGCGCACGCTGCCGGTGCGGTTGTTCCATAAGCTCGCCTTCGGCGCCGATGGCGCGCCCGGCGCGTCGCGGACGCTGGTGCTCAATCGCGCCAGGGATGACGGCACCGATCCGCAGCGCGCAGCCGACATCCGCTTCATGCGGTTTTTCCACCATACGCCGATGGCGATCGCGACCATCGACAAACAGGGCGGCGTCATTCGCACCAATCCGCAGTTCGAGCACCTGTTCCGCGGCACCCGCAGCGCCGAGGGCGAGGACCGCTCGATCCGCGCCATCGTTGCCGAGCGCGACTGGTCGGCGCTGGAAGCCGCCGTCCGCGCCGCCGCGGCCGGCAAGGCCGATATCGCCCCGGTCGATGCGATGCTGGCCGGGCCGGGCGAGCGCTTCGGCCGCTTCTATGTCACCGCGGTCAAGGAGGCCGAGCGCGACCAGGAAGCGGCCATCGTGTACGCGCTCGAGACCACGGCGCAGCGCGAGTTCGAGACCAAGGTCACGCAGACGCAGAAAATGGAGCTGGTCGGCCAGCTCGCCGGCGGCATCGCCCACGATTTCAACAACGTGTTGTCCGCCATCATGATGGCGACCGATTTCCTGCTCAATGCCCACAAGCCGACCGATCCGTCGTTCCAGGACATCATGCAGATCAAGCAGAATGCCAACCGGGCGGCCAGCCTGGTGCGGCATCTGCTCGCCTTCTCGCGCAAGCAGACGATGCGGCCGCAGGTGCTCGATCTCGGCGAGGTGCTGTCCGATCTCAATATGCTGCTGCGCCGCCTGATCGGCGAAAAGGTCACGCTGCAAGTGGTGCACGGCCGGGACCTGTGGCCGGTGCGGGTCGACATTTCGCAGTTCGAGCAGGTGATCGTGAATCTGGCGGTCAACGCCCGCGACGCCATGCCCGGCGGCGGCAAGCTCGAACTGCGCACGACCAATGTCACCGCCAAGGACTGCGAGCGCTTCCACGCCAAGGGCATGCCGGCCGCCGACTATGTGCTGGTCGAAGTCAGCGACAGCGGCACCGGTATCCCGGCGGCGATCGTCGACAAGATTTTCGAGCCGTTCTTTTCGACCAAAGAGGTCGGCAAGGGCACCGGCCTCGGTCTCTCCACGGTCTACGGCATCATCAAGCAGACCGGCGGCTTCGTTTACGTCGATTCGGCCGAGGGCAAAGGTACGACGTTCCGCATCTTCCTGCCGCGGCACATTGCCAGCGCGCAAGACGCGGCGCCGGAGCATGCCGCCGAGGCCCAGGTGTCTTCGCTGATCGGCGTGCTTGCGGCAGCCGCGGAGGTCAAGCCGCCGGCCAACGCCGACCTCACCGGCGAAGGCACGATCCTTCTGGTCGAGGACGAGGAAGGTTTGCGCGCGCTCAACGCCCGTGGCCTGACGTCGCGCGGCTATACCGTGCTCGAAGCCGGCAACGGCGTCGAGGCGATCGATGTGCTGGAGAAGATCGACGGCCGGGTCGATCTCGTGGTGTCCGACGTGGTGATGCCGGAAATGGACGGACCGACCTTGCTGCGGGAACTGCGCAGCCGCGATCCGAGCCTGAAGATCATCTTCGTTTCCGGCTACGCCGAAGATGCCTTCCAGAAGCATCTGCCCGCTGACGGCCAGCAATTCGCGTTCCTGGCAAAACCCTTCACGCTGAAGCAGCTGGTCGCCGCGGTAAAGGAGACCATGGCGGCCTGAGCACGACTGCAGTTGGTCGCTCGATCAAGGCGTGCGGTCTGCCGGCTTCGGCTGCCAATACCAGCCGGATAAGAACTTGATGCAGCGCGCGCTGTAGGGACGGTTTTCGTTGTTAGGTGGGCAGGGTGGGTCAGGCGATGTGGTGGGCGCGCTTGCCACGACGCTCATTCGCGTGCGCGCGATGGGCGCAACGCCGCCGTCGATAAACGCGATGCAATCGGCGCTGAACGGAACGCTGTCATTGTCGGGGCAGGCCGAAGCGGCTGGTGTTTCGACCGCCATCGGCGTCGCGACGCTGATGCGATGGCCGTGCTCGATCCAAAGCATGCCGCCAGCGAGGCAAGCCACGATCGCCACGTCGAGCTTAGAAAGCACCATCACGGATGCGTCCACCACGGCATCAGCGAATAGATCACGTACGGGATCGCCAGGATCGGAAATATCCAGACCAGTGCCAGTGGGATTTTCCCGCTGATGCGCTCGGGCAGCATCATGGCGATGATGCCCAAAGCGGCGGCGATGAGAATGGTCGTCGCGGTCCAGCCGTACCACAGCATGTTCGGCCCTTCGCCGCTACGCGCCGCCTCATAGCCCCAGACAAGGCGGTCGGTCGCCGGGTGGAAGGTGAACAGTGGCCAGTTGAAAAACTGAATCACACAGTAGATCACCGGCCCGGAAATGGAAAAGGCCGTGGCGAATGTCTTGAATTTGGCCGACGCCGCCAACGACGATGGGGCTGGCGCTGTTCGGGAGGTTGTCGTGGTCGTGCTCATGAGGCAAATCCCCGGGTGTTGTTCAGCACGTGGCCGACGATGAAGAGAAACCAGCACATCACGGCGAGCACGAGGGTGACACCCTTGCGCGCATTATCGTATTCCGGGTTCTGGGCATTCTTCCAGAAATACCAGTAGGCCGGCAGCAGCACCAAACCAATGGTTGCGACGTGCTCCTTGAAATCGAAGAAGCCGCCGGTTTTGTAGTAGCCGCCCTGTTCGAGCGGAATGCGGATATAGATGCGATACTTGGTGTAGATGTAGGAGCCGACCAGGAAGGTGAGCACCCACAGCACGCAGACCGCCGTGGCGTAACCTGCAGCGGATACCGCGCGAAAGCGTGTCACGATGCCGCCGGCCGGTTGACGCACCGGCAGCGCGACCGCCATCGCCTGATGGGTGAGCGCGCCGAGGAGGCCGACGGCCAGGATCAGGTGCACGAACAGCCACAGCGTCCAGAACGTGTTGGTTGATATGAGTCCGGTCATTGTGCTCCCTCCCGTCGCGCCCTTCGTTTTTATGCGGCGAAGTCTAGCGCGCCGGGAAGCCGTGTCCAGCGCGGGCGCATCTTCTCACCGGTGACCTGACGCGATAAGTTGCTGCGCATGCGCGCGCCGAAGTGTCGGCGTGCCGCGGGAACAATTCGTCCGGGAAGGACCCGCATGACGTTCGATCGCATATGGCTGCGCGTCGCTGTCGTCGTCGCGTGCATTGGAACCGTTCCAACTTTATCGCGCGCGGGCGGCGTCGGTTTCGGCGAGGACGACGCCAACAATTCCGACGACGGCCCGTCCTATTTCGGCTTCGTCCGCGAGGTCGATGGTCCGGGCGTGGCCGACGCCAAGGTCACTGCGGCGCTGAAGGATCGCGGCGCGCTGGTGACGCGCACCGACATCATGGGCGTCTACAAAATTCCCGGTTTCGGCAAGGACATCAATCCCGACGACGTCGCCATCACCTGTGCCAAGGACGGTTATGTCCAGGCGAACGTGCAACGCCGGCCGCGCGACCCCAGCGACACCAAGGATCCGGTCGAGGTCGAGTGCTACCTCAAACGCAAGTGAAGTGTTTTTTATTCGCGGCGGTGGTCGCGCTTGCCTGCTGCCAAGCTGGCGCGGGCGATGCGCAGACCCTGACCGGCTCGGTGACCTCCGGTGAGGAGGGCGCGATGGAGGGCGTGCTGGTCAGCGCTCAGCAGACTGGCTCGCCCATCACCGTCACCGTCGTCAGCGATGAACACGGCCGTTTTCGTTTCCCCGATGGACGTCTCGCGGCCGGTCACTACGCGCTTCGCATTCGCGCCATTGGCTACGAGCTTGACGGTCCGCAGGCGGTCGAGCTTGGCGCCGCCGCGAGCGATGTCGCGCTCAAGCTGCGCAAGACGTCCGATCTCGCGGCGCAACTGACCAACAGCGAATGGTTCATGAGCATGCCCGGCACGCCGGAACAGAAACGGCCGCTGATCGAGTGCATGAGCTGCCACACCTTTGAGCGCATCGTGCGCTCGACCTACGACGCGGAAGCGTTTTTTCCCGTGCTCAAGCGGATGGCGCAATATGCCAACAACACGACGCAGGCGCGGGTACAGTCGCGGCTTGCCGAGCGCGAGGTGCACGACGACCTGGTGCGCAAGCTCGCCGGCTATCTGGCCACGGTGAATCTGAGCAGCGGGCCGACCTGGCCCAACGAGCTGCAAACCTTGCCGCGGCCCAAGGGCCGCGCCACCCACGTCGTCATCACCGAATACGACCTGCCGCGCCGCACGATTGCGCCGCACGACGTGCGCACCGATGCGCAGGGCCATGTCTGGTATTCGAATTTCGTCGAGAATTTTTTGGGCGAGCTGGACCCAAAGTCCGGCGCGCATTGGGAATACGCCATACCGGTGCAAAAACCCGCCTCGCCAACCGGCGCGCTCGACCTCGAAGCCGATGGCGACGGCAATCTGTGGTTGGCCATGATGTTTCAGACCGGCCTCGCGAAGTTCGACACGGCGACGAAGACATTTCAGTTGTTTCCGGTCCAGGCCGCTCTCGACAACGACGCCGCGCAGCAGTCGATGGTGATGCCGCGGGCATCGAGCGTCGACGGCAAGGTGTGGAGCAACGAAGTCGCCAAGCAGTCGATCCTGCGGCTCGATCTGAAAACCGGAATCTACGAGCTGATCGATCCGTTCAAATTCCTGCCCAAGGGCCGCCTGCATGCGCCCTATGGCATGGCGGCGGACCGGGGCAACAATCTCTACTTCATGGATTTCGCCGACGAGAATATCGGCCGCATCGACGCCAAGACCGGCGCGACGACCATCTATCCGACGCCGACGCCAAAATCGCGGCCGCGCCGCACCATGCTCGACGATCAGGGCCGGCTCTGGTTCACCGAATTCGCCGCCAACAAGCTCGGCCTATTCGACACCAAGACCGAATCGTTCAGGGAGTGGGAGGTGCCGACTCCGCATACTTATCCTTATGACGTCTTTATGGACAAGAACGGTGAGTTATGGAGCGGTGGCATGGCGAGCGATCGCGTGCTGCGCTTCGACCCGCAGAGCGGGCAGTCGATCGAATATCTTTTGCCGCGGTCGACCAACATTCGCCGCGTCTTCGTCGACAATTCGACCAATCCGGTAACATTTTGGGCCGGCAACAATCACGGCGCGGAAATCTTGCGCGTCGAGCCGCTTGATTAGCATTTTATTCTGCATCCCAACATCGCGGACCTGCTCTGTGCGACACGCATGATGCAAAAACCGCGCGCGGCGCTACATCGCGGTGCGACACCTTCGCGTGCGACGCTTTGCGACAGGTCTGAACGTCTCGTCCTCGCGTACCAATTGCAGGCCGATTGGAAGGACAGAGTGCCCATGCAGTGGTTGCGATCGCTTGCGGCATTTGCCGCGATGGCTTTTGCTCTGCTGTTGTGGGCCGAGGACGCCGACGCGCGCCTTGAAGGCGGTCCGAGCCTCGCCAAGAGCAACGTGGGAGCTTCGCTGTCACCGCCGGTCGCTGCGCCGGCGCTTGTGATTGCCGCGAACGACCGCGTGACGGCGGGATCGTCGTCATATCCGGGCGGCTCGCTCGGCGGTCTGTTCAACCGCCCGGGATTGCTCGGCGGCTTTGCCGCCGGCTTTCTCGGCTCAGGCGTCCTCGGAGTGTTGTTCGGTCATGGCTTGGTCGGCGAACTTGGCAGCATGGCGTCGGTCCTCGGCCTGGTCTTTCAATTGGCGTTGATCCTCCTGCTGTGCCGGCTGATCTGGACGTGGTGGAGCGGCCGCAATGCGCCGGCCTTTGCCGGCCTGTCGCCGCGGCAATTGGCCGATCCTTACTTACGCTCGCGTCACGAATTTCTGCCCGACATCGAGGCGCCGCCCAGCGCGGACGATGTCGCCGCCGACAATCATCGGCTCGTCAGCAAGTAATTTCCGGCTATTGCGGCGCCGGCGAGTCGTGGCATGCGACCGGCGCGTCACCAGAGCTGCTGTGCTGCCAGGTCGGCACGTCGCATTTGGTGCAGGCGCCGAGCATGAGTCCGAAGCCGAGCAGGGTGAGAAGCCGCAGCATGGCGATGCCGTAATGGCCTAAGCCACGCGGCGCGATCCACGACATAGTCCTTACATCGTCCGCCATGATCCCTCGCACCGCCCCCCGGATGATACCGCGCCTGGCGGTCCACCGCGAGGGCGCCGGTGCGGCGCCAATGCGGCGATAGCAAGAGTATCGCGTCGGGATTTCCATTATCTTACTGGGCCGCGACCCGCCGCCCGTTCTTTGGCAAGAAGAGGGTGGGTCGCCATTGGAGGACAACGACCATGGACATTCATCCCTGTGGCTCCCGGCCGTCGCGCCGGGGGCCTGCGGACTCTTTCACCGGCGTGGTTTGGCAGGACCCGGTCATCGAGGCACCGGCGCCGGCACGCATCCGTTCCGGCCTGGTGCGCTTCGAGCCGGGGGCCCGCACCCATTGGCATACCCATCCGCTCGGCCAGACGCTTTGCGTCATGTCCGGCTGCGGCCGGGTGCAGACCTGGGGCGGCAAGGTGCGCGAAATCCGCGCCGGCGACGTGGTCTGGATTCCGCCCGGCGAAAAGCATTGGCATGGCGCCGGTCCGACCACGGTGATGATGCACGTCGCCATGCAGGAAGCGCTCGACGGCAAGCACGTCGAGTGGTTGGAGCCGGTCACCGACGAGCAGTACAAGGCCGCGGTCGGCTAGCGGGCGAGGCATGCGCTACGAGCTTTATTACTGGCCCAGCATCCAGGGCCGCGGCGAATTCATCCGCCTCGCGCTCGAAGAGGCCGGCGCCGACTATGTCGACATCGCGCGCCGGCCGGGCCGGCGCGGCGTGCCGGCGATGATGAAGGTGCTCGAGGACGAGCGCAGCGCGCGGCCGCCTTACGCGCCGCCGTTTCTCAAATCCGGCAAGCTTGTCATCGCGCAGACCGCGAATATCCTGCTCTATCTCGGCGCGCGGCTCGATCTGGCGCCGCGCGACGAGGCGGGAAGACTGTGGGCGCATCAGTTGCAGCTCACCATTGCCGACCTCGTCGTGAATATCCACGACACCCATCATCCGGTGTCGGGCTGGCTCTATTTCGAGGAGCAGCGGCCGGCAGCGCGGCGGCGCACGCAAGATTTCTGGCGCTACAGGGTGCCGAAATTCTTGGGCTATTTCGAGCGCGTGCTGCACAACAACGGCGGCACCCATATGGTCGGCCGTCGCACGAGCTACGTCGATCTGTCGATGTTCGAGATCGTCGAGGGCCTGCGCTATGCCTTCCCCAAACGCATGAAACGCTTCGAGAAGAAAGTGCCGGGCCTTGTCGCGCTGCGCGATCGCGTCGCCAAGCGGCCGCGCATCAAAGCCTACCTGGCGTCGAAGCGGCGCATTCCGTTTAGCCAATGGGGCATCTATCGTTACTTCAAGGAACTTGACCAATGAGACGCGTGCATCGATCGCGCACAGTAAAGCCGGGGCTGCATGCATGAATGATACGGCCGGGACACGTCTGTTTTCGCCCAAGATCGATCGCACTTATCCCAAGCCGAAACTGAAATTGCCGCCGGGGGCGTGCGATACGCATTTCCATTTTATCGGTCCGCAAAAACAGTTTCCGTTGAAGCCCAACCATGTCTTCAGCCATCTCGAATTCGAGGACACGCCGATCGGGGATTGGCTGACGATGCAGGACGCGTTGGGTCTCACGCGCGGCCTGCACGTGCAGTCGATGATGTATGAAAACAATTACGAGATCGCGCTTCATGGCCAATGCCGATTCCCCGACCGCCTGCGCGCGGTGGTGATACCGTGGCCGGGCATCACCGAGGGCGAGCTCGACATCCTCAGCAAGGCCGGAGCGGTCGGCTACCGCATCACCAACCGGCTCGCGAAAACCATCGACGATCGCCTGGTGGCCCGCACCCACGAACACGGCTGGTCCATGCACTATCTCGTCAAATTGGATGAGAAGGACGACTGGAACGCGCAAATCCTGGCTTCACCCGGAAACTTCGTCATCGAGCACATGGGCGGCGTCAATCCGGCCAAGGGCGTGGACGGCGCCGGATTCAAGTTCATGCTGCGCTGCCTCGACACCGGCCGCTGCTGGGTGAAACTGTCGCCGCGCATCTCGAACCAGGAGACGTTTCCGTTCTCCGACGCCGACCCGCTGGTGCATAAGCTCGTGGAATACGCGCCCACACGGCTGCTGTGGGGCTCCGACTGGCCGCACCCGCAATATTTCAAGCCGATGCCGAACGACGTCGCTTTGCTTGATATGATGCTGGACTGGGTGCCCGACGCAAAAACCCGCAGGCTTATCTTTGTCGACAATCCGGCCGAATTGTTCGGATTTCCGCCGCTCGGTGCGTAGCGGAAAAACGCGTGCTGCTGCTAAAGTGCGCAGCAATAGCCCCTCCGGGAGGATAACGATGACACGGCTTTTGGCGCGGGCAGGCATGTCGCTGGCCGGTTTGGCGATCGCCGCCGGCCTGCATTTCGCCGGCGGCGCGGTGGCGCAACAGGCTTATCCGACCCGCACCGTCAAATTCATCATGCCATTCGGCGCCGCCAGCGCCAGCGACATCACCGCGCGGCTGTTCGCCGATCGCTTGTCGGCACGCTGGGGCAAGCCGGTTGTGGTCGAGAATCGCCCGGGCGGCGACGGCATCGTGTCGGTCCAGGCCTTTGTCAACGCCGCCGACGATCATACGCTGTGGTTTGGGCCAGCCGGCATCTTGACGGTGGCGCCCTATGATCACGACACGCTGCCATACGACGCCAAACGCGATCTGCTGCCGATCGTCAGCGTCTCCGCCGTCGTGCTCGCGATCTCGGCGCCGGCCTCGATGAATATCAATACCGTCGATCAGCTGGTGGCGCTGGCGAAGGCGCAGCCCGGAAAGCTCAATGCCGCCGCCGCCACCGGCATCTCGGATTTTTTGCTGTTCGGCTGGATCAAGAACATGGACCTGCAGATCGTCAAGGTGCCGTATCGCGACATCATGCAGGCGCCGAACGATCTTGCCGAAGAGCGCATCCAGCTGCTGTCGACCTCGCTTGCGGTGGTGCAGCCGCTGATGCAGGCCGGCAAGATCAAGGTTTTGGCCGTGAGCAGCACGCAGCGCGCGCCGACCGCGCCGGATATCCCGACGGCGAAGGAGGCCGGTTATCCGGCGCTAACGTTCGAAAGCATTGGCGGCATCTTCGGCCCGAGCGGCATGTCGGAGGCAACGCGCGAGGCCATCGCCGCCGATGTTCGCGCCGTCGCCGCCGATCCGGTCATCGCCAAGCGGCTCGGCGACATCGGCACGATCATGGACATTCGCGGCCCGGCCGAATTCGGGCGTGCCGTCGAGGAGCAGCGCGACCGGCTTGCCGGCATCGCCAAAGTTTTGGGATTGAAGGCGGCGCAATGAATACGGACACGCCTGCCGACAAAAAAGATATCCTGAGGGAGACCAATTTTACTTTCCTCGGGCCGAAGATCTCGGGGAAGGTGCGCGACATCTACGATCAAGGCGACAAGCTCGTCCTGATCACGACCGACCGCCATTCCTCGTTCGACCGCATCATCGCCCACGTCCCGTGGAAAGGGCAGATGCTCAACCAGGTGAGCGCGCACTGGTTCGAAGCGACCAGGGACATCGTGCCGAACCACGTGCTGGCCGTGCCCGATCCGAATGTGACGGTGGCGAAGAAGTGCACGATGGTGCCGGTCGAAGCCGTCGTGCGCGGTTACCTAACGGGCGTCACCGACACCGCGATCTGGACGCGCTACGGCAAAGGCGAGCGCAATTTCGGCGGCGTCGCGCTGCCGGGCGGCATGCGCAAGAACCAACGGCTGCCGCAACCGATCTTCGACCCGACGACCAAAGAGGCTGCGCACGACCGGACGCTCACGCCCGAACAGATGATCGCGGAAGGTTTTGTCAGCAAGGAGATGTTCGAGCGCATCAGGCGGACGGCTCTCGCTCTGTTCGCACGCGGCCAAGAGCTTGCGGCGCGCAACGGCCTCATCCTGGTCGATACCAAATACGAATTGGGCACCGATGAGAACGGCGCGCTGGTGCTGATCGACGAAATCCATACGCCGGATTCGTCGCGCTACTGGCAGCGCGAGTCCTATGAGACGCGGTTTGCCGCCGGCGAGGAGCCGCAATATTTCGACAAGGAGTTTTTGCGGCTGTGGTTTCGGGATCATTCCGATCCTTATGCCGACGCGGCATTGCCGGAGGCGCCAGCCGAACTCGTGGCCGAACTGTCGCGCCGCTACATCCAAATGTACGAGCAGATCACCGGCAAGAAATTCGCCTATGGCGAGACGCCGGTGCTGCCGCGCATCGAACGCAATCTGCAATCCTATCGCGTCTGAAATTATTGCGGCCAGGCCGGCCGATGTGTGCCAAGCGGAACGCTCGGCCGCGCCCAGCGCGGCGGCGTTTCCGACATCACGGCGGAGTGGCGCACCGCGGTCAGCCGGCCGAAGCCTGAGGCGGTGTCCTCGAGATAATCGCGGACCTGATCGAATTTCGGATCGGGACAGGTCGTGCCGTCGATGCGGCCGAGATGGCGGAACCAATGACACGTCTGCGCCAGCGAGCAGCGCACATGCCAGGAGCCGCCTTCCTTGGCGCGGCGCGCCAGCGCCGCCATGGTGGCGAACGCGAGCAAATAGCCGGTGGCGTGGTCGAGTTCTTGGGCCGGCAGCGCGCGCGGCTCGCTTTGGCCGAAAGCGTCGGCTTCCGCGGCGTTGAGGCCGCTCGCGGTTTGCACCAACGAGTCAAAACCGCGCCGGTGTGCCCACGGGCCTTCGTGGCCATAGGCGCAAAGCGAAACGTAAATGATCCCGGGGCGCAGGCGCGCGACGTCCTGCGGGCCAAAACTATGACCGGCGATGGCGCCGGGCCGATAACCTTGCACGAAAATGTCGGCGTCGCGCACCAGCGCGGCTAGCGCCTCGCGCGCGTCGGCTTGGCGCAAATCGAGCGAGGCCGACAATTTTCCACGGCCGGTATCGACCACCAGCGGGAACAGCGACGGCAAATGCGCGGCGGTGACCAGCATGACGTCGGCGCCGTGGGCGGCAAGCGTGCGTCCGCACACCGGTCCGGCAATGATGCGGGTCAGATCGACCACCTTGACGCCGCTCAGCGGCCGCTCGGCGGCGGCCAACGGCGCCGGCGGCGCGTCGCCGATCCGCTCGATGGTGAACAGCGGCAGGTTTTGGACCGCGCGGCCTTGCGGATGGCGGTCCCATTCGTCGAACGATCGGCACGCGGTGACGACAAGGCCGGCCTCGGCGGCAGCGGTTTCCAGCGCCTCGCCTTGCCAGCCGTCAAGCGCGCGCTGCACGGCGGTTTTATCGTGCTCGCATTGCAGCAGCGCTAATAGACCGCTGCAGTGATGCGGCAGGTTGGTGTGCAGCCGCACCCAGCGGCCGTCGCCGCAGCGATAAAGCCCGGCGATGTCGTCGTGGTATTCCACATACGGCTTGCCGTCGATGCGCAGATAACGCTCGCTGCGGAACTCGATGGCCGCATGGCGCATGTCGACGCTGACGTGCTGCCGCTTGCCAGTGCGTAGCCGCCACAAATTTGCGGCCGCTAAGGCGGATGCGGCGACCGTTGCCTGTGCGGCTGTCCCGGTCGCGAAGGATGAGGGCAGCACCGGCTCGCTGCCGCTGAGGCTGACCTCGCTCAGCGCCGCGTCGTCGAGGCCCGCGGTACGAAGGAGGCCAGCGAGAACGGTCCTGGTATCAGGGCTGGACATCGCGGCCGGTCATTCCATTTTTATGTTGGCTTCACGGATGACGCGACCATACTCCTCATAGTCGTTGCGCAAAACGGCGGCGAAGTCGGCGCCGCAGGTGCCATTGGGAAACAGCCCAAGCGCCGCGAGTTTTGCCTTGATGTCCGGCGGCTGCATCGCCGCCGTGAACATGGCGCCAATCTGGGCGACGGTGTCCTTCGGCGTTTTTGCCGGCGCGATCAGCCCAACGAAGAATTCGGCGACAAAATCCTCGTAGCCGGATTCGGCTACAGTCGGGACGTCTGGCAACTGATCGATCCGCGCCGGCATGGTGGTGGCCAGTGCCCGCAGCTTGCCGGCCTTGATCTGCTCCACCAGGCTCGAATAATCGGCCAGCGCCGAGGTCACGTGCGAGCCGAGCAGCGCTTCGATCGCCGGCGAATAGCCCGGATAGGGCACGAAGGTCATGTCGATCTTGGCGCGCAGCTTCAGCATCTCGAAGGCGAGTTGCGACACCGTCGCGGGACCGACGCTGGCGAGCGTCAAGGTGCCAGGCTGCGCACGGGCGGCGGCGATGAGATCGGCCAGCGTGTGGTAGGGCGATTCGCTATTGACGACGATCAGCGGCGGAAAGTCGACGAGATCGCAAATGCCGACGAGGTCGTTCAGCGGATCGTAATTCAGCTTGCGCGTTTGCGGCAGCAGCACGAACGAATTCGAGATGATGCCGACGGTGTTGCCGTCGGGTGCGGCGGTCGCGACCAGTTCGGTGCCAATCGCGGTGCCGGCGCCGGGATGCGGCTCGACGACGATGGTCGGACCGCCGGCGGCGCTGATTTGCTGTCCGAGAACGCGAACGGCATTGTAAGCGGGACCGCCCGGCGCAAACGGCAGGATGACTTTGATGGTTCTGCTGTTCTGAGACCATGCATCGGCGCCAGCGAGCGCCAATGCGATGACGGCGGCCATGACAGCGGCGAAGTGCGTTCGACTGAAGCATTGCATCTGGTTCCTCCCCGCTGGCCACCAATGCAGATGTCGTCGCAGCGAAAGCCTACACCGTTGGCCGCCGCGGGGGAATTGGTCGCTTTGCCGACGCGTGGCACATCGCCGCGCCCGGCCAGCGCCGGCGCCCGGTTTCATCGACGCCGTGAAGGCGTAGTATCGCTGCGGCCGCTTCGCGCGATTGGCCAAGAGGGAGGACTATGTCATGCGGACGCTCCGGTGTTTGCTCGTACCTGCCGCAATCGTGATGTTGACCCTTCCGCTTGCCGTGAGCGCCGACGCGCAACAGACCAAAGTCACCATCGGCAAGGTGATCGGCGGCGACGGTTTCCACGTGCCGACTTACGTCGCGCTCGACCAGGGCTTCTTCAAAGCCGAAGGCCTCGACGGCAGTCTTGTCGAGCTCGACCCGCGATCGCAGGTCACCGGCGTTATTTCCGGCAATCTCGACTGTGCGCCGATTCCGTCAGGCGGCGCGCAAGCGGCGCTGAGCGGCGCCAAGATCATGTACATTGTCGGTGAATCGCTCAAATCGCAGTGGACCGTCACCACGCGCCAGGAGATCAACACGCCGGAGGACCTCAAAGGCAAGGTTCTCGGCTATGGCCGCCAAGGCGGGGCCGATTACGACGAGGCGCAAGCGGTGCTGCATCGTTTCTTCCACATGGACGTCGGCAAGGACTACAAGGTCATTTCGTTTCAGGGCGAGCCGGAGCGCATCGCCGCCATGTCCAACAACGATATCCAGGGCGCTTCGCTGTCGATCCCGCACGCTGCCGTCGCCGAACAAGCGGGCTTGAAGGTGCTGCTGCGGACCGGCGACTATATCCCGCGCGCCGGCGGCACCATCTGGTGCTCGGCCGATTTCGTGCAAAAGAATCCCGAGACGGTGAAGAAGATCGTCCGCGCCATCGCCAAGGCGGTGATGTATTTCCGCACCAACAAGGAAGGTTCCATCGCGGCGCTGCGGCACCACGTCGGCAGCATCCAGACCGACGAGGAAGCCGGCCTGATCTGGGATCAGCTGCACAACACTTTTGGCGCCGAGGTGCCGAAGGATCTGTTCCGCGAAATCTTCGAATCGCGCCGGTTGACCATGATCGCGGCGCGGCAATGGCCGGAAGACAAGCCGCTGCCCGATCCCGAAGGCTTTTTGGCCCGCGACCTGCTCGACCCGACGCTCAAAGAAATGGGCTACGTGCCGACCAATATCGAGGCGCCGGCCAAAGGAAATTGATATAGTCACGCCCTCCGCCTCCCGTGGGCGCGCGGCTAAAAATAGGCGTTCCGTCCGGTCCCTCCTGGCATTGCATGTTCGGCTTTCGGAAAGCATTCAAGGTGCTTGCCTTAGGGGGCATGTTGTTGTGGAGCGGTGGCGCGGCTGCGCAGACCGCCCCCAAATCCGATCCAGTCGGCAGCGTCGCGACATTGCGGGGCGGCGCGTCGGTCACGCGCAACGCGGCGACCAGCGCGCTCAAGGTGAAAGACGCCATATTCAAGGGCGACGTGTTGCAGACCGCCGTCAACGGCACACTCGGCATCACCTTCGACGACGGAACGACTTTTTCATTGCAGCCGAATTCGCGCATCGTAGTGGACGATTTTGTCTATCGGGACCATGGCACCAATAACATCGCCGGATTTGACGTCATTCGCGGCACGATCGCATTCGTCGCTAGTGCGGTCGCCAAGACCGGCGATATGAAGATCGTCACACCGGCGGCAACAATCGGTATTCGCGGCACGACCGGCGTCATCGAAGTCCCCACGGCCGGCGCGACGGGCGCCGCTGCGCAGAGCACCATCAAGCTCTATCCCGACGCCGACGGCCGGGTCGGGCGGATCGAACTGTTCGGCCGTGACGGCCGGTCGCTCGGCGTGCTCACGCGCGCCGTTACCGGCTTTACCGTGCGCGCCGCGTCGGGCGGCGGATTTGCCGCTGTGGCCGTGCTGATTTCCGCTTCTGAGTCCGATCGCGATTTTGCTTTGGTGCGCCAAGCCTACGCCGCGCAACGGATAGGCCGGCAGCTCAACTTGCAGCGGCGGGATCCGCAGCGACAAAACCTGCTGCAGCAAAATCGCCCCATGCCTGCGCCGCCTGCGCCGCGCGGGCAGCGATTGAATTTGCTGCCGTCCGGTCCCTCGATCGGGCCGACATTGCTGCAGCCGCAGCCCACGCTGCCGGCGACGCTGCCGCCGAACACCCCGACGCCGCAGCAAGGGCCCGATACGGTGCCGCCGCTCGGGCCGCCTAACCAATCTCCGCCTTCGCAGCCGCTACCGGGCGGCGTGCCAACTCCGACTGTTCCGTCGCTGCCGCGATTGCCGCTGCCACGGTAGCGCCACAGCGCAACTAGCGAACGAGGCCGATGGCCGTCGGTGATTCAGCCAGCGTTGCTGTGCTGCGGGCGCCAGCGGGTCAGGCGGTTCTCAAGCAACTTGACCAGCCCGGTCATGATCAACGACAGCGCCGCAAACACGATCAGGCCGGCGAACACGATGTCGACCTTGAACTGGCTCGCGGCGCGCACCATGACGACGCCGAGGCCATCCTGGGAGCCGAAGAATTCCGACACCACGACGCCGAGCACGGCGCGGCCGATGGCCAGGCGCAAGCCGACGATGATGAAGGGCAGCGAATTGGGCACCACGACGAGGCGCGCAATATCCCATTCGCCGGCGCCGAACGATCGCACCACGTTGATCAGAAGCTTGTCGGCGTTGCGCACGCCCTCATAGGTGTTGATCAAAAGCGGGAACAAGGCGCCGAGGAAGACCACGGCGACTTTCGACCAGATGCCGATGCCGAACCACAGCATCAGCAGCGGCAGGAAAACGAGCCGGGGCGTGGCGTTGAACGCGGTGATGAACGGATCGATCATGGCATTGAGCGTCGCCGAACGGCCGAGTAGCACGCCGAGCGGCAGGCCGGCGACGATGGCCAGCAGAAGACCGATCGCAAAAGCCGATGCGCTCACCCCGAGCGGTTTCCAGATCGAACCGGTGGCGAACATGGTCCACAGCGTGCCGGCAATATGGCTCGGCACCGTGAAGAACAGTTTTGTGCCGGCCTTCATCGGCACGAAATCCGGCAGGAATTGCCAGACCAGCAGCAAGAGAATGATCGTGCCGGTGCCGAGGATGGTCGGCTCGAAGCGTCGCCATACGCTCTTGCGCGGCGCCGCGTCGTCGTCAGCCGCGACCGTTGCGGCGAGGATCACATCCGTGGCTTGGATTTCGGTCATGGCCTAGCGCCCGTTGCGCCACGGGAAGGCGGCGCGTTCCGCCCAGCGGATGCCTTCGGTCAACGCCACCGCGATCACCATCACGGTGAGAATGCAGCCGAACATGCGGTCGAGCGCAAAAATATCGCCGAAGCGCGAGATGGCATAGCCGATGCCTTCGGAGGCGGCAAAAAACTCGCCGACGAGGACGCCGATCAAGGCGCGGCCGACGGCGATGCGGCTTGCGGCGACGATATAGGGCAGCACGCTTGGGAAGATCACCTTTCGATAAAGGTCCCATTCGCCGCCGCCAAGCGAGCGCACCACGTTGATCAGCAGCGGATCGACCGCGCGCACGCCCGCGCAGGCATTGAAGACGAACGGAAACACCGCGAGGAAGAAGATGATCACGGCTTTGCCGCCGACGCCGACGCCGAAAAAGATCACGACCAGCGGCGACAGTGCGACCAAGGGGCTTGCGTAAAACACCGTCATCAGCGGGTCGAGCGCGTAGCCGACCCTTTGACGCCAACCCATGACGATGCCGAGCGGCACGCCGACGATGACGGCGGCGCCGAGGCCAAAGACGAACGGCACGGCGCTGACGGCAAGGTCGTGGAAAAGATCGCCGCTTTCGATCAGATCGACATAGCCCTCGGCAATCAGACTCGGCTTGCTGATGAACAAGGGATTGAACGGCACGACCAGGAAGATGGCCTGCCATGCGGCGAAGAATATTGCCACGGCAAGCGCGCCCAAGAGCGGCTTGCGGTAGCGCTCGGCGATGTTTTGGCGCGGCGCGAAATCCTCTGCCATCGGCTAGACCGTGATCTCGTCCTTGAGCGTATTCCAGATTTCGAGCTTGAGCTCGTTGAATTGCGGCGTCACCCGCATTTCGTATTCGCGCGGGCGGGGCAGGGGAATGGCGAAAATCTTCTTGGCGCGGCCCGGCCGCTTGCTCATGACCATGACGCGGTCGGAGAGGTATATCGCCTCGTCGATCTGGTGGGTGACGAACAGCACGGTCTTGCGCGCCTCGCGCCACACCCGCAGCAATTCGGCTTGCATCAGGTCGCGGGTCTGGGCGTCGAGCGCCGCGAACGGCTCGTCCATCAGCAGCACTTCCGGATCGGTCGCCAGCGCACGCGCCAGTCCGACGCGCTGCTTCATGCCGCCTGAGAGCTCATGCGGATAATGGCTCTCGAAACCGGAGAGCCCGACCAGATCGATCAGCCGGCCGGCGACGGTGTGGCGCTTTTCGGCCGGCACTTTCTTTAGCTCGAGCCCGAGCTCGATATTGTTCTGCGCGGTGCGCCACGGCAGCAGGCCGAATTCCTGGAATACCATGGCGCGATCGGTGCCAGGGCCGCTGATCTTCTTGCCGTGGATCAGCACGTCGCCGGAATCCGGCTTGATCAGGCCGAGCAAAATATTGAGGAACGTGCTCTTGCCGCAGCCCGACGGCCCGACGATCGACAGGAACTCGCCGTCCTCGACGTCGATGTCGAAATTTTGCAGCGCGCGCACCGGGCCGCGGTTCGGCGGCCGGAAGGTCAGGTTGACGTTGCGACCTTGGATGTAGGCTGTCATATCCCGGTCCCGCTGCCCGCCGCAGTCACCAAAGCGCCCGATGATCGCCTGCGCGGTGGCGGCTCGCACCGAGGTTGATTGACGCATGATGCGCGATCCGCGGTAGCGGTTACAATGCTCCGGCGGCATCAATCTTGCACGGCAGGTCAGGACAATCCGCGAAAGCAGGGTGGATGCAACTCCGCCGGGCCATCGATGAGGATAATGATGAGTCGACTTGATTGGCGTTTGCTGATTTCAGCGGCCTTTGCAACGCTCCTGGTGACGGCGTTTGCTGCCGCGCCGGCGCGCGCCGATGATTGGCCGACGCATCCGGTCACGATCGTCGTGCCGTTCGGCGCCGGCGGCAATACCGACACGATGGCGCGGCTCGCAGCGCAGGATCTGTCGGAAAAATTCGGCCAGAATTTCATTGTCGAAAATCGACCGAGCCCGGGCGGCGTGCTCGGCATGCGGGCGGTCGTCGAGGCGGCGCCGGACGGCTACACGCTTTTGTTCTGTGCGTCGTCGATGATCACGCTGACGCCGCAGCTTGAGAAATTGGAATTCGACCCGGCAAAAGCGCTCGTGCCCATCACCAATGTCGGCACCGGTGCCCAAGTCATGGCGATCAAGCGCAGCCTGCCGGCGACCAACCTGCCGGAGTTCCTGGCCTATGCGAAAGCCAATCCCGGCAAGCTGAATTTCACCGTGGCCGGAACGCAAAACCTCAGCCATTTCTCGCCGGTGCGGGTTTTCGCCGCCACCGACGTCAATCTCGTCATGGTTCCGGCGCGCAGCGAGCCGCAGGCGATTTCCGATCTGCTCGGCGGCGTCGCCGATCTTTATTTCGGCAACGCCTCTGCGTTGCTGCCCTTGATCAATAACGACAAGATCCGCCTGATCGCCGTCAGCACGGCCCATCGTTTGGCAGTGGTGCCCGATATTCCAACCGTCGGCGAAACCGTGCCCGGCTTCGAGGCGAGCTCTTGGAATGGCTTCCTGGCGCCGACCGGAACGCCGGCGCCGATCCTCGATGCCATTGGCAATGAAGTTACGGCGTTCGTCAAAAAGCCCGAGATCGCGCAGCGGCTGACCAATCTGGGCATCGTTCCCGGGGGCTTGACCAGGGACGAGATCGAGGCCGCCTTCCAGAAGGAGCGCGAGTCCTACGCGGTCGCGATCAAGGCTGCGGGCATTGCGCCGCCCGACTGAGAACGGGCGTCCCGGACTTGTCGGCCACCACAAGCGCGCTGTAGGAAGGGGCCGTATCTCATAACCCGAGAGACGGTGCCGTGACGCCTGCGCAAAAGCTCCGCGATCTCCTCGCCGAACCGGGCGTGCACGTCATGCCCGGCTGTTTCGATGCGTTGTCGGCGAAGCTCGTTGCTGACGTCGGCTTCAAAGTGACATTCATGAGCGGCTTTGCGGTCTCCGCCGCGCGGCTCGGCCTGCCCGACACCGGTCTCATTTCGTTCGCCGAAATGCTCGATACGCTGCGCAACTGCTGCAGCGCGGCTGCGAAAATCCCGTTGATCGGCGACGGCGACACCGGTTACGGCAATGCGCTCAATGTGCAGCGCACCGTCACCGAATATGCCCGCGCCGGCGCCGCCGCGGTGATGATCGAGGACCAGGTCAGTCCGAAGAAGTGCGGCCACACCCGCGGCAAAGACGTGATCTCGCGCGAGGAGGCGCGACTGAAAATCCGCGCCGCGGTCGACGCCAAAGCCAATGCGGATATTTTGATCATGGCACGCACCGATGCGCGCGCCGTGCACGGTTTTGACGCGGCGCTGGAGCGCTGCCGCGATTTCGAAGCCGAAGGCGCTGACATCATCTTTCTCGAAGCGCCGGAAACCGAAGCCGAAATGCGGCAGTTCTGCCGGGCGATGAAGAAGCCGTGCATGGCGAACCTGGTGCCGGGCGGCAAGACGCCGATCCTGCCGCCAGCGCAATTGCAGGACATCGGCTACAAGCTGGCGCTTTACCCGGTGATGCTGATGTCGTCGGCGGTCGCGGCGATGCAAGCCACGCTCGCGGCGCTGCGTCCGGGTGCCGCGGAAAAGCAACCGCCGAGCATCTCATTTGTCGATTTGCAGCGCGTCGTCGGCTTTCCCGATTATTGGCAGCGCGAGACGCAGTACAAAGCCAATACCTAGGCAGGTGCCGCCGCGCGCCGATGCCGACAAGATGACTGAATCCTTGGGCGCGATAGATGTCGGCGTCGGCCCTTTGCATCGGCGTGCCTTCTTGCTCACGCGATGTCTGCGGCGCGGCGCATGCTGGCGATCATCGACGATCTTAGCATGTATTGCCGCGCTAAAACCTTGTCGGCGGCGACGCGGCGCATCTCGTCGAGCGCCTTTTGGCGTACCGCCGGGTCGCGCTCGCTCATGATCTGCTGGTTGCGGTGGGTTTGCTGCTGCACCGCCTCGACGGCGACGGTGCGGCGCTGCCGGTCGTAGCGGTCGAGCGTGCGGTCGTCGCCGCCGGCCCAAATATCCTTGAGCTTGTCGGCGAGATTGAAGGCGTCCTGAATGCCGCCATTCATGCCCATGCCGCCGAGCGGATTGTTGATATGCGCGGCATCGCCGGCCAATAGCGCGCGGCCATGCCGAAAGCTTTTCGCCACCTTTTGATGCACGTGATAGATCGAGCGGTGGGCGATGTTATAGGGCTCGTCGCGGGCGACGACGCGATGCAGCACCGCTTGCAGCGCTTCGTCGGAAAGGAGATTTGCACGATCGGAATGCTCCGGCGCCGGCACCAGCACGCGCCATAATCCGGGAACGCGTAAGAGCACAAGCCATTCCTGCGGGTCGGCGATGTAGTTCACATAGGCGATGTCGGTCAGCGTTTTTTCGAAGGGAAAATCGGTGGAGGCGATCCAGAACAATTCTGGATAGGTGAAGCCTTCGAACGCGATGCCGAGGCAGCGGCGGATCGCGCTGTGCGCGCCGTCGGCGGCGATGACATAGCGCCCGGCAAGAGTCACCGTGCCGGATTGGTTGCGCGCGGTGACGATCACGCCGTCGTCGTCCTGGGCGAGCGCGATGACTTCATGGCCGAAGCGGATGTCGGCACCGGAGAGCTTGCGCAATTCCTCTTCGAGGAAGCGCATCAGCTTCCACTGCTCGCATTGCACGCGATAGGGGTGATTGCTGTCTCCGGCAAGCAGCGACAGATCGAAGGTCGCCACCGGGCCGGTCTCGCGGTCGCGGAACTGCCAGGTCGGCGCCTTGAGGCCGTCAGCGATCATCCGCGGCACGATGGCGAACTCGTCGAGCAGATCGAGCGTCGGCGGATGGAAAGTCGAGCCGCGCAGCTCCATCACCAGTTCGGTCTCGGCCGCCAACAGGACCGTCGGGATGCCGCGGCGCGTCAGAGCGAGCGCCGCGGTCAAGCCAACCGGGCCCGCGCCGACAACTATGACGCGATCTTTTTCGTTTGCCATCAGCCGATATTGTTTGTGACCTGCATCCTATAATGCGCGCGCGGGAGCGCGGGAAGCCAAAACTTTGAACCGCGTCTGCGCAACTTGACGCCTGCCGCTGCGGCCCGTCACACTGCGCATCTCGGGTCTCGCGTGCATTCACGGAGCGGTTCGGCGATGAGAGACGTGCTCGGCTGGCGGTGCAAATTCGGCGTCAT
>Ga0210395_10000321_pt1 | contig 37281 bp, 40 predicted proteins | sample IncBWH4OmetaG_FD_150861 | JGI IMG/M metagenome (GOLD analysis project Ga0210395, IMG submission 150861) | Forest soil microbial communities from Barre Woods Harvard Forest LTER site, Petersham, Massachusetts, United States - Inc-BW-H-4-O ... | reverse complement strand
CGCGATGCCAACTTTGAATCGTGGCACGTCCTTGAGTTTCTCACCGCGCGTCCACTCAACAGTCTTCTGCGTACCCTTGGCGAGGTCAACGATCACCTTCTTGTTCGCGACCACCGTTACGTCGCCGGACCAAACATCCTTGCCGTGATGCGTCACAGTGAGGTGATGCGTGCCCGGCGGCAGCAGCAGGTTCTGATGCCAGATCCAGTCGAAGTTCATTTCGTCCACGTGCCCGACGAAATATCCGGGCGTCGTGCCGTTGGAAAGAACCGCGGCGCGCTCATCGCCTTTCAGTTCCACGTCGCCAAATGGGCCGCTGACGGTGCCGCCGTAGGAGTCGAGTTTCACTTCGAGCGGCGTGGACTTGCCCGCTTCGATGGTGACGTCCTGCGTCGAGATTTTGTAGCCGTAGTTGACCACGACCACAGTGTGTTTGCCCGGGCTGAGGGGGATGGACTGGTTTCCTTCGCGGATGGCGTTTCCATCCACGAACACGTACGCCTGTTTCGGCGTGACCTTGATCTTCAGCTTCCCATCCTGCGCGAAGCCGGAGGTCGCAACCAGCGCGATGGCCATCGCAAGGGTGAAAAAGTATCCGAGTCGTCGCATCTGTAGTCTCTCCTGAAAAGATATGTAGGCGAATTAAACGATGCCCCCCGCGCCTGACGAGGAACATGGGCTAGGAGTTCAAAGGTATCTCCGTAAGCCTCTTTGTGTCAATCACATTCAGAGGAAAAGCGAAAGGTCAAGAGCCGCAAAAAAGTGAGCAATCTGGCGCATTACCGATGCCGCTGCGCCCCTTGAGTGTTAGCCACTCTGCCTTATACTGTCGATGATGTTCAACGAAGCCGTCCTCGAGCATTTCCGAAGTCCTCATAACCCGGGCGATCTTCCGGACGCAACTGCGACGGTCGAAGGGACGAATCCTGTCTGCGGCGACATTCTGCGCCTTGCGGTTCGGCTCGACGGCGGTCGGATCGCGGCCGCGCGTTTCAGGACCCAGGGTTGCGTTGCGGCAATCGCTTCGAGTTCGGTGCTAACGGACCTCTTGAGCGGGAAAACGCCCGCGGAAGCGCGCGGCATTACCCCCGAACAAATATCGGATGCACTCGGTGGACTTCCGCCCGCGTCGTTTCATGCTGCGCAGCTTTGCACGGACGTGGTGGCCGCGCTCACTCGAAAACTCTGAAGCATCTGGGAATGGGAGGTTCTAGCGCGCGCCCAGCCGGCTCAGGGCCCGCTCGAGTGTCGCGGGATCGTTGATATTGAGGACCACACCTTCTTCTTCGGTCGTAACTTCGCTGACATCCTTTGCGTGCGCCCAGACGACTTGCCTCGCGCCAACTTTGAGCGAAGCCTCCACCAATTCCCGATATAGGCTCGCGCGGAAAATTGCGGGATGCCCGCGCCGTCCATGATAGGTGGGCAACGCGATCGATTTCCCGCTCGAATCGAATTCTTCGATAAGTTTCGCGATCAACTTCTCGGAAACGATGGGGTGATCCACGGGGCAGAGAATCATCCCCTCCGTTGCGCTCTCGGGCAGGCTTCGCATCGCGGCCTGAATCGAAGAGAGCGGTCCGTTCGCCCAATCCGCATTCACTACGATCTCGGCGGCGTGACCGGTCAGTTTCCCTTGGATCTCATTCGCATGCGCGCCCAGGACGATTCGGGTGAAGCCCACTCGTTGGTGTCGCGTCACTTCGAACAAATGCTCGACGAAGGTCTTTCCCCGATATTGAATCAGCGCCTTGGGAGCGCCCATGCGCCGGGATTCGCCGCCCGAGAGTATGACCGCTGCAAGCGGTCTGGTGCGGTCGGCCGCGGCGGGGTTCATCTCGGAATCAATCGTGGGGGAGGGCTGCTGCGTGTGCGAGTTTGACGGATTTATGCGGTAGATTCTGCGCGTTGCGGCGCACGGCGATCAGTTCCGCCGCGATGCTGACGGCGATTTCCTCGGGCGAGAGCGCGCCGATATCGAGGCCCACGGGTGCGTGCACTCGTTCGAACTCTTCGGCGGAATAGCCCTCGCGTTCGAGAGCCTTGTAAACCGAAATCACTTTGCGTTTGCTCCCTATCATGCCGACGTATCGCGCCGCGGTTCGCACGGCCCACGCGAGCACGCGCATGTCGTCCTTGTGGCCGCGCGTCACGATCAGCAGGTAGCTGGACGCGTTCGGTTTGATCTTCTCGTACGCGTCTTCGTACGTCGTGTAAATCTCACCGGCCATGGGAAACCGTTCGGCATTCGCAAACGCGCCACGGTCGTCCGCGATTCCAATCGCGAATCCGGCGCTGCTGGCTACCCGCGCGACAGCCGACGACACATGCCCGCCGCCGAAAATGTAGAGCGTCGGATGCGGCAGAATCGGCTCGACGAAAACTTCCAGCGTGCCGCCGCAAATCAATCCGGCGTCGTATTCTGCTTCGTGGTTCAGGTTGAATGTCATCTTTCGGGGCTGCTCGACCTGCATCACTTCTTTTGCCGCCGCCCACACGTCCGCTTCCACGCAGCCGCCGCCGATCGTTCCGGCGATCGAGCCGTCCTCGTGCACCAGCATGCGCGAGCTTTCATAGCTCGGAATGGAGCCATTGGTGTGGACGATTGTCGCAAGCGCACCGCGCTCGCCCGCCCGTCGCATCCGCACGATCTCTTCGAATAGGTCCATGCTCTTTTGTCGAGCGTACTTTGCCCTGCGCACGCTGTCAATTCATTGTCGCGAACAGGGAGTTCCGTTTGAAATCGACCGGTGGAATGTGGGACCATGACTTCAAGATGGCCCAGGAAGACAAACTTTCAGACGCCGCATCGGCGAAATTGTCGGAGTTGTTCGCAGAATCGTATTGTGGGACGATCCACGGCCTGCTGAAGGAAGTTGGTTTTACCGGATCGCGCGGTGGCACAGACCGAATTCATCGAGACATTCTCCGGTTGGGCGGCGGAGACATCAGACGGTACACGGAGCCCGTCAAAGTAGCCAAAGCTGAGCCCGCGCGAGCTCTTTATGGCCTCTGAGCATGGGCATGCGGAATACGTTTTGAAAGATCAAACGGCCCAAAGCGCGGCCCGAACCGTAGTTCGCGCGATTCGACTGGACCACATCCAAATTGCGGCTCCCGAGGGATGCGAAGCGGCTGCGCGGCAATTTTACGGCGAGGTTCTTGGCCTGAAGGAACTCGAGAAACCTGCGGTGCTCCGCGCACGCGGCGGCTGTTGGTTCCAGTGTGGCGGCCAGCAGCTTCACATCGGCGTCGAGCGGGATTTTCGCCCGGCCAAGAAAGCCCACCCCGCTTTTGCGGTCGACGACCTCGACGGTCTTCGGGATTTACTTCACAAACACGGAGCGACCGTCATTGACGATGACGCTCCGTTGGAATCGCGGCGGTTCTACGCCGAAGATCCCTGGGGCAACCGCCTCGAATTCATCGAGAGCCTGAAGTAAGCGCGTCGTCGTCGCTGGCTTTCGCGGTTTTTCTCCGGGTCCTCCGCGGCCTCTGTGGTAACGGTTTTGCCGCTTGTGGCTTCCTCAACCCTGACCCCGCGATCCCTTCGTCCCTCGGGTGAATTCTGGCCGGCTGGACACGGCGAGGGCGCGATGCTAATTTATCCCGCGTTTCAATCGAGCGAGAGCTTCCCATGAAGGCAATGATTCTCCGGGAGCACGGCGGCCCCGAAGTCCTGGGTTACACCGATGTGCCCGAGCCGCCTATAGGCGCGCGCGACGTGCTGGTTCGCGTCCGGGCGTGCGCACTCAATCACCTCGATTTATGGATTCGCAAAGGGCTTCCTGGCAGAAACGTCCCACTGCCACATATTCCAGGCAGCGATATCTCGGGCGAAGTCGCGAAAATTGGAGAAAGCGTGTCCCACGTCCGGGTGGGCGACCGAGTCTTGTTAGCGCCGGGAGTATCCTGCGGACAGTGTGAGCATTGCGTCGCCGGCCGCGACAGTTTCTGCAAAGAGTACGCACTCTTCGGGTCTACGATACCGGGCGGTTACGCGGAGTTCGTGCGATCGCCCTCGGTCAACGTGATCCCGATTCCAGGCAATCTCACGTTCGAGGAAGCTGCCGCAATCCCGCTCGTTTTTCTCACAGCGTGGCACATGCTGTTTACACGCGCGCAGCTTCGGCCGTCCGAAGAAGTGCTGGTGATCGCCGCAGGCAGCGGCGTTGGCAGCGCCGCGATTCAGATCGCGAAGGTGACCGGCGCACGCATAATCGCGACGGCCGGATCCCAGGCGAAGCTTACGAAAGCGAGGCAGCTTGGCGCCGACGAAACCCTTCTGCATACAGGAGAATTCGCGCGCGAGGTGAAGCGTTTGACGGGAGGGCGCGGCGTGGACGTCGTCTTCGAGCACGTCGGACAGTCCACTTGGGAGCAGAGCGTGTTCAGTCTCAAGCCCGGCGGCCGCCTGGTTACTTGCGGAGCGACCACCGGCTTCGAGGGAAAGTTGAATATTGGCTACCTCTTCGCGCGGCAGCTCTCGATTCTGGGTTCGTTCATGGGGAGCAAGTCGGAGCTTTATTCCCTCCTCGAGCTTTTCAAGCGCGGATTGCTGAGGCCGGTGATTGACATCGTCATGCCACTCGATCGCGCTGCCGATGCTCACAGGCGCCTTGAAAACCGCGAGCAGTTCGGCAAAGTCGTGTTGACGATTCCGTGAAACGACTGAAAAGAACTTGAATGTAGCGCCGCGGTCTTCAGCGCGGCATCCCAATCCGCGTTCGCTGCGTCACGAAATGCGCCCGTTGTTGTAGACTTGCTGCGCCAAATCACATGCGCCGCGAACAAACCAGCGTCTCGCAGGAGGACTACCTGAAAGCGATCTGGGAGATTGTTCAGGAAGAACAAGTCCCGATCAGCGCGCGGCTGGCCGAAGACCTCAGCGTCACTCCTCCCGCCGTCACTGCTGCGCTGAAGCGAATGACTCGCGCCGGGTATCTCCACGTTCGTCGCGGGGGACGCATCGAACTCTCCGCCAAGGGCAAGGGAGCGGCCCAGCATCTGGTGCTGCGCCACCGTCTCGCCGAAAAGCTCCTGACCGAAATTATTGGCCTGGAATGGTCGCGCGCGCATGAAGAGGCAGAACGCCTCGAGCACGGTATCTCTCCCGAGGTCGCGCGGTTGCTTCTCGCGCGTTTTGGCCGCGATAGTCGCTGCCCGCACGGCGTGCCGCTTTTCGGCGGGATGTCTCGGCTTCGCCGCAAACACGGCGCGGTAAAACTTTCCGAGACAGAGGTCGGCCACACGTACGAAATCCTGCGCGTATACGAGAAGGATCCCGCATTCCTCGAATTCCTCGAGCAGCGCCAGCTGCGTCCGACGGCGCGCGTCCGTGTACTCGAGCGCGAATATGACGAGACGATGTCGCTCACGGTCGCGGGCCACGGCTCCGTGCGCATCCATCTCGGCAAGCCCGCGACCGAGCGCCTCTGGGTCCGGCGTTTGGCGTGACTCGATGCTGAACGCCCTGCGCTACTACTGGATCATCTCCAAGGGCCATCGCCTAACTCCGTGGAAATCGCCCTACATACAATGGCGCATGGAAACATTTTTCGGTCACCAAGCTGCCAACTTGAGCGCGGGGCAGTTCTTTGTTCTCCTGTGGCGCGAGCGCGCCCGGCTGGAACGCTTCTTGGGTTGGGTTGCCGACCGGCGCCAGGGATTGCGACCTTCGAAGTGAGTGGTGCGCAAAATCCCATATCGGAGTAATCTCTCCGGCGTAGATCAGGAGGTGCCGCTGTGCGAAAGTCGAAAAAGGGTCGGGTGAATCGCCGCGATTTTCTGAGGGTAGCCGCAGCGGGCACCGCCGCATGGGTGGTCCATCCGGCCGCAGCGAACGCCGCTCCGCCGGAATCGCCTCGCACCGCCGGGGCTCCGCCGCTTTTGAGGGCGCAGCCGGATGCGACGCCAAGCGTTGAAGTGGTAACGGTAGATCGCCCCGGCTCCGATTTCATGGTGGACGTTCTCAAGACTCTGAATTTCGAGTATCTCTGCGCGAATCCCGGCAACAGTTTCCGCAGTCTCCACGAATCGCTGATCAACTACGGCGGCAACCGCGCCCCCGAATTCATAACCTGCTGCCACGAAGAGTCCTCGGTCGCCATGGGTCACGGCTACGCGAAGATCGAAGGCAAGCCTCTGCTCGTCTGCGTTCACGGCACAGTCGGATTGCAGCACGCCTCGATGGCGATCTATGACGCGTTCTGCGATCGCGTGCCTGTCTACATCATTCTCGGAAATTTTGGTGACACTGCTGAGCGCTTCGGGCAAGTGGATTGGACGCACAGCGCGCAGGATCCCGCGGCGATGATCCGCGATTACGTGAAGTGGGACGATCGCCCCGTGTCGCTTCAGGGATTCTCGGAATCGGCTGTGCGTGCCTACAAGATCGCCACTACCCCCCCGATGATGCCCGTCGCGCTGGTGGCGGACCACGAGTTGCAGGAATCCGCGGTTTCTGTCGGCGCGAATTTGAATGTGCCGAAGCTCACGATGACGTCGCCGCCGGTCGGAGATTCCGGAGCCGTAGCGGAAGTCGCGCGGCTTCTGGTCGCCGCTGAGAATCCCGTGCTGGTCACCGATCGTGTTGCGCGAACTCCCGCCGGACTCGCGGGATTGATCGAGTTGGCTGAAGCGCTTCAGGCACCGGTCGTTGATCGCAATGGACGGATGAACTTCCCGACGCGCCATCCGCTAAATCACACGGAGCGGGGAGGCGCGGCCATCGCGAATGCCGATGTCATCGCCGGACTCGAGCTCACGGATTTCTGGAGCACCGTGAACTCAGTGGGCGGGCAGCTGCATCCGGTTGTACGACCGGCTACGAAGCCTGGGACGAAGCTCGTGAGCATTACCGCCAACGACCTGTACATGAAGAGCAATTATCAGGACTTCCAGCGATACGCGCCGGTTGATATTGCGATCGCCGCGGACGCTGAAGCCACTCTGCCGTCGCTCATCGAAGCGGTGAAGCGCCAGATCACGGATGACCGCAAGCACACGTTCGCAGATCGCGGCACAAAGCACGCCTCCGCGCATCAGCAGGCGATGCAGGCAGGGCGTGAAGCCGCCGCATCAGGCTGGGACGCCAGCCCGATCAGCACCGCTCGCATGTCCTCGGAAATTTGGGCGCAGATCAAGGACGAGGACTGGTCGCTCGTCTCGAATTGCCAGTTCGTCAGCCGCTGGCCGCTGCGCCTGTGGGATTTCAACAAGCATTATCACTATATTGGCGCCGAGGGAGGCTATGGCGTGGGATATGGCGCTCCGGCTTCCGTGGGCGCGGCGCTTGCGAACCGCAAACACGGCCGCGTCACGGTCAGCATCCAGAACGATGGCGACCTCATGTTCGCGCCCGGTGTGCTCTGGACGGCGGCGCACCACCGCATTCCTCTGCTGATCATCATGCACGATAACCGCGCGTACCATCAGGAGCTGATGCAAGTACAAATCATGGCCGACCGGCACAATCGCGGCATCACCAACGCCAGCATCGGCAGCGTGCTCGTGGATCCGCCGATTGACTATTCAAAGCTCGCGCAGGGCATGGGCCTGTATGCGGAAGGCCCCATCATCGATCCGAAAGATCTTGCGCCGGCGATTCGCCGCGCGATCGCAGTCGTCAAAGGCGGCGACCCCGCGCTGGTTGACGTGCTGACGCAGCCGCGTTAAGGAGAGACCTGTGCGCTATCGGATGGTGTTTGCACTTTTCTTGGCGCTGCCGATTTCCTGCCCGCGCGTTGCGGCGCAGGAGCCCGCTGCAAAATCCGGCGATGCCTCGGCCGCCAGTGTCGCCAACGGCAAGCGCGCTTTTGCCAGCGCCGGCTGCGTGGCGTGCCACGGCGGGCAGGGGCAGGGAACGGCCATGGGCATTCAAATCTCGCCTCCGCCTTTCGAGCTTCCGGCGCTCATCAGCTACGTTCGCCAACCGACGGGGAAAATGCCGCCGTTCGGCGCTGGAGCGGTCTCCGATCAGCAGCTCAGCGATATCTACGCTTTCCTGAAATCCGTGGCTCCGCCGCCGTCGGCCAGCGAAACGCTTACCGGCAACGCCGAAAACGGCAAGAAACTCTTCACCGCATACGGCTGTTTCGAATGTCACGGTCGGCAGGGTGCGGGCGCCGGCACCGGGCCGCGCATTGGCCCTCCCGCGATTACGCTCGCTGCGGTCCTGCGTTACGTTCGCGCGCCGACCGGCCAGATGCCGCCTTACACCGCCAAAGTCGTCTCCGATCAGGATCTGACGGATATCTACACGTATCTCAAATCGTTTCCGCTGCCTCCTGCAGCATCGAGCATCCCGCTGCTAAATCAATAGTCTTCGTCTTCCGTTATGCGCGAGTCCTGTAACGGCCGACCGGGCCAGCCCGGCCTGATTCTGTACTTCCGTACAGTAGTTTGCGGCGGTGCGCTGCGCGATAGTTCTCCTCTACACAAGCGGGCCCATCATGCGACGATTCCACCTATTTCTTGTGCTCGGTTGTGCGCTATTCCAGGCCAACTGTGCGGGTGTGGCTGGGTCATCTTCGGGCCATCCCGGGGAGCCGGGCGCTCCACCACCGCCTCCACCACCGGCTCAAGTGATGGTCGTGGTTTCGCCGAATCCAATCGCGGTCCGCGCGGGTCTCGCGCAGCCTTTCACTGCCTTGGTCACGGGCACGTCGAACAATTCCGTCACCTGGCAAGTCAACGGCGTCACAGGGGGCACCGCCTCGACCGGAACGATCACCGAGTCGGGTGTTTACGCAGCGCCGGCAACATTGCCGAATCCGAACACGGTTACGGTGCAAGCGGTCAGCAAGGCCGACTCAGGCGCAGCCGGACAGAGCGCCGTCACGCTTTGGAATCCGACGCCAGTACTCACCGCAATTTCGCCGATGTCTTTGCCGCAAGGCGCTTTTTCGATCGCGGTTACCGGCAGCAACTTCGTGAACGCAGCGCAGGTGATGCTTGCGGGCGCGCCGCTGGACACGACTTTCTCGACCTCGACGCGGCTGCAGGCCACCGGCACTGCCGCCACGGTAGGTACGTTTGCGATCACGGTCGTCAATCCAGATCCCGGCAGCAGCGCCTCAATCGCCATCAATCTGCAAGTGACGTCTGGTGGAGGCAATCCGCCGCCTCCACCAGCTCTCGCATGCAGCGCGATGCAGACGGGGCTGGAGGGCAGCCTCGGCGGTTTCCTGCCGTTCCCTTCGGACAATCTTTGGAATCAGGACATCTCGAACGCACCGGTAGATCCGAATTCAGCCGCGCTCATCAATTTTATCGGCAGCAATGTCGGCTTGCATCCTGATTTCGGTTCTGGCGAGTTTGACGGCTCCATCATCGGCATCCCGTATGAGGTTGTTGACTCGACGCAGGGTCCCGTCACGATCAACTTCACCGAGTTCGGCGACGAAAGCGATCCCGGACCGATGCCCATTCCGCTCAACGCTCCGATTGAGGGAGATCCCAATCCGAGCGGCGATCAGCACGTCCTCATTCTCGACAACTCGAATTGCTGGCTCTACGAGTTGTACAACGCGTCTCCAAGTGGCTCGGCGTGGAACGCAGGCTCCGCCGCCGTCTGGGACTTGACTGCCGACGAGCAACGGCCCTATACGTGGACTTCGGCCGACGCAGCCGGCCTGCCGATTTTTCCTGGCCTCGCGCGCTACGACGAAGTTGCCGCCGGCGTGATCAACCATGCGCTGCGATTTACACTGGATTTCAGCCGCGCCGCATTCACGCCACCGGCCTCGCACTGGGCCGCTACTTCCACGAATGCCGACGCCGCGCCGATGGGCATGCGGCTGCGCCTGAAGGCAAATTTCGATATTTCCGGGTTTTCCGCCACGAATCAAATCATCCTGAACGCAATGAAGAAGTACGGCTTGATCGTGGCCGACAACGGATCGAACATGTTTATCAGCGGTGCGCCGGACGCTCGCTGGAGCAATGACGATCTGCACAATCTCGGCAGCGTCACCAATCAGGATTTCGATGTCGTGGAAATGAATTCGATCTACACCTCTGCGACTCTACCTACGGGCGCCGCGCCGAGCATCTCCAGCTTCACGGCCAGCTCGCAGTCCGTTTCCGCGGGCACTCCGGTCACGCTGAGCTGGGTTGCCACGGGCGCGTCGTATCTGATCGTTTCGCCCGATATCGGCGCCACGCGCGGTACCAGCGTGGTCGTCACGCCCCTGCAGTCCGCCACCTACACGCTCTACGCTACGAACGCGTTCGGGCGGACCACTGCAACGGTCGATATCACCGTGCATTAGAACTGCGACGTACTCCTTGGCGGAGAATTCGGCTTCTAAGCAATGTGAAGGGCGGAAACCGTGGATGCTTCGCCCTGAAGAGCCGCGCCAACCTGACGCACGAGAACGTCCTTCGAAAACGGCTTCTGTAGAAATGCAGCGCTTCCCGTAAAGTCCTCGCCGCCCTCATTTTGCTCGAGGTATCCAGACATGAACACGACCTTGAGATCGGGGCGAAGGTTTTTGAGGCGCTTCGCCAGCTCCGGCCCGCGCATCTGCGGCATTACGACGTCGGTGACCAGTACATGGATCGGCTCGGCGAGAGATCCTGCTATCTCCAGCGCCTTTACGCCGTCACTGGCAACGAACACGCGATACCCGGCCGCCGTCAGAAATTCGAAGGCAAGCGAACGCACTGCCTCTTCGTCTTCTGCGAGGAGAACTGTTCCCGCCGCGCGAGCTCGCACCGGCCCCAGTTCCTCCGTCTGATACGGGGTAATGTCTTGTTCCACACGCGGTAGATAAACTTCGAAGCGGCTTCCTTCGCCTATCGTGGTATCCACCCAGATGAATCCGCCGCTCTGCTTCACGACGCCGTAGACAGTCGCTAGACCGAGCCCCGTGCCTTTTCCTTGTTCCTTCGTCGTGAAGAACGGCTCGAAAATGCGTGCCTTTGTCTCCGGGGTCATACCGAGGCCCGTATCAGTGACCGCCAACATCACGTAAGAGCCGGGCTCGACTGTCGGAAGAGATTTGGCCATTTGCGGGTCTACCTGAATGTTTTTCGTTTCAATTACCAGTTTTCCGCCACGCGGCATGGCGTCGGAAGCGTTCACGGACAAATTCAAAAGAACTTGCTCGATCTGGCCCGTGTCCGCCTTAATCCGGCCGAGCGATTCGCCGGCCCGGAATGTAAATTCGATGTCCTCGTGGATGAGTCGTTTCAGCAGTTTGTACATGTCTGCAACGAGCGAGTTCATGTCGAAGACAGTCGGTTCCAGTGCCTGCCGCCGGCTGAACGCGAGCATCTGGCGTGTAAGCGATGCGGCACGGTCCGCTGCCTTCCGAATCTGCTGGCCGCTACCGAGCAGGGGATCTTGTGAAGGAAGCCGCTCGATGATGAGCTCGGAGTGGCCCTTGATGACCGTGAGCAAGTTATTGAAATCGTGCGCGACGCCGCCAGCCAGCCGGCCCAGCGCTTCCATCTTCTGGGACTGCCTCAGCTCTTCCTCGAGCTGGCGCTTCTGCGCTTCGTTTTTCTGGAGCGTCCCCCTCATCTGGTCGAAGGCTCTGGTGACGTGCGCTACCTCGTCTCCGCCCCTGGCCTCGAGCGGGAACGCGTAGTCGCCGCGTTGCAATGCCTGAACTCCTTTGTCCAGGCTCGCGAGTGGTCGTGTAAATGTATCCGAAATGAAGAGCGCGAGATACGTCCCGATCACCAGCGCCAACACGGCCAGACCGACCAGGAGATGATTCAACTCGCTCAGGAACTCCTCGGCGCGAGCATAGGATTTCAACGCGATCAATCGCGCAGACGGCCCATCGCCATCGGTTAGTCCCACGGAGATGGCATAAAATCGCTTGTCCGCGAGCTGGACTGGCCCCGATGACTGTAAAGTACGCGCTTGCTGACTCAGATCGCGTTCGTCGAGCGGACCCATCGTGCTGGTCACCACAACTCCGTTGTAAGTGAATGCGAGATCAGCGGAACGAGTTCGATCGAGATTGTGAACGGCGGAGTAGTCAATCTCGCGGCCCACTACGACGGTGCCCAGCTGCGTGTTATCCGGGGATGGCAGGCGGTGGACCGGCTGCATCGCGACTTGATAAAGAGCGCCGCCCGCGTACCACCAGTCGGACGTGCTCTTTCTTGCCAGCGAGCTAAGAAGGAGTTCCTGCGCAATCGCAGTCGTGAATCGCGGATTCGTAGTGTGCAGCGTCGTGATCTGGTGGTTGCCGTCCGCCAGAACCACCAGGTCGCTGCCGTCCGTCTCGAATGGGTCGTCGGTTGACTGCTGAAAGGTATCTTCATCCCAGCCGGTCAAGTTTGCCAGGGTGGCAAGCAGATCCGCCTTGCGGTCCAGCGCGTTCTGATGTTCATGAATCATGGCCATGAACGTCAGGGTCGAGGTCTGCGCCTCGGCCACGATTTCCTGTTGCAAGTGTTTTTTCGCGACGTGGCGGACGGCAAGCAGCGTGGCGGAGCTGAGCGTGGCGATAATCAACACAAACGAAAGCACGAGTTTCGTTCGGAGCCGGAGGTTGGACGTTCTGCCTGGTGTCAGTGTCATGGTGAGAGATTGCGCCGGGCTTCCGCCACTGCCCCGTTTGGCGCTAGATTCCCCACCCACAAGGTAGCTTCTGGCATCGGCTGTGGAAATGGCTCACCGGTACCTTAGGCCAGGTACTTCCGATCTATCGGGGTTTGTTCGCCCCGCGGTTTTCCTGAGGATGTGACTGTAAACATGTGGTTTAAGTCTAGGTAATCAAGGCCGCCAAACCCGGTGCCGCCCGCGCCATCGTCGTTGCACCAGACAGACTGCGGCATAGTGGCCCCGATGGGCACTCAACTCTACCGGTCGTGCTGGCTAGCGGTCCGCGTAGAAGCCGTCTCTGGCTTGCACCACGAGGTCGGTCTGTTTGGTGGTCAGGTGAAGTTTGTGGTACCCGAGCGCAGCATCCATCCCCTCGGGTGTATAGCCGATGCTGTACTGATTGCGCAGCTCCTCTTCTATTTGCTCGTACACTTTCTCGATCGGCAGTTTCTTTGAAACTTCAAACATGCGAGCGCCTGTTTCGCGGGAAATCTGCGAGAGAATCTTCTTGCCGTCCGGGCGATCCTCCTGCGGGTATCTCCGGTGGCCGCCGCCACCGACCGGCCCACCACCGCCCATGGGTCCGCCTCCCCCCATGCCGATGCGGGGACCTCCGTAACCGCCTCCACCGCCGTGTTCGTCGTGGTCGGCAAAAAGAATGGAGTAGACCAGAGTGTCGCTGCGTTGAGCAGCCTCGATCGAGCTTTCAAGCGATTCCTTGCTGCCTCGATCCACGCCGTCGGAAAGGATGATGAGCGCCTTGTGGCCCTGCTGCTTTTTCATCACCTCGTTTGACGCCAGGTACACGGCGTCGTAAAGCAGAGTTCCGGCGCCACCCCCACCGCGAGACCCGTGCCCGTAACTTCCCGAATTGCCTCCGTCGTCCGGCGTCTCGAGCAGTTCGAGTGACGCCTCGAGTTTCTTGTGCGAAGTCGTCAGATCCTGCAGCATCTCCACTTCGCGATCGAAGTGAATTACAAATGCTCTGTCCTTGTCCTCATGCAGTACGTGGTCGAGAAAACTGTAGCTTGCTGTGCGCTCCGCGCTGAGTACATGCCTCTGGCTGAGGCTCGTGTCCACGAGCAGTCCGACTGTCAGGGGAAGATCATTTTCCTGAATGAAGTATTTGATCGTTTGCGGATGGTCGTCTTCATCCAGGGTGAAATCATCCTTGGTCAGGCTGCGAACGATTTCGCCTTTCTTGTTCCGTACGGTGGCAAGCACATTCACCACTTTGACGACGCTCGTGATATCGGGCTTGGCCTGCTCCTGCTGCGGCTTTGCTAATGCGAGGAAGGGAATCAGGAGTAGCGGACACAAAAGTGCGAGCCATCCTCCGCGGAATCGCCTTTTGACACATCTACCGTCGGCGGTTCTGATGCGAATCTCGGAAGCTTTCATTGATTTCATTCTACCTGGACGACTGAGGACAAGTCTGCCCTTGGGCACAAACGAAGGCCGGCTCCGAATTCCCTCGGCCGCCGCCGGCCGAATATTCTCGCTTACTGGTTCGGCGGAGCTTGGCCCTGGGGCATCGCCTGTGAACCAGGTCCACTCGGTCCGCCGGGTCCCATCCCGCGGGGCCCGTGAGGTCCGGGGCCACCCCCGGACCGATGTCGGTCACGCATGATTTGGTGAAGCCCTTCGCGCTGGGTAGGCGTCAGTGCATCCCGCGAATTGAGTCGGAAGTCGATAGCGGACTTCTGAAACGCCAATCGCGAAGTGCTGATTTCTTGCAATTTCGCGTCAATCGCGGCCCGGTCCGGCTTGTCGGCGGTGAGCAGATCCCGCAAGTCAAGCTGCTTCACTTCAAGGTCGGCGCGGCCGCGAATCTCCGTCTTCCGGAAGTCGGATTCCTGCTGGCGAATCTTTGCGGCCTGCTCGGCGCTCACGCCAAGTTTTTCACGCACAGCCGGGTCGCTCAACAAGTGCCCGAGACCAAATTCGCGGCCTCTCATTCCCTGCTGCATGCCCCTCCCGTGGCCGCCCCGCCGCATGTCGCCTCGATGGCCGATCCCGTCCTGGGCGCCGTGACGATCGGGAGACATGCCTGGCGGGTCACCTTGAGCGAAAACAGGGGAACCACCGATCAACAGAGCCAGAGCAATCAGCGCTGCTTTCGAGTGAGCTAGCACGTGTATTTCCTCCTGCTTGTCATATGGAATCGTGCCTATAGGTAGGATTCCGCCCAGCGGGTGCAAAAGTTCCAGGTCTTTTTCGTCCGCGGCGCGCAGAGTGGCGGGTAAGGCTACAGCGCCTTGAGGCTGCGTTTCATGGCCTGCTCGAATTCGGTGAAATATTGGCCGATGATCGTCAAATCAAATCGCTGAAGGATCTGTTCTTTTCTTTCCCGCGCGAGCAAGAATTCAAACGCGCGGTGCACCAGCTCGGCCGGCGCGACCTTCTTGCCTGAGATGCGCTCGTATTCCGACGTCTTCATCGTGACGACGTGCAAGGTCTCGCTCTTTCCTTCGATCACTCGAACGCGAAACTCCTCAGGGCCAAGCTTTTCGACTTCAATTCTTGCAGCCATATTTCACTCCGCGCTTGAGCGATTTCATGTTTCACGTACTGGTCAGGCTATAGAGCAGAATCCCGAGAACCATCAGCGTGATGGCGGTGTAGAGCCAGTCTCTTTCGGCAACATAGGCGATCACGGAGAATCCCACGCGCGCGATCGGCGTCGCAATCAAGATCAGCAATCCGACTTGTATCAAGCCGCGCGAATGCCAGGCCAGGGCGTCTTCGAAAATCGCACCGACGGACCGTAGATCGCTTTGCTCGCCGCGAAAGATACGGTAGTCCGGTTTGGTCGCGCCATATTTGATCAAATACAGGACGCCTCCGATTGCGACCACCGTCGCAGCAAGAACAACTCCCGTGCGCAGAAGCGTGCCGATCAAATTCTCGAAACGCTTCTCGCTCAAACCGTGGGATTCGGACATGGCTAAAGTTTTCCGTTCATGCCTTGGACGATCATCTGGACCGCGACCCCAGCGATGGCCACGCCGAAGACGATTCGCAATGTGCGCACCTTGGCTTCCGGCAGAATTCGTGCGCCCAGCAGCGCGCCGAGCAGGACGCCCAGCATCACGGGCATCGCAAGTCCGGGGTCAATATATCCGCGATGGAGATAAATCCCGGCGCTGGCTGCGGCCGTGACGCCGATCATGAAATTGCTGGTGGTCGTCGAGACCTTGAACGGTATTCTCATCGCTCGATCCATCGCCAGCACTTTCACCGCACCCGAGCCGATACCCAACAATCCTGAAAGCGCGCCCGCCACGTACATCAGTCCAAATCCGAGTGGAACCCCGCGAACGTGGTACGCGCGGATGCCTTCTGGTGTTGGATAGGTGCCGTCCAATCGAAGCAGCCGCGCGAACCGATCTCCCGTTTCGTGAATCGGCAAGTCGATTTCCGGTTTGATGGACGTCCACGCGGAATACAGTAGAACGATGCCGAAAATGACGGCGATTGCCGCAGTGGGAATGAGGGTCGCAAGGAATGCCCCGCAAAGCGCGCCCACCGTGGTGGCGACTTCGAGAAACATTCCGACGCGAATATTGGAATAACCTTCCTTCAGATATGCGGCGGCGGCGCCGGAGGACGTCGCGATCACGGATACCAGGGACGCGCCGATCGCATAGCGAATATCCACGCCAAACAAAAGCGTCAGCAGCGGCACAATGATTACGCCGCCGCCCAGTCCCGTGAGCGATCCCAGCAAACCCGCCAGGAAAGATCCGGCCGCGATCAGCAGCGTGAACTCAAGCGTCCCGCTCACGGCTCAGATCGCGTCCAGGGCCTGCTCGAAATCGCTCAATAGATCCCGCCAGTGTTCGATGCCCACGGACACGCGCACAAGGCCGTTCGTGACACCGGCCTGCGCGAATTCCTCTTCCGTGAAACCAGAATGCGTGGTGGTTTTCGGATGGCATGCGAGCGTTTCCACGCCGCCGAGCGACACGGCGTTCATGGCGATTTGCAGGTGTCGTAGGAAATCGAATGCGGCGGCTTTGCCGCCCTTCAGTTCCAGCGAAAACATTGCGCCCGGATAATCGCACTGCGCGCTATAGATTCGCTTCTGCTCGCGGTCTGTGAACAGGGTCGGATAGTAGACGCGCTTCGTTTTGGGATGCTCCGCGAGATGTTCGGCGATCCGTTGCGCGTTCTTACTGGCGCGAGTCATTCGCAGGCCTACAGTCGGCAAGCGGCCCGACAACATCCAGCACTCATCCGGCTGAAGGATGGTGCCGAATAGCCCACGCGTCGGACCAACCTTTCGAATGAGTTTGCGGTCCTTGGCTAACACGATGCCGGCGAGCATGTCGCTGAATCCGGAAAGATATTTCGTCCCGGAATAAACTACCAGATCGGCCCCGAGCGAAAGTGGGTGTTGGAATGCGGGGCCAAGGAGGGTGTTATCAACCATCACTAGCGGTCGCGTCTCGCCCTTCGCGATTCTTAGAGCGGCGACAACCGTGCAAACTTCTCGAATGTCCGTCATCATCAGCGTGGGATTGGCGGGGGTCTCGAGCAGCACCGCTCCAAGGTTGGCCGCAGACCCAATGGCGCTCGCGAGTAAATCGCCGCGCCCACCGATAATCGGAATTCCGGTGATGCCCCACTTCGAAAGATGATCCTGAATGAAGTGCTGCGTGCCGCCATAGATCGGAATCGTGTAAACGACGGATTGCCCCGGATGCAGGAAGGTGAGCAGCGAGGTCATGATCGCGGCCATGCCGGAATTGAATGCCAGCGCGGCGGTCGCGTCCGCTTCGAGATTCACGATCTGATCCTCGAGGATTTGCGCGTTCGGGTGATTGAAGCGCGAGTAGATCAGGTCGGTCGTCTCGCCTTCGGAGATCTGCGCGCGGCCCGAGGAAATGTCGAATGCACGCTCGGCCGCCTCGGGCGTCGGAAACACGTAGGTCGAGCTTCGAAACACGGCTGGTCGCGCCGAACCAACGGACAGAGTTGGGTCGAAGCCCTGCGTCAACACCTTGGTCGTCGGTCTCAACGGCTGCGATTCGCGGCGGTCGCCCGGATTGCTAGCACTCATGGCGGAATCTCCTCTCCATGTTTATAGCACTGAAGCGCGCGGATTCCGCGAGGGGCGTGGGGATAGGTTCGAGGGAAGGGAATCACGGGCCAGCCGAGGGGCCCGATTTGTGTCGATTGGAAATCGTCGCGGCGTTCGATTCAAAAGGGTTACGGATGATTCTAATCGCAAGTCTGGCGATCAGGAAACCGTGATCAGGGAGAAGCAATTCGTGACGGGTGATATGTGACTCTTGTTTGGTGAAGTGCTAAGGCGCAGACGTGCGAATGTTTTGTCTCATCGCTGGGCTCATCCTTGTCGCGGCCAATCTCGTCTCGGTCATTTCATGCTGGCATCGGGCGAGGCGCCCGCCGACTTTGCTGAGAGTCAAATAAGGTACAGATTGCACAGCGGGGTCCGGGAGAACCATGGAGAAGGCGTTGGACCGGTATGTTTGCTGAAACCACACGCGCTCAATGGACGAGCGTTTGCCGCTGGCACAACCACGTTCCTGTGGAACGATCCTAGAGCCGTTCGCCGGTTCCGAAGCGGGGAGGACCCTTGGCAGCGCGGGCACAAGCAATGGGGCGTTATCGGGATTCTGGATCGGTTCAGATCCGCATCAGCGGACTCCTGCTTGGGTCGGGACCGCTGCTGCTGGTGGTAATGAGTCACCTGAAGTGCGACTCGAATCCTATCGGCCCAGCATTCTCTGCGGGCTCACGCTGCGGCCTTCCGCAATTTGCCTAGGAATCGAGTTGACCAAGGTCTCCTTCCAAAAGAAAACCACGAACCTCGCGCATTGTCTCGACGCCCGGTAAGGCGCCGGCATCGGGACTAGGATTCCTTCCTCGGAACCTTCGCGCCCTTCTTCCGTGCTTCGGAGAGGCCGATCGCAATGGCTTGCTTCCGATTTGTCACCTTGCCGCCTTTTCCTCCCTTGCCGGAACGCAGGGTTCCTCTTTTTTCGCGATGTAGAGCGCTCTTGACGCTTTTCCCAGCGGCCTTCCCGTATCTCGCCATTCTAGTCCTCCCGTTTGTGGCTCGAAAGCCAGGGTCCGAACGTCTCACCTGCCATCATGTCTCAGGCGCGAGCGAGCCGAAATACAGGTAAGAATGGATAGTTGGAATAAGTTGCTTGTACGGCCGACTGCTCGCGGCTACAGCCCGTCAGGTTCGCCGACTTCAAGGTCTCTATCTTCTGATCGTAGGTGTGGCGTTTTCCGAGGCGAGCTAGAGCGGATTCACGGAGGCCTGGATCACGTAGGCCCATGGGACCACCTTCGAGAGCCTGAAGATACGCATGGAGCCCGGAGACCTCACGCTCGTTGACCCGCAGCGGTTCACTCGCTTGAAGAGCGCGTGCGGGGTGTTGCGGTAGCGGCTGCGGATGTCTTCGGCTTTTTTCATCGTCTTCACGAAGGTGGGATCGTGGGGCGTTAGCTGATATGCGCGGTTCGGTCCTTCAATCAGGAACAGGCGATCACCTTCCTGCGCCCCCAGGCGGCTGACGGTCTCCTTCGGCAGAACCACCCCCAGGGAGTTGCCGATCTTTCGAACCTTGAGATCAACCATTCTGGTTTCTTCTTTGCGATAGCTATTGCGCAACTCTGCGGCCGTATTTCAATGGGCCAGCCAGGGCCGAATTGGCAGCGCCGCGCCAAGCATCTTTGCCGAGCACGGCATGCCGGGCCCCTAGGAACCCACAATTCGGCGGGCAGACCGCGTTATTCCGAACGGGCGTATAATTCCTTGTAGCGGAAATCCTCATGCAAGATCTCAAAACACGCGGCGAGACTTCCAATCCTCACGAAGCGCGATGGTGGGCGCCCGAGGCGGGCGGCAAGGTGCACTGTTACCTTTGCCCGCGGCACTGCCATATTGGCGAGGGGCAGGCTGGGTTCTGTTTCATTCGTGCGAACGAGGGTGGCAAGCTTTACAGCCTTGGGTACGCGCATCCCGCCGCGTTGCAGATTGATCCCATCGAAAAAAAACCGCTGAACCATTTTTTGCCCGGTACGCGCGTGTTTTCGATGGGCACGGCTGGATGCAACATGGGCTGCTTCTTCTGTCAGAACTGGGACATCTCGAAATCGCGCGCGGACCAGGTGCGGTCGTCCTACGTGCCGCCGGAAGATGTGGTGACGCTCGCGATCCGCAACGGCTGCCCTACGATCGCGTTCACGTACAATGAGCCGACGATTTGGGGCGAATACGTCGTAGACATCTGTCACGCAGCGAAGGAATCTGGCATCAAAACAGTGATGGTGTCGAATGGCTACATCGCGCGCGAAGCATTCCACGACATCTATGACCACATTGACGCGGCGAACATAGACCTCAAGGCATTTACCGAGACTTTTTACGGGCGCACCACGCTGACACATCTTCAGCCCGTTCTCGAAACACTCCAGTGGCTGAAGAACGAAACGAATGTCTGGTTTGAGATTACGAATCTTATGATTCCGACTCTCAACGACGCTCCCCCCGAGACGCGGGCGCTAGCCGAATGGATTCTCGAGAATCTGGGGCCAGATGTCCCGCTGCACTTTACCGCGTTCCATCCCGATTTCAAATTGCGCGATAAGCCGAAGACGCCGCCGGAGACGCTTCACGCTGCCCGCCGGACGGCGCTCGATGTCGGGCTGCATTACGTCTACGAAGGCAACATCTATAGTGACGGAGCGCACACGTCATGCCCATCGTGCAAGGCGGTGGTGATTCGGCGGTCGTGGCACGATGTCGAGGAGAATCATCTTGTGGACGGTTGTTGCCCGAGCTGCGGCCTTGCGATTCCGGGGCGCTGGGCGAATTCGCCAGGAGACATTTCCGCGCGCTCGTCGCCCGAAGCAGAGGCCGCCGCAGCCGAGCGATATGGGGAGTTGAATCTCTAATGGCTCTTGTGGCTGCAACACCATTCCTTGCCGAGCAGCGGTATCAGGATTACACCGCCGAGCAGCACTCCGTTTGGGCGGAACTCGTGAGCCGCCGGCGCCCGCAAATCGAGGCGTACGCATGCCGCGCGTATCTGGATGGCTACAAAATTATCGGGCTGGAAGACGACCGGATTCCGAATCTGGCCGCGATTTCTGCGCGCTTGAAGCCGCGAACCGGATGGCGCACGACGCCGGTGAGCGGTTTCCTGCCAAGCGACGCGTTTTTCGAAATGCTCGACGCGCGCATGTTTCCGACGACGACCTGGCTGCGCAGCCGCGAATCGCTCGGCTACACGCCGGAACCCGATATTTTCCACGACGTGTTTGGGCACGTGCCGATGCACGCCCACCCTGTGTTCGCCGATTTTCTGCAACACTACGGGAGCGTCTGCGCGCGGATCAAGGATAAGGAAACGCTCGAGCGGCTGGGGCGATTGTTCTGGTACACGGTGGAATTCGGCCTGATTCGCGAAGGCGGCACGGTAAAGGTGTACGGCAGCGGCGTGATCAGCTCCCAGAACGAGTGTACCAACGTGATCGAAGGCGGCTGCGAGGTGCGCGATTTTAGTCTCGATGAGGTATTGGCGACGCCGGTGAGGGTGGATCGCATCCACCATCTGCTTTTTGCGATCGAAAGCTTCGATCAGATTTACGCCGCGATGCGCCAGGCCGAAACGCGCATGCTGGCAAGGTCGTAGTTCGGGAAAATCTCAGGCGTTTAGCGGATCTGCATAGCGGCTCAGTTCGACACCGCTTCCCACCGGTAGCAGCACCGAATCAATCTTCGGTCTCGACCGCACATGCTTGCGATATTTCAGCGCGTCTTCGCGGTAATTCTCGGGCAGAATCATGTTGTCCGCGGCGATGAAGGCTCCGGGCGAAAGTTTTGGATAGAAGAGGTCGAGGCATTCGATATAGAGATCTTTCCAGAGATCCACGAGCACGAAGTCGAACGGGCCCGCGAGCGATTTGAGCGTCTCTCTTGCGTCGCCCAGACGGAAATCAACATGCGCGGAAAGGCCAGCCTTCGCAAGCATGGCGCGAGCGTAGTCGTGCTTGTACGCGGCCTTGTCCAGCGTGACCAGTTTTCCGCCGGTCGCGCGCGCCGCTTCTGCCAGCCAGACCGTTGAGTAGCCGTAGGAGGTTCCCAGCTCGAGGATGGTCTTAGCTTTCACGCTCTTGGCCAAAATATTAAGGAGTTGGCCTGTCGCTGGGCCGACGGCGATTAGGAATTCGTCGCGGCGTTCCATCCACTCGTCCCTACTGCCCTTTAACTGGAGCTTGTGTTCTTCGGCGCCGCGCTTTTCGTACTCTGCAAGAACCGTGGCTATTGCTCCGTCCATATCCTGAAACCTCCCGAACTCAGATCCGTGGCAACATTATAAGACATGGGGACAGAGTGTGCGTGACGGAGCGGCGGCGCGAGGAGAACTCGTCGCCTTCTAGAACGGAGATCCAGCGCAATTCGCGTGAGCGGCCTGAGACACGGGCAAGAACGGCTGGGGCGAGGATACTCGAACTCGCGACCTCTGCCGCGACAGCGCTCGGTGAAATGGTTTTACAACAACTTACAAGACACGCGGGGGCCGCCAAACGCAGCGCGAGTCATACAAGACCAGTCAAATTGTGGGTCGGGTTGTGGGTTGAAGATTTCGACCTGCGGCTCCGGAATCGGTTATCGTCGATTAGTCAGAATCCGCAAAACCAAACTCGACTGTTAAAGAACGCTAATGTGGCGACCACAAAAGTCATGAAATTGGCCAAGGTCGGTGGCTCGCGGCTTACGATCTGAAACGGAGAACACGATGTCCAACAGCATATCGACCTTGCTGGTTCGTAATCTGAGCGAGGTATTTGGCGAAAATGACCCCATGCGTCGTCGCGCTGCAATCGACGAGATCTTTCACGAAGATGCAGTATTCTATGACCCAAAAGGCGGTATATTTCGGGGCCGAGACGAGATTGATCGTATTGCTGGTGTGACAAAAGCAACACATCCAGATTTCGAATATCAGCCCCTCTTCCCTCCCGAGGAATTAGGTGATGCCGGACGGGTTCGATGGGTATCTGGCACTCCTGGCAAACCACCAGCTTACGCGGGAACCGATTTTATCGTCGCCCGGAACGGTCGCATTGCTTCGCTCTACCTCTTTTTCGACAATCTTCCTTAAAGCAAGATGCTCCACCTCCATGCGATCGAATGCATTGTTAAGCCTGTTGAGTTGAAAAGCCGGACGGCAGCAGCAAAATCCCTAAAGCTGCCAAAATCTAACATCAGAAGCAAAATCAAGAATCTTGAAGAACGTGTAGGTATGACGCCTCTGACCCGCACGAGACGTGCTTCACACCTTACGGAAGCAGGTAGGCTCTGCTTCGAGAAATCGGCGCTGGCGTTGAAAGAGCTCAAGCCGCGAAAGCGTCGCCACACCTTTGAACCAGGAGGAGATCAGGCGACACCATATTCTTCCCGGCCAAACTCGATTCCTTTTGTTTTCTTGCGCACGGCAAGAAACGCAAGAAGAGAGAGCGATGCTTGGCTGCGTATACGTATCGAGCGTCCATGCGAATTGTCGAGTAACGCAGCCGCCCTTGTATGTTCCTGTAAATCCTTCAGAATGAATCGCGGAGCGAGGGCGAACGTATGCGAACACTTCAGCGTTGTTTATTTTGTTGTGGAGGCTTATCCCGAGCGAAAAAGTCTGAAAAATCCGATCAGAAATCTCCTGTCTAGGGGCTGGGCACCGTTGCTGCTGTCGCTAAACATGCAGGACTTGGCTGGTCGGCCAGCGGCGAAAGGCTTACCCCTCGAAGGCAATGGAATCCAAACACCTCGGTTTGAACCGATTCGCCCATAAACGATCCGGCTTTTGGGCTCTGCGCCCGGACTTCGCTTCCAAGCCTTCCGAGACGCTTGACGACGAAAAGCAGTGAGACTTTTGGATGCTGACCGCATAGGGCCAATTGGGGTATATCTACGACACAATGTCACTAGAATCCGTTCCAAGCGCAAAGACCAAGCCCAACAGCGAATATGCCCAAAGAATCGATCGGGTCATTGACTACCTTCGCAGGAATCTGGATCGCCCGGTGAAGCTGGCTGAGCTTGCTAATGTTGCTTGCTTCTCGGAATTTCACTTCCATCGGATTTTTAGAGCTGTTTCTGGCGAAACCCTAAATAACTTTACGAATCGGCTTCGTCTTGAAAAGGCCGCTCGTCTTCTTCGTTATTCCGACCAAAGCCTGACCGATATTGCCTTCGATTGCGGGTTTTCGTCATCGGCCACGTTTTCACGTGCCTTCCGATCCGGCTACGATACCTCGCCAAATCGGTTTCGAAAATGCGGCCAGATCAAAAAGAGCAAGATTTGCAAAGAACTCTTCCCGAAAGAGGTATATGGTCTCCCGATGAGCGCGGAAGAAAAGAGAGCTGCTTTTCCGGTGAGATTGATCGACATTCCCGAAAGGCAAGTCGCCTATATTCGGGTTACGAATGCCTTCGAACTGGACCGAGTACTTGCCGCCCTCAAGACAGTGATCGAATGGGCCAAATCCCAGGATATTTTTTCGCAAGGAATTCTTTTCGGAATGACGGTGGACGATCCACACGTGACCCCGAAACATCTTTATCGATATGAGGTCTGTCTTGCGTCGTCGTTTCCCTTCGATTGCATGGAAGGAATGTCGAAATTGAAACTGCCAGCCATGCGATACGCCGTCATAAAGGTTTCCGGCGATATCCATAAGGTTGCTACGGCTTGGGACTACCTTTACAGAGATTGGCTCATCAATAGCGCTTACGAGCCCGAGCATGCACCAGCACTCGAGATTTTCTTAGACAAAGAAAGCGCGACGGATTGGTCGCATTTCGAATTGGACCTATGCCTGCCGGTTCGGAAACCGGCAAGGATGAGGAGTTCGAACTCTGGGGGCCGAAAGTCTGGGATGATCGAAACAAAGGACCATAAACGAGCCACTGCTTAAGGGAGGAACTTATGATCAACGGAATTGGCGGTGCTTTTCTCTTTTCGAACGATACAAAGAGATTGGCTACTTGGTATCGCGATTGCCTCGGAATAGTTCCTGAGGGCGAAGATACTGAGTGCAGTTCAATTTATACGTCGTTCGAATATAGGGATCTTGAAAATCCGGAGATCAAGAGAACGATAGCGTGGGCGATTATGCCCACGGATCAAGACATCAAGGATAAGCCACGCACGGGTAAGATTAATTATCTAGTGAAGAACATGGGAGAAGTCCTCAGCCATCTTAAGAGCAAGGGCGTGGCAATCGAAAAGACCGCCGAATATCCTTACGGGGAATTTGCATGGCTTCAAGATCCAGATGGCAATCAGATCGAGCTTTGGGAACCATCCAAGGAGTGATTAGCGCGGAAACCGTCCAAGTGAAGGGCTACTTCACATCTCCGAGCGTCGGACGAATCAGGATTTAGCCACCGAATCGAGCGTAGTTTACTTGCTGACGACGGGGTTCGCGCTTGACGCGGAGATGCATTGCCCGACAAATCTCGGGAACGGGCCAAGCACGCAAACCAGTTATGTGCGCTCGAACGTCATCTTTGCCAGACTCGCTTCCTCGACAAATATGTCGTCCAGACGGCTGGTGATTGGAATCGGCAGCCCGATGAGGTACTTCACCCTGAGACTGATCGGGTCACCTTCGTGATGTCGCCTTGAAACGAAACGTCTGTGAACAAACTCGTACCATGACCGGCTGATTTTCGTATTCAGAAACCTCACGCTCGACAATTTGTAGCCGCACTCCGCAAACGCCGACCGATAGGTGTCAACGGGACGTCCAATCCAATCGGCCGTGTTCATTTGATTCTTGCGAACGTCCTCCATGACGACGACCGTCCTCTTCGTCACCCTTGCCAGTTCCTTGACCAAACATCTAAATGTCTTTTCATCGAGGTTGTGCTGCAGCACGGTGACGGTGAAGCTGATATCAACGGTATGATCCGGATAGGGAAGGCTGGCGCCATCAATCTTGACCAGGTCGGCGTCGTGCATGCTCAGGTTCTTGGTCGCGACTTCGATCATCTTTGGCGAGATGTCAGCCCCGTAAATTTTCCCTGGTACATGGCGCGTCGCAATGTGCTTGAGGTTGCCGCCTGGACCGAAACCGAGTTCCAGCACGGTTTTCGATCGAAAATCGATGGTGTCGAGAAAATTCTTCAGGAACTTGCGTCTCTTGTAGCGGTAGTATGGATTGTCGTCGCCCGCTACGTAGTTCTCTCCTCTTTTCTGAATCTCCTCGGCAACTCGGGACCAATATGTTTCGGGGTCATAATTCGGCACGCTCAACCTCCCGGGGACTAACAACGCCTTTCCCGCCCTGAACAACTGTGGGCGGTTCATCTACGAACGCGTCCCACGCTACGGGGCGCGGAAACAGTTCACCCCGAGCGCGAAGTTCACCACCTGGCTCTACCGAATCGCGACGAATTTGTAACGCGCTAAACGGGCAAGTGAAGTGCAACTTCACATGTCCGAGAATCCGACGGCTTCTAAGCGTGGTGTCGTGTTCATCTCCTTGTGATTGTAAGGTCGCTCGGCGGCGCTCACTGGAGTTTCGGTGGCAACCTAACCATCAAGATAATTCGGGCCAAGATGAAAGTCGGGAAATACAAAACAATCGCTTCAATACATAGATACACCAAGCTGAGATGAAAAAACATCCCGGGAACTAAACTCACCATAACCGCTGCCAGGTTGACGCTAACAGCCCACGACGGTGATGTTCCAGCGCCTCCTTGCGGGTAGGACAAGCGAACGGGGCGCCTGCGGGGATTCGGCCACGGGCGTTGCGCAATTTCATCGTTGGGATCGTATCGAATCTTCTCGATGACATCGCAACGATGTATTCGTTGAATACGGAAACAGTCGGCAAGGTCCGCTCTATTCTCCGTGGCGTGTTTACCGACGCGCTGGGCGAGGGCCACTTTCCAGGAAAGAGCGCAACGGACAATCCCGCGCGTCTGGCGCTGATGCCCGAATCGGTGACGGAACCAACGGGAACGGTCGCGGCTACGTTTGAAGAAGTGCAAGGTTGTCTTGCCGCTCTAAAGCAAAAGCCTCTGGAGCGCGCGGCCGTGACGTTGATGGCCTACTCCGGCACGCGACGACCGGAAATGTTGGGCCTTCGTTGGGATGAGTGGGACAGAACGCACGAACATATTACAGTCAAGCGTGCGGTGTGGCGCGGCGTTATCGGCGACACCAAGACAGATCACAGCGTCCGCTTCGTCACAGTAATACCCGAACTGCGGACAATCCTGCTAACGCTTTGGCGGTCGCAGGGTTCGCCTATCTCAGGCTTCATCCTGGCCGCGAGCAACGGCAAGCCCGTCATCCTCGACAACCCTTCGAAGCGATCAATCCGAATGGCGTTGAATCGCTGCGCGGTTTGCCATGAGGCGGAGTTCGCCGAACACAACGGTCACGCTTTCAAGCGCGACGAAAGCCTGCCAGAGTGGCATGGTTTTTATGCGTTGCGTCGGTTCCACGGAACCGAGGTGCGCCTGAACTCCGAATCCAGCGAGACAACGGCGAAGGCGCTTGGCAATACGAAGGAAGTTGCGGAAAAGCATTACATCAAGCCGCAGACGGTTCTACCGAATATCCCGAAGGCCGTCACCTCGGCTATGCGGGGGCTGGCCTGGTAGGGGTTGTGTTCAACGCGGAAAGTTGTCAGCTTCCGTAACTGCTAGAAAATTATGGCGGGGACGACGAGACTCGAACTCGCGACCTCTGCCGTGACAGGAAAGCGGATGACGTTTCACCCACGACCGGCGACGACCGCCAGGTGCGGCATAAAGGGCCGGAATCACAATAAGTTCGGGGCGATTTGCGGGTAAGTGCGTGTGCCCTTTCGACATCGAATCCGAAGGGGGATTTTCTGGTGGCACGGCACAATTTGGGCACATCGGTATAAACTTCGAGCATGGACCTACCTTCGAGTCTGGAGTCAATTCTCGTTCGTGTCCGCCTGGCAGAACGCGAGATGATGCTTCTGCCCGAAGTTTTTCACGCGACCGCTGAGCTGCACCTAGCAGCCGGAGATCTAGCCAGCCTTATAGCTGAAACGAGCGTCCGGGCTCCCGACAATCCGCGACGCCCACATTACTCGAAGCCCGATTATCGAAGCAAGTACTCGCGATGAACTCGGAGCTTCTACGGGGACACAGGGCACAGCGCGAATCACACAAAACCTCGAAGCGGATTGAACCGGGGTTATCGAGCACGCTAGTTCGGCCAGGGCGCGTTTCTCTTCGGCGTTTCCGGCAGTCGATCCAGAGCCCTCGAAGCGACGCCTGGCGCCAACTCCGCGACCGACAGCAACCTCCAAACGTGCCGGTTACCCTTCACACCGGCGTATTCAAACGTCAGCCGGATCGGACGGTCCGGCGTCTCGCCGTTCTTCCTGACTGCTTCGGCATTCACGTCCAGGAGAACGGTTCGTCCGTCACTGCTTTTCTCATAGTCATCGCCAAAAGGCTGCACCATGCCTTGCGGATGTGTGTCGTAGCCGCGCTCTTTTAGCATCTCGACCAGTTTCCTGCCGCTAAAAGGAAGCTCAATTTCTGAAGGCGTGATCATCGGCAATGATCCACTTTCGAGAACTTGCTCGCGCAGCCACATCGTTTCGAGCAGAGCCTCCTGAGAATCGAAAAGTGAGAAAGCGTTCAGATTGTACTGATCGAGCGACTTGAGAATCGCTATCCGCTCCGTCGAGGGGAGATCGAACTTCCACACGTAGTCCTGTTTGCCGCGGTTCCAAAAAACCTCATCATGCGGATAAAAGCGCCAGCCGACAGACTTCTCGTCGAAAGCCGCGCAGATCGTGTAATCCGACTGCTGCCGGAAGTGCCTGGCATGAGTACGCACGTATCTGCCGATCGCTCGTATCGCGGGCTCGCCAACCGCGCCGCCTTTGATTCCGTGCGGCCTTTCGCAGTACACATAGATCGACCGTCTCTCGGCGCTTCCGGTTGCTCTGAATGCGAAGAAGGCCGCGACGTTCACCGATGATGTCCAGTCGAGAAGGGGCGACGGAAATCCGTGATGCCGTAGATAAACCATGTATCGGTAAAAACGTTCGGACGGAAACCGGCGAGAAAAAAAGAGCTCACGATCGGTACGAAACTCCTTCTCCATCGCGTCACTGAAATCAGGCACGTCCCACATCGCGTCGGTGAGGGCTTCGACGGTCGGCCTGACGCGATGAACTGCCAGGCGATAGTAATCGTCGAACGACATGCCTTCGCATCCCGCGCGTTCCAGAGTCGTAGTCAGCGCCCAGGAGGAATCGCTATGACCTCGGAAGAGGAGCTCGGGCGGTTTGCCCGAGGGATCATTGGGCAGCTTGGCGCGCAGTTTCTGAAGTTCGGCCGCGAACGTTTCCCAGTTGGGCAGAGAGACCGCTTCCATGCGCCGATCTTACACCCGCGACGCGAATTCCAGCCTGGCGCTGCTCAGCGCCCCTAGCGGCGACCTTCGACTGGGTCGTCAGTTCTATTCTGTCTCCAGGTCGCGCACTTTCCCCAATTGAGACGAGAGGTTTTGTGCGAAACTCACGGCGAACGTCGGCGCTGACTTCAATGATGTGTCAGGGCGTGCGCTTCCGCGAGCGCGCGCCCCGATGCCCGCGGAGCCGCAGGACCGGCCGTTCCTCAAACACACCGGGAGGGAGAACCGATGGCAAAAGCGAATGATCGACGCGGCTCATCAAAGTTCGAGCGATTCGCGCGGTCGTACGGTGTCGAACTGCTGGCCGCGCGCCTCATGGTGAGACCGTCCGCTGTCTACCACTGGCTCCGCGGCGCCACGTCTCCCCATCCGGCGAATGCGATCATGATCCAAAACCTCGCGAAGGAGCGCCAGATCACACTGTCTCTGGATGAGATATATCAGCATTTCCGCGAAGCCCATGCCGAACGCTACAGCTCCTCTCGATTAACGCCGCTGCCAGCGCACCTGGCCGCGGACGCTATATCGAACTCTCGCTTGAGGTGATCTGCAGAAATCCTGGAACGTCCCCAAAGACTCCGCTCCTTCCCCAATAGCCGTCTTTCCCGTCCGCGAGATGACTTTTTCACGGTCGTCGGCGACAATTTGAGGCGATGTTGTCATGGTTTCGAGGTAGAGTGGGGGCAATGGGCATTACGCTTACTGAAAAGTACCGTCTTCTTGCGCGTATGTTCACGCGCCCAGTGTTGTCCAGGATTGCGGCTACAGGAGAATGGGAACGCGGACTCGGCTTTCTCGTTCGTGAACGCGTTCTTCGACACGGGCCTCCCCGGCCATTGGCCGAACTCTTTGAATCGGCGTGGAGGGTGTTGCGTGCCTACTACCGAAACGAGTACGTATACAAGGCGGAGATCGCAAATCGAATCGTTTTTGGAATGCACAGCCCGCGTACGACGGCTCTGCACGTCGAGCTTCCCGTTGCGCGGTCTATAGTCGACGTCGCCGTATTCAATGGGACGTCAACTGCGTACGAGGTAAAAACGGAATTCGACTCCGCTCGCCGACTCCAGACTCAGACCGCCGACTATCTGAAAGTGTTCGACAAGGTCTTTGTGGTAGCGAACCCGTCCAACGCAGCGGCATATGCCAGTGTGGTTCATGAGCGCGTTGGCGTATTGGCCCTGGACATACGCGGCTCACTCAGTGTCGCTAAGCCGGCGGTTTCCAACCGGAATGAAGTGTCCGTAGCGACTGTATTTCGGTGCCTACGCCGCGCCGAGTATGTAAACCTGATCGAAGGAGTGCTTCAAGTTCCGCTGTTATATCCCAACGGCATAATTGCCCGCAAATGCGAAGAGCACTTCTGCAGACTTGGTTCTGAGCAGGCCCACCAGTTTTTCGTTGATGTGATGCGCCGCAGGCAGACCGACCCACAGACTGTAGCGTTCGTCTCTCAGCTCCCTCAAAGCCTGAGGGCGTTGGGCTACGCCACGCCCTTGTCGGGTCGACAGCGAGCGGTAGCAATTTCCGTTCTAGGACAGGAAGTAGGCGTCGCGATCGCCTAGGCCAGGTGCGTTTTTGGGACCCCTATCTCAACGCATTGCGGAGGGTGTGGCCCTATGTATTTCCCTTACCTATACGGGCGCCGGTTCGAGTTGCTCGCACTACGGAGCGCGTCTACTGAATTCCCACTGGCCGGGACGATTGCCCCGGTTATCGAACCAGTAAGGGAAAATCCAGCTGATCTAAAGCGTTGCCTTCAGGCTCTCGGAGCGAAGCGCGTGCGGGCCGTAGTTATATCGAATCCTCATCAGGGTGACTTCCGAGACCACAGTCCGGCCGCGCTGCTCAGGGCCCTTGCCGAAGATTTCGCGCTGCACCGGTCGCTGCTTCCCGGACTTCTCTGCGACCACCGTGTTCGTGTCCAAGACGTAGCTGCTTTCTTGGGACGCTATCCGGATAGAGATGTCGCTCTTTTGTATTCTGGTTTCCAGGTGACGGCTGAAGAGCTTCGGGGCGTAGCCGCCGAGCATCGGATTCGATTCCACATCAGTGTACGCGACCAGATGGCGGCGAATCTGCGGGCAGTATTGCCGCGCGGCAAAGCCGTTGATATTCGCGACAGGTTTAATCTTCAGCCGAGAAATGCGGATTACGCGGGTGCTGAGTTCTTCACGGACGCCCATCTGCTTTTCCGCGAAAATGCCGTGGGCTTCGGCGACTATTCAGTGATAGGGTCCGCCTTCCACGTTGGAGGGGGGCCGGCGCACGCGGTGGCGATCCACGCGGTTTTCCGGCAGGCTGAGACCGGGCAGGTTTGGGTTGAACATTTCGTTTCCGACGACGTGGACCCGGACGTCGGGAGCGTGGAAGAGAAGTTTCACCAAGCAGCCGCAAAGCTCGTTCGTGCTGTGCATCGCCGCAGGGCCGAGTTCGGGGAAAACTCAGCGCTGGAGGCCCATGCCACAGATGTGCGGACTAATCACTTTCCGGGTTTAGGCGAGAACAAGCGACGCGAAATCCACCACCACCTCGCGATAAACCACGGCATCCTTCACGTTGCGCGCTGAGGCTTCAACGAACGAACCTTCTTATCCCGCTACTCGTTGAGCAGCAGCTCCCGAAGTTCCGTGTAGTCCGTCGGACCGCTTCCGGCGAAGAGAAACTGCAGCTGCCCTCGGAGGACCTTAGCGGCCCCGTCCCCCAACGCCAACTTGGTCGGTTCGAGATTCGGCGTGAACACCGACTGCAGTTCGTCTAGGCGGAGGAGACTGTCGACTTCCAGGAAGCCTGGACTGGCGGGGAGGAACATCAGTTGGGGGAACTCCATTTTCCTAACCCTGTGCACGAAGGACGAGATGAACTCCTCACGTCCGGTCTTGACGTCCGCCAGGCCGAAGATCTGTGCAACGAGGCAGAGGCGCCGTTGCACCTTTCCGCGGTAGCCCCTGTTGTCGACTCCAAACGGGGGCGCCTCGGGCATCACGAGTAGGACGGGCCGCTTCTTCGCTCGGAGCACCACGAATTCCTCGTTCGTCTCCAATTTAGGCGCCGCGAGCGGTATGTTCCTTCTGAAGGCATCCTGCCCCGCAGCCGTAATCTGGAACTGCGTTGCGATCGTCTTGGTGGGTTCGTTCGCGTCGAATATGGGACGCCACAGTTCCAGATGCTCATGCGGATAGTAAGCGTGCGTCCAAAAGATCTGGCCGAACGAGAAGTGCTGGTGGTACCCGAGAGGCAGCTGCTTGAAGAAACCGTCTCCGATGTACTCGTCGACGTACATTACAGTTCGCCGCTGTCCAGTTTTTCCATGGCAGCGCGGAACTCCTCGTCGTAACGGGGCTCCGTAAACTGGAACTTCGGGGATGAGAGTCGCGCCGCGACCTTCTCGCCAAATTCCCTGCGTAGCTTCTTGATTTCGCCGTCCGTTTTGGCAGAGGCAAGCCTCCGGTAGACGCCTGGCAACTCCTCGGCGACCCTCGAAAAATCCAAATTCTCGTTCCTTATGCCGTGTTCCATCGGCTCTGTGCGGAAGTAAACGTAGTCCAGTATCTCTCCCGTCGGGCTCGGGCCCCAGATGTCGAGCAGCGTCTTAAGGATTGCTTCGTCCCTATAGTTATCGAACGGCGCCCTCAACGTAGCGGCGCCGCCGGAGCGAAGATACTTTGCGTCGAAGTCCGGGCGCTCGACCACGTGTTCGATCAGGTCTCCGCGGGACACGAGCTGATCGAGCAGAGGATCGAATTCGTTGGTCCACGGGCCGAGGTGAAAATACTTCCAATGGAATCCGGTGAACGTCCTCCTGTGTACCCGGTAAAATTCGACGTCGAGGAGATAGGCCAGTTTCAGCAGTTTGGTCTTGGTGATGTAGCCGCCGTGATCCGTCACGTAGAAGACGATGGCTATCAGCAGTTCATTGAGGCGGGCGTTCATTGGAAGAGCGTTTCCGTCGGACTGAGATATTGCGATGGCGGGGGCGCAACAGCAAGCATGTAATCATCTGCGGCGACAGCTTGAGCGATCACCCAAGCCAAATTATAGCACAGGCTTCGCCATATCTTCGCCCGCAGCCTCCGGCTCCCGGCGGGCGCGTAACGTTGCATTCCGGTTCGCTCTCCCCAACCGCTCGTCGAGTACGAACTGGGCGGCCCGTAGCGTCTTCTTCTACGGGAGCACGCGTGATCCCTCAGGAAGATACCAGGCCAAGTCGCTGACTCGCATCAATTTGAGCTGTCTCTTGTCGCAAGGGTGCTCGTGTCGAAAAACTAAACTAAAGTCCGTCGAAAACTTCAGTGCCAGGACATCCCACGCGGTCGCCGTCACCCGCGGCCCGCCGCCGGCTGGGGGAGGACCCTTCGGAGTGCCAAAATCACTTAAGCCACCCTCCTGTGCCCACGCGCGCTACGCCATCATGAACACGCTGGGTTTCAGTCCGCTTCGGCCGATCGTAGGCCTTTCGTCGAGGTAGACGCTCGGCTATCTCGTCATCGAAAGAACCAGCCGCCGCAGGTCGGCGTCGATGGCTTCGAGTATGTTGGACTGAATCATCGGAAATTTTACTGGCTCAATGGTGTCGGGTGTTCCAGCGCCTGCGTAGTGTTTGAAGGTGCTCCCCGCCTTGCGCCTTTTTGCCCGGACTTTCCCGGCGTCACCGTGGTCCACGTCGTGCCGCAGATCAGTCCTCATCGCGTTGACGTGAACGAACGAGCCGGGCCATTTGCCCTCAAGCCTTGTGCCAACCGACTCACGAAAGAGGAAGTAGAGCTCATCGATCAACGATTTGTATCCAGCCAGATCTTTCACGGGTTTTCGGATCAAGAGGAGCGCTTGGGTGGTTTTATTTGTCATCTTGAAAAGGTCTTCGCCGGTTGTTGCGGCATGCACACCGTTCAGTTGTCGAATTAGCTCGGCGATCGAGTCGCCAAGCGCAGAAATGTGACCCGAAACTCCGCTCTGCGCAATTATTGAAGGATCGAAGATATCGGCCAATTCAGGCGCGAGTCTGAACAGCTTGCGAAGCATGATTTCTTGGCGAGTTCTCGCGCCTCCTTTCACGTTAGCGTTCACGGACCGCTGGAACGTAAGGTAGTCAAGGTCCGTAGCGGACTGACCCATTTCAACTTGGTCAGCAAGTTCCGTCATGAAAACCTCAAAATACTTGCGAAGCTGTGATTCAAGCCCTTTTGCGCGACCCGTCGCAACGAGTGCGCATGTCAAGGTGATCAGGGATTGAACGATGGTTCGGGTGCGGAGCGACGAACCTTTGTACTTGAACGCTTTTTGCAGGAAGTCGAGTGCCGACTTGACTCTCTTTGCTACGGCGGAGGTGGAAGCGAACCCGACCTGCGCCTCAAATACCTCCTTTATTTCATCGAACCGCAACGCTGCATCCGTTCCCTCGATTTCGATGGTTGCGACCTTCGACACAACATCAAAGTGCGCGTAGCGTGTGTTCGGGAATGGGACTGTCTTCCTGAAGAACCGATGCCTCGACATCGAAGCACAGTAGTCGCGCAGCTTGCTGTCCACGGCGTTGAGCTTTTCACTGCTAGTCAGCGTCATGCCCGCCTGGAGCCGCTGAAAAAACTCCTTTAGCTCTTTGTCGGTCGCTTCTTCGATGAGGTCATACTCGATTTCAAAATCGTCGAGCGAATCGGCAACTTTTCGCGGCAGTTCCTTGTACAAACGACCGCCGAACTCTTTGGCGGTGTCTGCAGTCAGGGAAAGGTCATTAGAAAAAAACTCCCAAATCGCAGCAAGTCGCTGCTGGCCGTCCTCAACCAAGTAGTCGTCACCAGTGGCCTTGACGAAGTAGAACTTCGGGAGCTTCCATCCGCGCAACATCGAGTCGATGAGCCGTTGCTTCTTTTCGCGGCCCCACACTTTTTGTCGCTGCCAATCCGGGATGTCATATCGATCGCGCCGCCGGAATAGTTTGTCGATCGCCCGTTTCTCAGCAGTCATTTTCATGTCATTCGGCTCCAATAACGTGTATGACACTACAACGGTACGATAACTCTGTCGAGCGGAGACGGCACTCGATCAAGTTTTAACTCCGCATTCGGCAACTAGGGCTTAGTGAAACCGACAGCATTCCGTTTCTCGCTGCGGTCCTCGGGTCCGTAGCGCACGTTCGCGGGGTGGTGCAGCGCCCGACTGTCTCGGAGGTTCTGTTCACGCTCGATTTCCTCGAGATCAATTCCCAGTTCAGAGAGCTCAGTGTTGCACGCGCGCTTGCGGACGATTGCTGTGCGAAGGTCTGCAATCAGGGAGTCCACGTCCAGAGCCGTTCGGTCGATCACGGGCTCGCCGACAAAATGCTCATCCACGGTCTGCCCCTCAAATACCAGGCTCTCGGGAAGAAAAACGAGCTGTCGGCCGATCCGCGCGAAAATCGCCGCACGCAGAGAGATCTCATCGCGTAGCTTGCCGATCTGTTTTTCGAGCATGCTTTGCTCGAGTACGAGCTTCCCGATCTGCAGTTGTGTTTCGGTTTCAGCGTTGGTCATTGATCGAGCTCCTGCACGGCGTGTTGTGATGTAACCACCGGCGGCGGGGGATTCTTGAGAGCGGAAACGAGCTTCGTGATCACGTCGACGAACCGCGACCACTCGGTCAAACCGGGGTTGACACGACGCCTGGCCATCTCCCAATTCTGCTGGTCCGCGACAGAACGCACGTCACGGTCCCTGAAATAAACGGCGAGTATCGCAGCGGCAATCGGAGGATCGAGCGCGAGGTCCGGGTTGCCAGCGAGATCTTGTCCGATCTCCATCCCGAAGTGCTCGTAATTGCGCCGGCCGAAGATCGGGACAAAGCCGCGGCCCTGGAACCTGGCGCCGTCGCCCGGATTCAGGTTCCCGAGGTCTGTTCGATTTTCGTATAAATTCGTGAGGTATGAAGGTCCGCCGCGTTCTTTGATCGGGCTGAAGCGGCCGGTCTCGACCGAAATCGTCGCGATCGCGGCGACCGCGCACAGCGGGGAGTAAGTTCCTGCGGCATCAAGTGCGGCCTCGACGAGCGGCCAGTGAGCCTCGACTTTCGGGAGCGGCCCGTACTCTCCGAGAATCGACGAGATCACCGCGACCGGGACCGGGAAGTTCACGATTTGCGCTCCCCGCGTCGCGCCAAAGCGGAAGCCGGCTGAGCCTTATGGCGAGCCAGCTGCCTCAGGACCACCTTGCACGCCTTCTCGAGCTTCGCCTGGATCATCACGCGTGATGTCTCGCCGACGAGCTCCGGCGCGAGCCGCGGAGCTATCGCCATCACGCGAACGGTGGTGATGCGAACTAGATCGTTCAGTTCTCGATCGACGTCCTGGACTGCCACGAGCCGGCTGCGCTGCTTCGACAGCTCCATTTCCTTCAAATCTGCCTGGACGCGGAGCAGCCGCACTCGTTCCTGGTGCTCCGAAGGATGGACGGTGTCCGTTTCGAGCAGACTTTGCAGGTACCGGATGTAGGCGCGGATACATTTGATCGCGTCGAACTGGCCGCGCCCTTCCTTCCGCAGCACGCCTTCCTTCACGAGCTGGTGCACGCGCTGCTCGGTGAGGTTGAGCGCCTGAGCGAGTTTGTGAGCGGGCACGGTGGGCATTGGATCCTACGCTCGGTCCTTTCGCGGATTCGTCTTTTCAGGCGCCGACTTGTGCCGCACGATTTGTGGGCCGCGAGCGGGACGCAAGCCGTGAACGCTGGCTCGCTCGCTCGAACTCGTCAAAAGCGTCTCGCCCACCTGTTCCCACGACGGATCGATCTTGCTTCCGCGAGCGTAAGGTTTCAGTGCGCGGTCCATGCTGATCCCAAGTTGGTGCGAGATGACCGCTGCCAGGATGCGTTGTCCGATGGTTATCTCCATGTTTTCGTCTCCTTGGTTTTCATCGAAAACCTGTGCAAATCTGCAATCTTGGAGTGGATATGTAATCCACTACAAAATGCACTAAAACTCCACTTTTTCAACCGCGCGCTTCCTGTGATCGGGACTCAGGTGTGCATATCGAAGCGTCGTCGAATACGACTTGTGTCCGGCGAGTTGCTGCACCTCGAGAAGCGGAACGCCGGCGGCGACCAGGCGAGAGCAAAACGTGTGCCTCATGTCGTGGTAACGAAACGCCGGGCGAAGATCCGCCTTTTTCACAGCCTTCTCGAACCACAGCCGGCGATCTTCCGGTCCGTCGTTGCGCTCCGGCGTAATGAAGATTTTGTTCTTCGGCGGGAGCTTTCGCAGACGTGCGAGACAGCGGCC